>Ga0307507_10000004_pt1 | contig 289641 bp, 247 predicted proteins | sample 7_EM_MG_FD_207223 | JGI IMG/M metagenome (GOLD analysis project Ga0307507, IMG submission 207223) | Populus trichocarpa ectomycorrhiza microbial communities from riparian zone in the Pacific Northwest, United States - 7_EM | ecosystem: Host-associated > Plants > Roots > Unclassified | place... | reverse complement strand
TGTCGGAGTTCGTGGTGGAGGGGCTGGCCACCGCGCTGCCGTTTCACCGGGCGGTGCTCGATGATCCGGCGTTCGCCCCGGCGGACCCGGCGGCGCCGTTCAGTGTGCATACCCGGTGGATCGAGACGGAGTTCGACAACACGATCCCGCCGTATGCGGGTCCGGTGGGCCAGGCTGCGGAGGAGGGGGTGCGGGAGCGGGTGACGGTGGAGGTCGGGGGGCGGCGGCTGGAGGTGGTGCTGCCCGCCACCCTGACCACCGGCGCCAGCACCGGTGGTGGTGGGTCGGTGCGGCGTGCGGCGCCCAGGCGGGCGGGGGTGGGGCGGGCGGCTGCGGCGGTGACCGGGGATGCGCTGACCAGTCCGATGCAGGGCACGATCGTGAAGGTCGCGGTGGCCGAGGGGCAGGCGGTGGCGGCGGGGGACCTGGTGGTGGTGCTCGAGGCGATGAAGATGGAGCAGCCGCTTAGTGCGCACAAGGCGGGCACCGTGGTCGCGCTGGCGGCGCAGGTCGGCGGGAGCGTGACCGCCGGCGCCGTACTCTGCGAAATCAAAGACTGAGCAGAGCAGCTGAGCACAGAATCAGCCGGGGCGGCTTCGTTCGCCCCGGCTGTTCCTTTACTTCGCCGCCTACTCCTCGTCCTTGTGCAGGCGGCGCGCGGCCTCGGCGATGGAGCCGGACAGCGACGGGTAGACGGTGAAGACCGAGGCGACCTGGTCCACCGTCAGATGCAGGTCCACGGCGAGCGCGACCGGGTGGATCAGCTCGCTGGCCCGCGGCGAGACGATGACGCCGCCCAGGATGGTGCCCGAGCCGGGACGTGAGTAGAGCTTCACGAAGCCGTCGTGGAAGCCCAGCATCTTGGCCCGAGGGTTGGTGTCCAGCGGCAGCTTGACCACGTCGAACTTCGGGTCGTCGCTCTCCGCGTTGAAGCTGGTCCGCCCGACCGTGGCGATCTCCGGGGCGGTGAAGATATTGGACGAGACGCGCTTGAGGTTTATCGGCCACACCGCCTCGCCGAGCGCGTGGTAGACCGCGATGCGGCCCTGCATCGCCGCCACCGAGGCCAGCGGGAGGACGCCCGTGCAGTCCCCCGCCGCATAGACGCCCGCCGCGGTGGTGCGGGAAACCCGGTCCACCACCACGTGGCCGGACGGTCCGGTCTGCACGCCTGCCGCCTCAAGGCCGAGGTCCTCGGTGTTGGGCAGCGAGCCGACCGCCATGAGGCAGTGCGTGCCCTCGACGGTGCGCCCGTCCTGGAGAGCCACCGTCACGTGATCGCCGTTGCGCACGGCCGAGACCGCCCTCGATCGGCTCAGCACGCGCATGCCGCGCCGCTGGAAGACCTCTTCGAGCACGCCCGCCGCGTCCTGGTCCTCGCCGGGCAGCACCCGGTCCCGTGAGGAGACCAGGGTGACCTGCGAGCCGAGCGCCTGGTACGCGCCCGCGAACTCCGCGCCGGTGACGCCCGAGCCGACCACGATCAGGTCCTCGGGCAGCTCGTCGAGGTCGTAGAGCTGAGTCCACGTCAGGATCCGCTCGCCGTCCGGTCGCGCCGAGGGCAGCTCGCGCGGGCGGGCTCCGGTGGCGATGATCACGGCGTCGGCGGCGACCTGCTCGACCGAGCCGCCGGGGGTCCGCACCTCGACCGTCGACGTCGAGCCTCCACCGGCGGCGAGCCGGCCGGCCCCGCGCAGGACGGTGACGCCCGCCTTGACCAGGCCCTCGGCGATGTCCTCGGACTGCTTCGCGGCCAGCGCCTTGACTCGCGCGTTCACCCGGGCCAGGTCAACACCGGTAACGCACTGCTGGTCGTCCGCACCGATCCGGACGCCCAGCTCGGGGGCGTCCTCGAAGGCGGTCATCACGTCGGCCGTCGCGATCAGCGTCTTGGACGGCACGCAGTCGGTGAGCACCGCCGCGCCGCCGATTCCGTCGCGGTCGACGATGGTCACCTCCGCGCCGAGCCGCGCGGCCACCAGCGCCGCCTCGTAGCCGCCGGGTCCGCCACCGATAATCGCGATACGTGTCACGGGTCAAGTCTAATTGCCGCAGGTACCGGGGTTGTTGCACGTGTCTCGCTGAAACGGACACATGAGACGGACGGTACGTACCCGCTGTTGTTACACCGGTCCCGCTGAAACGGACACGTGCGGAGAAATGCGTTGGCGTTCTGTCGGAGGGCTTGGGTACCTTCGAAGGGAGAACCCCTGGGGAGCGGATAGCTATGTCAACGTCGATGTCGCGTCGATTCGGCGTGCTCCGCTATCGGGACTTCCGGCTGCTGCTGCTGGACCGCTTCCTGGCCCCGTCGGCCTTCGCGTTCTCCATGGTGGGCGTGTCCTTCGCCGTCCTCGAACGCACCGGCTCCACCGCCGACCTCTCCTACGTGCTGGCCGCCCAGATCGCGCCGAACCTGGTGTTCGCGCCGCTCGGCGGGGTGATCGCGGACCGGGTACGCCCCCAGTACGTCATCGCGGCGGCGAACCTGCTCGTCGCCCTGTGCGAGGGCGCGCTCGGACTGCTGGTGTTGACCCACAGCGCGCACCTCTGGCAGATGATCGCCCTGGAAGCCGGGACCGGCACCGCCGTCGCGATCTTCTATCCGGCCTCGCAGGCACTGCTGCCCAAGCTGGTGCCCGACGCGGAGCTCCAGCAGGCGAACGCGGTCAGCCGGCTGGTGATGAACGGCGCGATGATGGGCGGCGCGGCGATCGCGGGCTTCGTGGTCGCGGCGGTCGGACCGGGCTGGGCGCTGGTCGCGGACGCGATCGGGATGCTCGGCGCGGTCACCCCGAACCTGCTGATCCGGGCGAGTGCGACCGCGCGCAGTCAGAACCCGGGCGTCTTCAGCGACCTGCGCGAAGGCTGGGAGGAGTTCCGCTCGCACACCTGGCTGTGGGGCATCGTCCTGCAGTACTCGGTCGTCCTGATGTGCTGGTACGGCTCGTTCAGCGTGCTCGGCCCGGCCGTGGCCGAGGCGCACCTGGGCGGACCGGCCGCCTGGGGCACGATCATGGCCTTCGAGTCGGTCGGGCTGATCGTCGGCGGGATCGTGGCGCTGCGCTACTCCCCGAAGCGGCCGATGCTGTTCGTCTCCTTGATCGGCGGGACCATCGCGGTGCCCTCGCTGGCTCTGGCGATGCTCTGGCCGGTGTGGCTGATCTGCCTGGCCAGCCTCGGGGTCGGGGTCGCGATCGAGACGATGATGGTGCAGTGGAACGTGGTGATGGCCCGTTACATCCCGGCGGACAAGCTGGCCCGGGTCTCCGCGTACGACGTGCTCGGCTCGGTCATGTCGATGCCGGTCGGCGCGCTGCTGGCCGGGCCGATCGCGTCCGTGATCGGCGTGCCGGGCACGCAGTACGCGGCGGCGGCGGTCATCGTGACGGCGAGCGGCCTCACGTTGCTGTCGCGCGACATCCGTACCCGGCACGCGACGGACACTCCGGTGGGAGCGGACGCCGGTGCGGGTGCCGCTGCCCATGGCAACGCCAACGCCGCCACCAACGGCACGGCGGACGCGGCCGTGCCGATCAGCACACAGAGCGCCCTTCCGGGCGCGGCTATATCGTCTGAGGCGTGACCACAGAAACGACTTCAGACCCGTATGAGGCCGCCCGCGATGCGGCAAAGGCGCTGACCGCCAGGATCGGCGGCGCGCCTGACGTGGCGCTGGTGCTGGGCTCGGGCTGGGTGCCCGCGGCGGACGCGCTCGGCGAGCCGGAGCACGAGTTCCCGGTGACCGACCTGCCCGGGTTCACCGCGGCCGCGGCGCTCGGACACTCCGGAAAGCTCCGGTCCGTCGTGCTCCCCTCAGGCAAGCGCGCCCTCGTCTTCCTCGGGCGCACGCACTACTACGAGGGGCACGGCGTTGCCCGAGTCGCACACGCGGTACGTACCGCCGTGGCCGCCGGTTGCTCGACCGTAGTGCTGACCAATGGCTGCGGCGGCGTCAACGCGTCCTACTCAGTCGGACAGCCGGTGCTGATCAGCGACCACATCAACTACACCGCGACCTCCCCGATCGTCGGCGCGAACTTCGTGGATCTGACGGACCTTTACTCCGCGCGGCTGCGGGCGCTGTGCAAGGAGGTGGACTCCTCGCTGGCCGAGGGCGTCTACATGCAGTTCACCGGGCCGCACTTCGAGACGCCCGCCGAGATCCGGATGGCGCGGACCCTCGGCGCGGACCTGGTCGGCATGTCCACGGTGCTGGAGGCCATCGCGGTACGCGAGGCCGGGGCCGAGGTGCTGGGTATCTCCCTGGTCACCAACATGGCCGCCGGTATGACCGGACAGCCGCTCAGCGGGCAGGAAGTCATCGACGCCGGCAACGCGGCGGCGGCGCGTATGGGCGTCCTGCTGCGCGACGTGCTCGGCCGCCTCTAAGTCATTGAGACAGTAAGTAGGGAGACTCACCTCGTGGAACGCCTGCTCTCCATCGCCCGCGCCTGGCTGGCCGAGGATCCCGACCCCGAGACGCGCGAGGAACTGCGTGCGCTGATCGAGGAGTGCGCCGGGGCCGGCGAGGGCTCCCCCGAGGCTTACGAGCAGTTGGCCGACCGTTTCTCCGGCACCCTGCAGTTCGGCACGGCCGGGCTGCGCGGCGAGCTGGGCGCGGGGCCGAACCGGATGAACCGGGTCGTGGTGACCCGGGCCGCCGCCGGCCTGGCCCGCTACCTGCAGGACACCGGGCACGCGGGCGAAGCGGTGGTCATCGGGTACGACGCGCGGAAGAACTCCGACGTGTTCGCCCGGGACACTGCCGAGGTGCTCACCGGTGCGGGACTGAGTGCGATGGTGCTGCCGAAACCGCTGCCCACGCCGGTGCTGGCGTTCGCGATCCGGTACTTGGGCGCGTGCGCGGGGGTGATGGTGACGGCCAGTCACAACCCGCCCCGGGACAACGGATACAAGGTGTACCTGGGTGACGGTTCGCAGATCACTCCCCCGGCCGACGAGCACATCGCGGCAGCGATCGCTGCGGTAGGCAGCCTCGACTCGGTACCGCGCGGTACCGAGTGGGAGACCCTGGACGACTCTGTGCTCGACGCGTATCTGGATCGTGCGGTGCACGCACTTAATTCGAGCCGCCTTAATCCGATCGGCGCGCGGGATCTGCGTGTGGTGTCCACCGCGCTGCACGGTGTGGGCGGCGCGGTGCTCGTGTCGGCGTTCGAGCGGGCCGGATTCCCCACGCCGCTGGCGGTGCCCGAGCAGCAGGACCCGGATCCGACCTTCCACACCGTGGCCTTCCCGAATCCGGAGGAGCCCGGGGCGATCGACCTCGCGCTGGCGCTGGCCGAGTCGTCCGGGGCCGACCTGGTGATCGCGAACGACCCGGACGCGGACCGGTGCGCGGTGGCGGTGCCTGTCGAGGCGGGCACGGGCGCCGGCGGGAGCGGATGGCGGATGCTGCGCGGTGACGAGGTGGGCGCGCTGCTCGGCGCGTTCCTCGCGGAGCGCGGCGGGGCCGGGACCTTCGCCACCACCATCGTGTCCTCGTCCCTGCTCGGCAAGATCGCCGCGCGGCACGGGATCGAGTACCGGGAGACCCTGACCGGTTTCAAGTGGCTGACTAAGGTCGGGGGCCTGGCCTACGCCTACGAGGAGGCGCTGGGCTACTGCGTCGATCCGGAGGGCGTGCGGGACAAGGACGGGATCACCGCGGCACTGCTGGTCGCCGAGCTGGCCGCGACGCTCGCGGCGGACGGCCGGACCGTGCCGGGCGAGCTGGAGCGGCTGGCCGCCGAGTACGGCCGGCACGCCACCGACCAGCTCTCGATCCGGGTCGCCGACCTCGAGCAGATCCCGCGGATGATGGCCTCGCTGCGGTCCGCGCCGCCGAAGGAGCTGGCCGGGCTGGCCGTGACGCTGCTCGACGACCTCGCGCTCGGCTCGCCGGGCCTGCCGCCGACCGACGGTCTGCGGCTGTCGCTGGACGGAGGCGCGCGCGTGGTCGTGCGCCCCTCAGGCACCGAGCCGAAGCTCAAGTGCTACATCGAGGTGGTAACGCACGGTTCTGCGTCTGACGCCGCCGCCCTGATCGAGGCGCTCAAGGGCGCGCTGCGGGAACGGCTCAATGCAGACTGAGCGAGACGATCAGCAGGACGACTGACGCGCCGAGCAGCGCGAACGACGGCCAGGTCCAATGCACGATCGCGGAGTCCGTAGGCGTCGTAACGTCTGCGGACTCCGCGGACGCTACAGCAGCTGACGACTCGGCAGCCGCACCCACAGCCACAGCTACGTCGGATACCGGCTCCGCCACGCTCGTCTGAGCTGCGTCCGCGGCATCGGCCTTGGCCTTCAGCCGGAGCTGCGTGGCGCGTGCCTCCCGCTTGGCGTTCATCTCGGTGATCGCCTGGTCGGCGAAGGAGAGGTTCTCGATCGGGTCGGCCCGCTGACCGCGGCTCGGCTGGAAGAGGTCGGGCGACATGCCGCGCTTGACCGCGCGTTGCGTCTGGTTCAGGTCGCGCACCCGGTGCCGGTCGGCCTTGCGGCGGTCGCGCAGCGATACCGGGATCGCCCAGACCGTGAAGCGGCCGCCCTCGGTGTGCGCGATGAACGAGAGCCGCGCGCTCAGGTCGGTCACCGCGGTCCACGGCAGCTCGATCGTGCGGAACGGGTTGCGCACGACCAGGCGGTCCGACCACGAGAAGGCGGCCGGGTAGACGCCGTAGAGCCCCGCCAGGACCGCGATCAGCAGCAGGATCGACGCGCCGGTCAGGTTCCGGGTGCCGGACTCGATGATCAGGTCCGCCGCCCCGATCCCGCAGAACAGCGTGGCCAGCGCGCAGCCGATCAGCGCGGCCGCCCCGCGGTACACGGTCGGCTTCTCGTTCTCGGTCGTTGAGCGGGAATCGGCGGCGAGCGGTGTCATGGAACTGGATTCTGCCCCACGTCACCGGGAGGGGTCCACGCGGCGGGGACGCGGCGGCCGCCGACATCACGGGCGTGTCACAAGGCCATTCCGATCGCCACCGCCCGATCCCCCGAAGTTATCCACAACCTGCAAATCGAAGTCGGCGGCGGAGCTGACGGCCGATTAGGGTGGATTCCGTGACCAGCACCACCGAAGCGGCGAAGCGGCCGCATACGACACCGCTCCCCGAGATAGCCACGACCGGTCCCGGGGCGCCCGCGGGGCGCCTCGATCTGGGCGCCGCCACCGGGAGTGAGGCCGCGCTGCGCGGCTTCCTGCACGGGCTGCCCGGCGTGGACAAGGTCGGCGCGGAGGCGCGGGTCGCCCGGCTCGGCACCCGTTCGATCAAGACCACCGCCAAGGGCTACGCCCTCGACCTGGCGATCCGGATGATCGACCTGACCACGCTGGAGGGCTCGGACACCCCCGGGAAGGTCCGCTCGCTGGCCGCGAAGGCGCGCCGGCCCGATCCGGCCGACCCGAGCTGCCCGTCGGTCGCCGCCCTGTGCGTGTATCCGGACATGGTCGCCATCGCCAAGCACGAGGTGCGCGGCACCGGGATCCGCGTCGCCTCGGTGGCCACCGCGTTCCCGTCCGGCCGCTCCTCGCGGGAGGTCAAGCTCGCCGACACCCGGCTGGCCGTGGACGCCGGGGCGGACGAGATCGACATGGTGATCGACCGCGGCGCCTTCCTGTCCGGCCGCTACGCCGCCGTCTTCGAGGAGATCGCGGCGGTGAAGGCGGCCTGCGGGGCGGCCCACCTCAAGGTGATCCTGGAGACCGGCGAGCTGGCCACGTACGACAACGTGCGGCGGGCCTCCTGGCTGGCGATGCTGGCCGGGGCCGACTTCATCAAGACCTCGACCGGCAAGGTCTCCCCCGCCGCGACGCTCCCGGTGACGCTGGTCATGCTGGAGGCCGTGCGCGACTTCCGCACGGCGGGCGGCCGGACGGTCGGGATGAAGCCGGCCGGCGGGATCCGCACGGCGAAGGACGCGATCAAGTACCTGGTCGTGGTGAACGAGACCTGCGGCCCGGACTGGCTGACCCCGGACCTGTTCAGGTTCGGCGCGTCCTCGCTGCTCAACGACCTGCTGATGCAGCGTCAGAAGCTGGCCACCGGCTATTACTCCGGTCCCGACTACGTGACGGTGGACTGAGGAAGATGTCGCAGACGCAGAATCCGCCCGCCCCGGCCGGGGCGGCACTGTTCGAATACGCCCCCGCGCCCGAGTCGCGCGCCGTGGTCGAGATCAAACCGGCCTACGACCTCTTCATCGACGGGCAGTTCAGCCCGGCCACCGGCGGCTCGCTCAAGACCGTGAACCCGGCCACCGAGGAGGTGCTCGCCGAGGTGGGCGTGGCCTCGGCGGCAGATGTGGACCGCGCCGTGGCCGCCGCGCGTGCGGCCTACGAGGGGGTCTGGTCCCGGCTGCCGGGTTCCGAGCGGGCCAAGTATCTGTTCCGGATCGCCCGGATCATCCAGGAGCGCTCGCGGGAGCTGGCCGTCCTGGAGTCGATCGACAACGGCAAGCCGATCCGGGAGACCAGGGACGTGGACCTGCCGCTGGTCGCGGCGCACTTCTTCCACTACGCGGGCTGGGCCGACAAGCTCTCGTACGCGGGCTACGGGCCGGATCCGCGGCCGCTGGGCGTCGCGGCGCAGGTCATCCCGTGGAACTTCCCGCTGCTGATGCTGGCCTGGAAGATCGCCCCGGCGCTGGCCTGCGGCAACACCGTGGTGCTCAAGCCGGCCGAGACCACCCCGCTGACCGCGCTGGCCTTCGCCGAGATCTGCCGGCAGGCCGAGCTGCCGCCGGGCGTGGTCAACATCCTGACCGGCGCCGGAGAGACCGGCGCGGCCCTGGTCGCGCACCCGGGGGTGGACAAGGTCGCCTTCACCGGCTCGACCGAGGTCGGCCGCGCCATCGCCCGCACCGTGGCGGGCAGCGGGAAGAAGGTGACGCTGGAGCTGGGCGGCAAGGCCGCGAACATCGTGTTCGACGACGCGCCGATCGACCAGGCGGTCGAGGGGATCATCGACTCGATCTTCTTCAACCAGGGCCAGGTCTGCTGCGCCGGCTCGCGGCTGCTGGTCCAGGAGTCCATCGAGTCCGAGCTGCTGGACGCGCTGCGCCGCCGGATGCAGACCCTGCGCGTCGGCGATCCGCTGGACAAGAACACCGACGTCGGCGCGATCAACTCGGCGGCGCAGCTGGCCCGGATCACCGAGCTGGTCGCGGCGGGCGAGGCCGAGGGCGCCGAGCGCTGGTCGCCCGCGTGCGAGCTGCCGTCCACCGGCTACTGGTTCGCGCCCACGATCTTCACGAACGTCTCGGCGACGCACCGCATCGCGCGGGAGGAGATCTTCGGCCCGGTGCTGTCCGTGCTGACCTTCCGCACCCCCGAGGAGGCGGTCGCGAAGGCCAACAACACGCCCTACGGGCTGTCGGCGGGCGTGTGGACGGAAAAGGGGTCGCGGATCCTCTCGGTGGCCAAGAAGCTGCGCGCGGGCGTGGTGTGGGCGAACACGTTCAACAAGTTCGATCCGTCGTCGCCGTTCGGCGGCTACCGCGAGTCCGGCTACGGCCGGGAGGGCGGCCTGCACGGCCTGGAGGCGTACCTCGATGTCTGAGAAGACGGTGTCCAAGAAGACCGCGACTGCGAAGACGGTGACTGCGAAGACGGCGGCTGCGAAGACCGCGAAATCCCCCGCGAAGAAGACCGCGGCGAAGAAAACGGTGCCCGCAAAGTCGATCGCCGAAAAGGCCTCCCCGGCGACGACGAGCACTGTCCCGGCAAACGCTCACGCTCCAGGGCCAGGCGCCGTAACCACCGCTCCGACCCCGCCTCCGGCTGCGTCACACGGCTCCGGTACCCGGCTCGCGGTGCGCAAGACCTACAAGCTCTACATCGGCGGAGCGTTCCCGCGCTCGGAGAGCGGACGGAGCTACCAGGTGACCTCTGCGCGCGGAGCCTTCCTGGCGAACGCGGCGCTGGCCTCCCGCAAGGACGCCCGCGACGCGGTACGCGCCGCACGCTCGGCGTTCGGCGGCTGGTCCGGGGCGACGGCCTACAACCGGGGCCAGATCCTGTACCGGATCGCCGAAATGCTCGAGGGGCGGCGCGAGCAGTTCGCCGACGAGGTGGCGGCGGTCGAGGGGGTCACGGCGCGCTCGGCGCTCGCCCAAGTGGACGCCGCGATCGACCGCTGGGTCTGGTACGCGGGCTGGTCGGACAAGATCAGCCAGGTGCGCGGCACGGTGAACCCGGTGGCCGGGCCGTACTGGAACGTCTCCTCCCCGGAGCCGACCGGCGTGGTGGCGGTGTTCGCGCCCGAGCGGCCGTCCCTGTTCGGGTTGGTCTCGGTGCTCGCCCCGGTGATCGTGTCCGGGAACACGGCGGTCGTGGTCGCCCCCGACTCGGCCGCGTTGCCGGCGGTGACGCTCGCGGAGGTGCTGGCCACCTCGGACCTGCCCGGCGGTGTGATCAACATCCTGACGGGGCGCATCGCGGAGCTGGGCAAGCCGCTGGCCGAGCACCTCGACGTGGACGCGCTGGACCTGGCGGGCGTGACGGACGCTCAGTTCGCCGTCGAACTGGAGCGGGCGGGCGCGCAGAACCTCAAGCGGCTGCGCCGTCCGGTGCCGGACCAGGACTGGACCGCCGATCCGGGGCTCGACCGGATCGTGTCGTTCCTGGAGACGAAGACGGTCTGGCACCCGGTCGGCGTCTGAGCGGCGACGCCCGTCGGCCCGGAGATCCGTGGGGAGTCTCCGGGCCGACGGGCGATCAGGTTCACGTGCAGGTACACGTACAGGTACAGGTACAGGTACAGGTAGATCGACGGTTCGGGCGGATCAGCCCTGTGCGGCGCCGAAGATTGCGCCGACGACGGGCAGGTCGCTGACCGGCAGGCCGTCGGCGACCATCTGGCTGACCGGCTGGGTGGAGACCGGAATGCCGCCGAGGTTGGTGCCGACGACGTTCGAGAGCGGGTCGACGCCGGTCCCGGCGAGCGGGTAGAGCTTGAAGTGGCCGAGCCGGGACCAGTTGGCTGTGGTGGCCCCGCTGAGCGCCGCGGTCGAAGTCGTGAGGGCTCCGTTGGCGAGGGTCATCGCGGGGTCCGCGGCAGGTGCCCCGGCAGTAGCAGCAAGCGGCGCGGACTCGGCGGGGGCCGCTGCACTCGTGAGCGGCACGGAGTTCGCCATGCTCGCGCGGTCGGCTGCCGGTGCGATGGCGTTCGCGGCCGGCGGGGCCGCGTCGGCGATGGTCGCGGCCGAGGCGAGCGGGGCCGCCGCACCTACGGCCAAACCGGCACCCAGCGAGGTGAGCGCCACCCGGCGCGCGCTACCCAGGGCTCGCCCGGCTGCCTTTGACTGACGCATCTCGACACGCCCTTCACACAGATCTGACGTCCAGAAAACGGACTGGTACCCGGGAAACCCCGGGTACCAGTCCGAAGTAACGGCGCGTCACCCTGTTGGAGCAACGGGTGAGTATCCTTTTACGACTTGGCTGCTCACCCTCGTCGGCTGCTCACCCTCGCGCGTTCACCCGTCCGCGCGTTCACGCTGACTGACGGTCCAGACCTACTCGGAGCGCCATTCGCCGATCGGGAACGGGTTGTTGCCGGAGCGCTGTTCGTCCTCGGGAGACTGCTGCGACGGCTGCGGCTGACCGGCCTGGCCCTGGTCCGGCTGACCTGGCTGGCCCTGCTGCTGGCCGCCCGGACCGCCGGGCGACCACGGGGAGGGCTGGGCCGCATAGTTCTGCATCGTGGGCGGCACGGGCGGCTGGAGCTGCTGGCCGTAGCCGGACTGACCAGACTGTCCCGGCTGCGGCGGGGTCGGCGCCTGTGCGGGCGGGACCGGCGGGAGCAGCTGCGTGCGGTCGGAGCCGAAGGGCTGCGGCGGGGTCGGTGCGCCGGGCTGGCCGCCGAAACCGGACTGTCCGGGCTGTCCGCCGTACGTCGGCTGTGACTGGCCCAGATGCGACTGGCCGGGCTGCTGCGACTGCTGCTGGCCGAACGCGGTCGGCCCGCCGGACTGACCCGGCTGGCCGCCGTATCCGGGCTGGCCGGGCGCGGCCGGCTGCTGCGGGCTCCAGCCGAAGCCGCCGGGGGGCGGACCCTGCGGCGGGTACTGCTGCCCGCCCGGACCACCGGCGCCGCCCTGTCCACCCTGCCCGCCGGACCAGCCTGCGCCGCCGACGTACTGTCCGATGCCCGGCTTGCCCGCACCGCGCGGGGCGGCGGGCGCGAGGGTCTGCCAGGTCAACCACACGAAGAGGGCCGCCACGGCCACCACCGCGCCGGCCCCGACCGCCGCCAGGAAGTGCAGGAACTTGCCCTCGCCGCTCACCCCGTCCGCGCCGAACAGCGCCAGCGCGGTCACCACGCCGAAGAGCACTGCGACCCCCGCCTCGACCAGCGCGATCAGCGTGATCAGGCGGGCCTTGGCCAGCGCGGGGGCGACCTGGTTCGCGAGGTACACCGCGTACGCCGTCGCCGCCGCCACGGCCACGTCGAGGAACGAGGTCACCTGGTCGTAGGAACGGTTCGCGAAGGGCTCCGAGATCCCGTCCGTGGACGGCGGCGCGAGCAGGTTGACCACGGCAACCAGGAGGACCAGCCCCGCGAATCCGACGGCGGCCAACGCCGCCGGTTCGCGCAGCTTCTTCAACGTGTCAGGCATGGGGGTACAACGCTCCCGTATCGGTCCGCTTTCTCTTTCGCCGCAAGACTTCCACATTACCGAGCGTGATTGAAGTGGTCGTACCGCAGGGGGCAGCGGAAGGCGAAGTGGTGAAGGGAGACAGGGAAGCTGTGCGGGGGTATGCCCGTGCCTGTAGCCGGTGTGGCGCTCCCCCGTGAAACCCCGTGCCCCCGTACACCCCGTTGTGCCTGGGCCCGCGATCGCTATGCAGCGGCGCGGGGCTCCTGGAGCCATTCGCTGTTCTGCGACACGTACTCGGCCAGCGGGCGCAGCGCCGGGTCGTCGCGCAGCTTGCGCAGCGCGCGCCACAGGGCCGACTTGACCGTGCCGACCGACACGCCCATCCGCTCGGCGATCTCAGTGTCCGTGTACGAGCCGTAGTAGCGCAGCGACAGGGCCTCGCGGTCCCGCGCGGACAGCCGCATCAGCGCACGGGCCACCGCGACCCGCATCTCCACCTGCGGCATCGACTCGCCGTCGTAGCCGTGCTCCGGCAGCTCGTCGGTCGGGTACTCCTCGACCCGGCGCTTGCGCCACTGCGAGATCTGGTGGTTGGTCATCGTGCGGCGCAGGTACGAGCCGACGACCGCCTTGTCCTCGATCCGGTGCCAGGCCTGATAGGTCTTGAGCAGGCCCTCCTGCAGCAGGTCCTCGGCCTCGGTGCGGTCCCCGGCCACCTGGTGCGCGGTCCGCAGCAGCGAGGAGCGCCGCTCGGCCACGTAGGCGGCGAAGTCCGCGGGCGCGTCCGCGCGCTTGGAACCGGACCCGTGGGAGCCCGCGTCCTTTTCGAAAGCGGGGGTCGGAAGTGGTGCCAGAGTCTGGAAGCTCATGGACCTCAGCCTGGCCCCCGCACTTCATCGTCAGGTACGCCTCGCGTCACAGGTTTGCCACAGGGGCCGTCACGGCGGTCGGACGATCGGCTCAGCGCGACCCGGTGATCACCACTGGTGACGGCGGCGGCAACTTCATCACGGTTCGAATACGCGACCGCCACGCATGGTGACTGATTGCGTGAAGGTCTGCTAAAACCGCCGCTCGTCTAGACCAAGTACGTGTGACTTTTGTAAGAATGGGTACGTGCCCAGCCTCCTGCTCGTCGAAGACGACCCGTCCATCCGGATGGCGATCGAGCTCGCGCTGACCCGTCAGGGCCACCAGGTCGCGACCGCAGCCACCGGCGAGGAGGCCCTGGAGCTCTGGCAGTCGCAGCGACCGGAACTGGTCGTCCTCGACGTGATGCTGCCCGGCCTGGACGGTTTCGAGGTCTGCCGCCGCATCCGCCGCACCGACCAGGTGCCCATCATCCTGCTGACCGCGCGCAGCGACGACATCGACGTCGTGGTCGGGCTCGAGTCCGGGGCCGACGACTACGTGGTCAAGCCGGTGCAGCCGCGGGTGCTGGACGCCCGCATCCGCGCCGTGCTGCGGCGGCACGGGAACGGCTCCTCGGACGTCGGCGACACGGCCGTGTTCGGCGACCTGGTGGTCGACCGCGCCGCGATGACCGTGACCCGCGGCGGCGGGGCCATCTCGCTCACCCCCACCGAGCTCAAGCTGCTGGTCGAGCTCTCCCGCCGGCCCGGCCAGGCCCTCTCCCGCCAGCAGCTGCTGCGCCTGGTCTGGGACCACGACTACCTGGGCGACTCCCGGCTGGTGGACGCCTGCGTGCAGCGGCTGCGCGCGAAGGTCGAGCTCGTGCCCTCCGACCCGCGGCTCATACGCACGGTGCGCGGGATCGGCTACCGCCTGGACCCTCCGAGGTGACCGCACGGTGAGTCGAAAACCGGCGGCGCAGCGCAACCCGCCCACGCCGTACCCCCCCGGAGTGCCGGACCGCGACACTGAGACGCGCAAACGCCGCGGCACGCACCGGCGGCGGCTGCGGCTGTCCGGCATGCGCACCCGGCTGTTCGCGGGCTTCGCCGCGGTCGCCGTGATCACCGCCGCGATCATCACCGGCGCGTCGTACTTCCTGATCCGCGACGCGCTGCTCACCCGGGTGGCCAGCAACGCCAACACCCAGCTGGTCGCCGACGTGCAGCAGAACGGCACCCAGCTGCAGGCCTCCACCTCGGGCCCGACCGACACGTCCATCGCCGACGCGATGGCGAAGAGCGGCGAGGGCGGCGTGATCGTGCTGATCACCCCGCACGGCACCTCGACCAGCGACTTCCGGTTCAGCAGCCTGGACATCCCGAGGAGCTTCCAGAACGCCGCGCAGAACCAGGTCGTGCAGGAGCGCACCGTCGTCAACGGTGCGCCGTACGTGCTGACCGGCACCCGGATCCGGCCGAACGGCCCCGAGGTCTACCTGTTCACCAAGCTCGACGCCGAGCAGGCGATCCTGACCGAGCTGATCACCATCGGCGCCGTCTCCGGCGGGCTGGCGCTGCTCGGTGCGGGCGGCGTCGCGTTCCTGGCCACCCGCAACGTGCTGGTGCCGATCCGCCGGCTCGGCCACGCCGCGCGGATGCTCGGGCAGGGCGACCTGGACATCCGCCTCGAGGTCAAGGGCACCGACGAGATCGCGGACGTCTCGCGCACCTTCAACGAGACCGCCGAGGCGCTGGCCCGCTCAATGGACGAGCTGCGCGCGATGGACGCCGCGTCCCGCCGCTTCGTCGCCGACGTCTCGCACGAGCTTCGCACCCCGCTGACCGCGATGACCGCCGTGACCGAGGTGCTCGAGGACGTCGAGGACGCGGACCCGACCACCGTCTCCGCCGCGCACCTGATCGCCAACGAGACCAAGCGGCTGGCCCGGCTGGTCGAGGACCTGATGGAGATCTCCCGCTTCGACGCGGGCACGGCGGCGATGCGGATCGAGGACATCAACCTGCCCGAGCTGATCGAGGCCACCCTGTCCACCCGCGGCTGGACGACCAAGGTGGAGGTCAACGCGCCCGCGCTGCTGGCCACCCGGATCGACGCGCGGCGGATGGACGTGGTGATCGCGAACCTGGTCGGCAACGCGCTCAAGCACGGCGGGGAGCCGGTCGCGCTCACCCTCTACGACGACGGCCCGTTCGTGATCGTGCAGGTCGCCGACGCCGGTCCGGGCATCCCGGCCGAGGCGCTGCCGCACATCTTCGACCGCTTCTTCAAGGCGGACAAGGCGCGCGGCCGCTCCGAGGGCAGCGGCCTCGGCCTGTCCATCGCCTTCGAGAACGCCCGGATGCACGGTGGCGAGCTGTCGGCGGGCAACCGTCCGGAGGGCGGGGCCGTCTTCACCCTCAGGTTCCCCAAGGGCGCGCACGGCGAGGCGTCCGACGAGGACGACCCGCCGACCTGGGGCTCCGGGGCGGGAGCGGCGCTGGAATCGGGTGCCAGGTCGTACGACCGGACGCAGGGGGTGAGGGTATGACGCGACGCAGGGCCAGGGTCCTCGGCCTGAGCGCGGCGCTCGGCCTCGTGCTGCCCGCCGCCGCGGCCTGCGGGATCCAGCCGAGCGGGATCGTCGCGCTGGGCCCGGCCCCGGCCGCGACCGGCGGCGGGGCCGCGGCGGTCGGCTCGCTGGACACATCCTCCGGCGCCACCCAGTTCCAGCTGTTCTTCTACCAGGAAGGCCAGCTCAGCCCGGTGTACCGCTCGGCGGCCAAGGGCGAGGTCACCGAGGCCATGGTGCTCGACGCGCTGCTGGCCGGCCCGAACCCGACCGAGAAGGCCAAGGGCTACTCCACCCAGCTCTCGCCCAAGCTGACCGCCACGGCCCGCGCCAACGGGCTGCTCAGCGCCTACGCGCTCAACATGCCCCTGGGCCTGCGCGCGAAGGCGCAGTTCATCTGCACGATGCAGTTCTACGACCAGAGCGTCTCGGTCGGGATCCAGCTGGCGGGATCCGCCACCGTGAACTGGAACGCCTGCTCGGACACCACCGACTCGTACATCCCGATGCAGGGCGACGCGTCGCTCGCGACCGCGCAGAACCCCGGCGGCACCAGCTGAACACCGGCTTGACCACCGGCTGAGCGCGACCGCACGGGAGCGGCCCCGGCGCACCGTGGTGGTGCGCCGGGGCCGTTCGCCATCGGCGGGCAGGGCCTCGTCAGTCCTCGTCGCCGCGCAGGTCGATGAAGCCGTTGATGATCTGGTCGGCGATCGCGTCGCGCACGTCGTGCGCCAGGAACGCCGCGTCGATCGCGTTGAGCGCGACCAGCTCCAGGTCGGCCAGGTCCCAGCCGAAGGCCTCGGACAGCAGACCGAACTCGCGGCTCATCGTGGTCCCGCTCATCAGCCGGTTGTCGCAGCTGACCGCGATGTTGAAGTCGAGCTCGTAGAGCCGCTGGATCGGGTGCTCGCCGATCTTCTGGGCGATGCCGGTCTGCAGGTTCGAGGACGGGCACACCTCCAGCGCGATCCGCTTGTCCCGGATATAGGCGGCCAGCCGGCCCAGCCGCGCGTCGTCCTCGGTGAACTCGATGTCCTCGATGATCCGCACGCCGTGGCCGAGCCGGTCCGCGCCGTTCAGGATCGCCGCGGCGATCGAGGCCGGGCCGTCCGCCTCGCCGGCGTGGATAGTGAAGCGGAAGTACTGCTCGCGCAGGTACTTGAAGGCGTCGGCGTGCAGGTCGGGGCTGAAGCCGAGCTCCGGACCGGCGATGTCGAAGCCGACCACGCCGTTGTCCCGGTGCCGCACCGCCAGCTCGGCGATCCCGAGGCTGTGGCCCGGCTCGGTGTTCTGCCGCATCGCGGTGACCAGGGTGCCGACCTTGATGAAGTGCCCGGCGACGGCCGCGCGCTCCTCGCCCTCCCGGCAGCCCTCGTTGACCGCCTCGACCACCTCGTCGAGGGACAGGCCCTTGCGCAGGTGCTGTTCGGGGGCGTAGCGGGTCTCGGCGTAGACGACGCCGTCGGCGGCCAGGTCCTGCACGGTCTCGGCGGCCACCCGGCGCAGCGCGTCCGCGGTCTGCAGGACCGCGATGGTGTGGTCGAAGGTCTCCAGGTAGCGCGGCAGCGAACCGGAGTCGGCCGCGTCCCGGAACCAGGTGCCGAGTACGGCCGCGTCCCGGCTCGGCAGTCCGGTGTAGCCCGCCAGATCGGCGAGTTCGATGACGGTCTGCGGCCGCAGGCCTCCGTCGAGGTGGTCGTGCAGGGCCACCTTCGGGGCCCGCTTGATCTCGTCCGTGGAGAGGGAATTCGTTTCAGTCACGCCGCAGTACCCTACGCGCTTACCCGCTCCAGGATGAGCGGACGCGGCGAGTAACCGGTCTCTGCGTCGTCGGCGATCGTGTAGGAGCAGGTGAGGTCGTCCAGCGCGGCCTCGAAACGGTCCGGGGTGTCGGTGTGCAACGTGAGCAGTGGGGTTCCGGCCGTGACGGCGTCGCCCGGCTTCGCGTGCAGCTCGATGCCCGCACCGGCCTGTACCGGGTCCTCCTTGCGGGCCCGGCCCGCGCCGAGCCGCCAGGCCGCCACGCCCACCGCGAGCGCGTCGAGGCGGGTCAGCGTGCCCGAGGCGGGGGCGAGCAGGACGTGCTGCTCCTTGGCCACCGCGAGCCCGGCCTCGGGATCGCCGCCCTGGGCCCGGATCATCCGCTTCCAGACATCCATCGCGGAGCCGTCGGCCAGCTTCTCGGCCGGGTCCACCCCGTCGATCCCGGCGGCGGCCAGCATCTCCCGGGCCAGCGCCAGGGTGAGCTCGACCACGTCGGCCGGCCCACCCCCGGCCAGCACCTCGAGGGACTCGCGCACCTCCAGCGCGTTGCCCGCGGTCAGCCCGAGCGGGACCTCCATGTCGGTCAAAAGCGCCACCGTGTTGACGCCGTGGTCGGTGCCGAGCGCGACCATGGTTTCAGCCAGTAGGCGGGCCTGCTCGCGGGTCTTCATGAACGCCCCGGAGCCCACCTTCACGTCGAGCACCAGCGCCCTGGTGCCCTCGGCGATCTTCTTGGACATGATCGAGCTGGCGATCAGCGGGATCGACTCGACGGTGCCGGTCACGTCCCGCAGCGCGTAGAGCTTCTTGTCGGCGGGGGCCAGCCCGTCCCCGGCGGCGCAGATCACCGCGCCCACCTCGCGCAGCACGGCCAGCATCTCCTCGGTGGAGAGCGTGGCCCGCCAACCCGGGATCGACTCCAGCTTGTCCAGGGTGCCGCCGGTGTGGCCGAGGCCGCGGCCGGACAGCTGCGGGACCGCCGCGCCACAGGCGGCGACCAGCGGGGCCAGCGGCAGGGTGATCTTGTCGCCGACGCCGCCGGTGGAGTGCTTGTCCGCGGTGGGCCGGTCCAGCGCGGAGAAGTCCATCCGGATCCCGGTGCCGATCATCGCGTCGGTCCACCGGTTGATCTCCCGCCGGTTCATCCCGTTGAGCAGGATCGCCATGGCCAGCGCGGACATCTGCTCGTCGGCCACGACCCCGGCGGTGTAGGCCCGGATCACCCAGTCGATCTGCGGGTCCGTCAGCTCCCGGCCGTCCCGCTTGGCCAGGATCACGTCGATCACGTTCATGGGGCTCTTTCGTTCGGTGCTTCGGTGCTTCGGCGCCGCGCTGATCAGTGTTCCGGCAGGAACTCCGGGCCGAAGGCCTGCGGCAGCACCTCGGCCATGGTCTGGATGCCCAGCGGGGTGTCCACCAGCAGGTCCGGGCCGCCGTGCTCGTAGAGCAACTGGCGGCACCGGCCGCAGGGCATCAGCGGCCCGCCCGCGCCGTCCACACAGGCGAAGGCGACCAGGCGCCCGCCGCCGCTCAGGTGCAGCGCGGAGACCAGGCCGCACTCCGCGCACAGGGTCAGCCCGTAGGAGGCGTTCTCCACATTGCACCCGGTGACGACGCGCCCGTCGTCGACCAGGGCGGCCGCGCCGACCGGGAACTTCGAGTACGGCGCGTACGCCTTCGCCATCGCCGCCCGCGCCGCCTCGCGCAGCGCGGGCCAGTCGACCGGGATCCCACTCGGCTCGATCATCATCACTGCTTGATGAAGGGCTTGTTGGAGGCGGCCGGCGGCCGCACAAGACCGCCGAGCGCCGCCACCACGAAGATCGTGGTCAGGTACGGGGCCATCTGCAACACCGCGTTCGGGATCGGGGTGTTCAGCGAGGAGAGCGCGAACTGCAGCTCCAGCGCGAAGCCGAACAGGATCGAGGCGCCCAGCGCGCCGATCGGCGACCAGCGTCCGACGATCAGCGCGGCGATGGCGATGTACCCCTTGCCCACGCTCATGTCCTTGCCGAAGGCGCCGACCAGGCCGAGGGTCAGCCACACCCCGCCGAGCCCGGACAGCAGCCCCGCGGTGATCACGTTGCGGTAGCGCAGCCCGGACACGTTGATGCCGACCGTGTCCGCCGCCGTCGGGTGCTCGCCGACCGCGCGGGTGCGCAGGCCCCAGCGGGTGCGGAAGAGCAGGAACCAGACGACCGGCACCAGCACGTAGGCCGCGTAGAAGATGACGTTCTGCTCGAACAATGCCTGACCGACGATCGGGATCGAGGCCAGGCCCGGGATCCGGACCGTGGAGAACAGCGGCGGGGTGTTGTACTGCGCGCTGTTCTGCGACATCAGCCGGTCGTAGAAGAAGCCGGTGACCCCGGAGGCGAAGACGTTGAGCACGACGCCGAGGACGACCTGCTCGATCAGGTACCGGTTCGCGAACACCGCGAGCAGCGCGCACATCAGCGCCCCGCCGAGGCAGCCGGCCGCCAGTCCGGCCCAGACCGAGCCGGTGGTGGTCGCGGTCAGCGCCGCGGCGAAGGCCCCGAACAGGAACTGGCCCTCCACCGCGATGTTCACCACCCCGGAGCGCTCGCACATCAGGGCGCTGAGCGAGCCGAGCACCAGCGGCACCGAGGCGACCGCGGTCTGCTGGATCACCCCGGGCACGTTGATGCCGACGTTGGAGCCGGCCCCGGCCCAGACCAGGAAGGACAGCAGGAAGCAGACGAAGTAGCCGACCGTGAGCCAGCGCATTGCCACGGCCTTGACCGGGGCGAAGGCGCGCACCAGCCCGCAGCCGACGGCCAGCACCGCCAGGGTGATCGCGATCGGCTGCGCGGGCAGCGAGATCGGGCTCAGGCCGCCGGTGTCGGTGGGGTTGAGCTTGAGGCCGAACAGGGTCTTGACGCTGTTCTCGGTGCGGCTGCCGAGGCCGAAGGCCCAGAACCCGTAGGCCCCGACCACCGCCTGCGCCAGGCCGCCGTACAGCTTGGAGCGGTCGGGCCGAACGGCGGCGGCCGCGGTCGGCGTGGGCGCCGCGACGGTCGTGGTGCTCATATCTGGCCTCCGGCCGCAGTGCTCGTATCCGGGCTCATATCTGGCCTCCGGCCACGGTGGTGTGCGCTCCGGGGACTCCCGGCGGGAGGCCGCCGGCCCCGGGGGCGTCCGCGTCGTGCCGGTGCTTGCTGCGCAGCCGGAACACCTCGCGGATCAGCCGCGGCGCGGCCACGAAGATCACGATCAGCGCCTCGAGCACGGTGATGATCTCGTTGGACACCTGCGGCACGCCCTGGGTCTGCATGATCGCGCCGCCGGCCTGGAACGCGCCGAACAACAGCGCCGCCCACACCACGCCCCAGGGCTTGGTCCGGCCGAGCAGCGAGACGGTGATGGAGGTGAAGCCGAGCCCCGCGTCGATGGTCGGGGTGACCGCGTTGTTGCTCGGGTTGGCCAGGCCGAGCACCTGGGTGACCCCGATCATGCCCATCAGCGCGCCGGAGATGACCATCGCGGCGATCTGCACCCGGCCCACGTCGATGCCCGCGGTGCGGGCGGCGTGCGCGTTCAGGCCCACCGCGCGCACCTCGAAGCCGAGGGTGGAGCGCTTGAAGAACCAGGCCACCGCGGCGGTGGCCAGCAGCGCGAGCACCAGGCCGATGTCGGTGTTGAGCTGGTCGCCGAACAGGTGCGGCAGCACCGAGTTCGGATCGGCCGGCTTGGAGATCGGCTGCCCGGCCTTGCTCGCGTCGTGGAAGCCGGAGGCGTTGAGCAGCCAGTTGATCAGGAAAAGCGACGCGACGTAGTTCAGCATGATGGTCACGATGACCTCGTGCGTACCGCGCTTGGCCTTCAGCCAGCCGACCACGCCGCCGTAGACCAGGCCGCCGAGCAGGCCGGCCAGGATGGCGATCGCCAGGTGCAGCGGGCCGGGCAGGCTGGTCCAGGAGAAGGCCACCCAGGCGGACAGGATCGCCCCGCCGATGGTCTGGCCCTGGCCGCCGATGTTGAACATCCCGGCCCGGAACGCCACCGACACGGCCAGTCCGCCGAAGATCAGCGGGCTGGCGAACTCCAGGGTGTTGGTGATCGGGCCGAAGAACTGCCCCGGGGTGCCGTTCAGGGTCTTCGGGTCGAAGATCGCGCCCTTGAACAGGTTCGAGTAGGCGTTGGAGATGTCGCCCCAGGCCCCGGACAGGAAGTCGCTCGGCGAGGAGAAGAAGTACCCGGCCTTGCCCATCGTCGCGGGGTCGGACAGCACGATCAGGATCGCGCCGACCACCAGCGCGAAGAAGATCGCGAGCACCGTGACGACCGGGGTGGTCTCCACGGTGTAGATGTCCAGGAGCCTGCGCCCCCAGCCCGCGACGTGCTCGGGCTCGCCGCTCTCGGGGGCCGCGGCCGTGGGTTCCTGCTCTGGCGTCGTCATGGACGCGTGTCCTCCGTCCCGCCGGATATCGCGGTGCCCGCTTCGGTTTCCGTCCCTGCGGCTTCCGTCCCTGGGGCGCCCCGGCCGTCGCCGGTGATGCCCGCCATCAGCAGGCCGATCTCCTCGCGCGAGGTGGTCGGGGGCACGATCGCCACGATCCGGCCGCGGTACATCACCGCGATCTGGTCGGCCAGCGACATCACCTCGTCCAGCTCGGTGGACACCACCACCACCGGCCGGCCCAGGTCCCGCTCCGCCACGATCCGCTTGTGGATGAACTCCATCGCGCCCACGTCCACGCCGCGGGTGGGCTGCGAGGCGATCAGCAGCCGCAGCGGCCGGGACAGCTCCCGGGCGACCACGACCTTCTGCTGATTGCCGCCGGACAGCTGGCCGGCCAGGTGGTCCGGGTCGGTCGGGCGGATGTCGAACTCGGCGATCCGGGCCTCGGCGTTCTTGCCGATCTCGGCCAGGTCCAGCGAGAGGGCGTTGCCGTTGGGCGCGCGCTTGTACAGGTCCAGCACCAGGTTCTCGGCGACGGTGAACTCGCCGACCACCCCGTCGTGCGAGCGGTCCTCCGGGATGTACCCGACCCCGCGCTCGAGCACCTGGCGGGTGCTGTGGCCGACCAGCTCCTCGCCGTTCAGCTTGATCGACCCGGACTGCGCGGGCAGCAGGCCGAGGATCACCCGGGCCAGCTCGGACTGGCCGTTGCCGTCCACCCCGGCGACGCCCAGGATCTCGCCCTCGCGCACCGAGAAGGAGACGTCGTCCAGCGCCGCGTTGCCGTGCTGGTCGAGCACCGTCAGGCCGCTGACCTCGAAGGCGGGGGCGCCCGGTGCGGCGTCCGACTTGTCCACCACCAGCTGCACCGAGCGGCCGACCATCATCGAGGCCAGGTCCTGCTCGGTCATCTCCGGGGTGGCGGTGCCGACCACCCGGCCGCGCCGGATCACGGTGATCCGGTCGGCGATGGCCTTGACCTCTTTGAGCTTGTGGGTGATGAACACGATCGACTTGCCCGCCGCGCGCAGCGTGTTCATGACCGCGAACAGGTCCTCGATCTCCTGCGGGGTGAGCACCGCGGTGGGCTCGTCCAGGATCAGGATCTGCGCGTCCCGGACCAGGGCCTTGATGATCTCGACCCGCTGCTGGACGCCGACCGGCAGGTCCTCGATCCGGGCGTCCGGGTCCACCGGCAGGCCGTACCTGCGGGAGACCTCCTCGACCTCCTTGCGGGACTTGCGCCGATCCAGCCAGCCGAGTGGTGCGCCGGGGCCGGTGGTGACGGCCTCGTCGCCGAGCACCACGTTCTCCGCGACGGTGAACACCGGCACCAGCATGAAGTGCTGGTGCACCATGCCGATCCCGGCCGCGATCGCGTCACGCGGGCCGCCGAAGGCCTTGGCCTCGCCGTCCACCAGGATCTCGCCCTCGTCCGGGTGGTAGAGCCCGTACAGGACGTTCATCAGGGTGGACTTGCCGGCTCCGTTCTCGCCGAGCAGGCAGTGGATCTCACCGGGCTCCACGGTCAGGTCGATGTGGTCGTTGGCGACCAGCGACCCGAATCTCTTGGTGATGGAGCGCAGTTCGAGGCGCACCGTCGATCACCCTCCTCGTTACGGGCTTGCTCGCGGCCCGTCCCCGGCCGCGCGTCGCGGCGGCCGGAGGCGGATGAGCGCCTGCGGGGCCGGGCGCGCGAGCTGTTTCGCGCGCCCGGCCCCGGGCGCCACCGGGCCGGTTGCTACGGCTGGGACTTGGAAGCGATCTTGATGCTGCCGCTCTCGATGCCCGCCTTGATGGTGGCCAGCTCGGTGCTGAGCGAGGCCGGGACCGTCGAGGCGAAGTCGTGGAACGGGGCCAGCCCGGTGCCGTCGTTGGTCAGGGTGCCGACGTAGGCGGTGGAGCTGAAGTTGCCGGCCGCGGTGTCGGTGACCACGGACTTGACCGCGCTGGCGATGCCCTTGGTGACCGAGGTCAGGATGATGTCGCAGTAGGAGGCGTTGGACAGGCAGCCGTCGTCGTCGACCCAGATCGCCTTGAGCGTGCCGTTGGAGGCCTTGGCCGCGGCGAGCGCGCCGATGCCGGTGCCGCCGGCCACCGGGAAGACGATGTCGGCGCCCTGGCCCTCGAAGGTCTTGGCGATCTGCTGGCCGCCGGCCTGGTCGGTGAACGGGCTGGCCGAGGAGTCGAAGGTGCCCTTCTGGGTGGTCTCGTCCCAGCCCAGGACCTGGACGTTCTTGCCCTTCTGGGCGTTGTAGTACTTCACGCCCTCCCAGAAGCCGTCCATGTAGACGGTCACGGTCGGGTAGTTGGCGCCGCCGAAGGTGGCCACCTTGCCGGTGTGGGTCATCGCCGCGGCGAAGTAGCCGCCGAGGAAGGCGCCCTGGGCGGTGTTGAAGGTCAGGCCCTTGATCGTGGTGCCGACCGAGGTGTTGTCCACGATCGCGAACTTCTGCGCCGCGGTCTTCTTGGCCGCGTCGGTGGTCGCGGTGGCCATCGCGAAGCCGACCGTCACGATCAGGTTGCAGCCGCCGCTGACGAAGCCGTCGATGTTGGTGGCGTAGTCGTTCTCACTGGCCGAGGTCGCGTTCTTCACCGCGATCTTGCCGCCGGAGCCGGAGGCGGCGTCCTGCATGCCCTGCCAGGACTCCTGGTTGAACGAGTGGTCGTCCAGGCCGCCGGTGTCGGTGACCATACACGCCTTGAAGCTGGCCGCGTTCGAACTCGCGCTCGAACTCGAACTCGTGCTCACCGGCTTGGACCCGCAGGCCGCGGCGGCCAGACCGACCACCGCGAGCGCCGCCAAGAACTTGGTGTGCTTCACCGATACCTCCTGAGAGAAGATTTCGCGGCGCTACATCGGCCGATCCAGCGAGGATAGATCGACGCGACCGGCATTCCCGACGAAGTCTTTCCCCGTGTGCGTAACGCAACGGCTCCGGTTGGAACCCGAGATGAAACCGTGATGCGCCGGTCGCGGCCATGTCGCCAGCATCGCCCAAAGCCAGGCCCGTAGCACTCCGGGTGACTGTAAACGGGCGAACCCCCGGAGCGGGGACGGGACCGACGCAGCGTCAGGACGGCGACGTCAGCGGGGCGCCACGGTCCGGCCGTCAGGCCAGCGCGGCCTCGGCGAAGAAGCGGACGCCCACCGCGATCGCGGACTCGTCGGCCAGGAAGGTCGGCTGGTGCAGATCGCGCGGGGTCTGGTCGCCCGGGGCGCGCACGCCGAGCCGGGCCATCGCGCCGGGCACCTGCTGCAGGTACCAGGAGAAGTCCTCGCCGCCCATGGACTGGTCGACCGGGACCACCCCGTCCGGGCCCGCGCCGCCGGGCACGGCCAGCGCGCGATGCGCGGCCTCGCGCAGCAGGTCGACCACGTGTTCGTCGTTGACCACCGGCGGGACCCCGCGCACGTACTCCAGCTCGGTCTTCGCCCCGTAGGTGGCCGCGATCGAGTCGACCAGCTCCAGGATCACGTCCGGGGCCTGGTTCCAGGCCCGCTGGTCCATCGCGCGCAGGGTGCCGCGGGCCTCGCCGGACTGCGGGATGGCGTTCGAGGCCTGCCCGGCCTCGATCGCGCCCCAGACCAGGGAGACCCCGGCGCGCGGGTCGATCCGCCGGGACAGCGCGGCGGGCAGCTCGGTGACCAGGGAAGCCAGCGCGTAGACCAGATCCACCGTCAGATGCGGGCGGGAGGTGTGGCCTCCGGGGCCGGACAGCCGCAGCGCGAGCGTGTCGCAGGCGGCGGTCAGCGGGCCGACCCGCAGGCCGATCCGCCCGGCGTCGATCTTCGGGTCGCAGTGCAGGCCGATGATCGAGGCGACCCCGTCCAGCGCCCCGGCCTCCACCATGTCGATGGCGCCGCCGGGCAGCAGCTCCTCGGCGGGCTGGAAGACCAGCCGCACGCCGCGGGTCAGCCGGCCGATCCGGGCCTGCTCGGCCAGGAAGAGCCCCGCGCCGAGCGCGGCGGTGGTGTGCAGGTCGTGCCCGCAGGCGTGCGAGACCCCGTGAACGGTGGACCGAAAGGGCAGCTCACCGGCCTCCTGGATGGGCAGCGCGTCGATGTCCGCGCGGATGGCCAGGCGCCCCGTACCGTGCCGGGGGTGGTACTCGGGGGCGGTCGGGTCGATCGAGACCGGGTCGATGTCGCAGATCACGCCGGTGCCGTTGGGCAGCGTCCGCGGCGCGAGGCCGGCCGACTCCAGCTGCTCGACGATCCGGGCGGTGGTGCGCAGCTCGCGGCGGCCGAGCTCCGGGTGGGCGTGCACGTCGCGCCGGAAGCCGACCAGCTCCGGCTCCCGCTGGGCCAGGAATGCGGAGAGCCGCGACGACACGGTGTCGTCGGCGGCTCGGCCACCGTTTTCCAGCGGAAGACCTAAGTTCATTCCCCCACGGTAGTGCGTTGAATCCTGCGAATCACAGTAGTTCCGCCATATGGGAACTTGAAGTTGACCAAGATGACACTAAAGGGCCATGGGCGACCGCACTTACGGGCTAGCCCGTTTCGTGCAGAGCGGCCGTCTGCAATTCGACACGCGCAGGTCAGAATGCGTCCGTGGGCACGTAGGTGCCCCATACCGCACGCAGCGCGTGCGATACCTCACCGACCGTGGCACGCGCCTGCAGCGCCTCGCGCATCGGGTAGAGCACGTTGTCGGTTCCCGAAGCCGCCCGCTTGACCGCGTCCAGCGCCCGGTCCACATCCTCCTGGGAGCGGTCCGCGCGCAGCTTGGCCAGCCGCTCGGCCTGCTGCAGCTCGATGGTCGGGTCCACCCGCAGCGGCTCGTAGGGCTCCTCGGTGTCCAGGGCGAAGCGGTTGACGCCGACCACGACCCGCTCGCCGCCGTCGATCTCCTGGGTGATCCGGTAGGCGGAGCGCTCGATCTCGGCCTTCTGGAACCCGTGTTCGATCGCGGCCACCGCCCCGCCCAGCGACTCGACCCGCTCCATCAGCGTATTGATCTCGGCCTCGAGCCCGTCGGTGAGCGACTCCACCACGTAGGACCCGGCGAAGGGGTCCACCGTCTTGGTCACGTCGGTCTCGTACGCGATCACCTGCTGGGTGCGCAGGGCCAGCCGGGCGGCCTTCTCGGTGGGCAGCGCGATGGCCTCGTCGAAGGAGTTGGTGTGCAGCGACTGGGTCCCGCCGAGCACCGCGCCCAGGCCCTGCAGCGCGACCCGCACCAGGTTCACCTCGGGCTGCTGCGCGGTCAGCTGCACCCCGGCGGTCTGGGTGTGGAAGCGCAGCATCTGCGACTTGGGGTCCTTCGCGCCGAACTCGTCGCGCATCACCCGGGCCCAGATCCGCCGGGCGGCCCGGAACTTGGCCACCTCCTCCAGCAGCGTGGTGCGCGCGACGAAGAAGAAGGACAGCCGCGGGGCGAACTTGTCCACGTCCAGCCCCGACTCGACCGCGGCGCGCACGTACGCGATGCCGTCGGCCAGCGTGAAGGCGATCTCCTGCGCGGGCGTGGCCCCGGCCTCGGCCATGTGGTAGCCGGAGATCGAGATGGTGTTCCACTTCGGGATCTCGCGGTTGCAGTACGCGAACACGTCGGAGACCAGCCGCAGCGAGGGGGCCGGCGGGAAGATGTACGTCCCGCGGGCGATGTACTCCTTGAGGATGTCGTTCTGGACGGTGCCGGTCAGCGCCGCCGGGGCGACCCCCTGCTCCTCGCCGACCAGCTGGTAGAGCAGCAGCAGGATCGAGGCGGGGGCGTTGATGGTCATCGAGGTGGAGACCCGGTCCAGCGGGATGCCGCCGAACAGGGTGCGCATGTCCTCGATCGAGTCGATCGCCACGCCCACCTTGCCGACCTCGCCGTGCGCGATCAGCTCGTCCGAGTCGTAGCCCATCTGGGTGGGCAGGTCGAAGGCCACCGAGAGCCCGGTGGAGCCGGCCGCGATCAGCTGCTGGTAGCGGCGGTTCGACTCGGCGGCGGTGCCGAAGCCCGCGTACTGCCGCATGGTCCACGGCCGACCGGTGTACATCGTCGGATAAACGCCGCGGGTGAACGGGTAGTCGCCCGGCTCGCCCAGGCGCTGCGCGGCATCCCAGCCCTCGAGGTCGGCCGGACGGTAGACCGGGCTGATCGGCAGGCCGGACTCGCTCAGGGACGCGTTTTGGGACGGTACTGCCTCGGACGATGCTGCCTCGGACGGCATGGGCTACCTCGCGCAGTCAGAATCAGAAGTGGTAGTGGTCGGCGCCCCTGCCGGGGTCGCTGCCTCTGTTATCCGAGTATTGCGGATCGCCCGTCACCCGCACACCCCCGCTGTCGTGCGAATCACACCGGCTTCCCGTCCACTAGTGACGTGAATTGTCCGTATTGTCGGATGCGACGTCGCTCACAGTACCCCCTTTTGCGGCCGGTCCGGGGGTATTTCGCTGGTTAGCCTGAGGCTGAACAGGCGATATCGAACCGCCGCGGCACGAGCAGGAAGGGGCCGGGCAGCTCCCATGGCTATAACGACGCCCAAGGCCGACTCGAGAAGCGGTGAAGGGACGAGCGCGCCGACCGCGCCCGCCCGCCGTAGCCGGCGCGGCACGCTCTACCGCGGCCGCGAGGGCATGTGGAGCTGGGTGGCGCACCGGATCACCGGCGTGCTGATCTTCTTCTTCCTGTTCGCGCATGTGCTGGACACCGCCCTGGTGCGGGTCTCGAAGTCCTCGTACAACACCGTGATCGACAGCTACAAGAACCCGATCACCAACTTCCTCGAGTACGGGCTGACCGCCGCGATCGTCTTCCACGCGTTCAACGGGCTGCGGATCATCGCGGTGGACTTCTGGGCCAAGGGCCCGAGGTACCAGAAGCGGATGCTCTGGATCGTGGTCGGCGTCTGGGCCGCGCTGATGGCCGGGATGCTCTACCCGATCACCGCCCACTCCTGGCACACCATCTTCGGGAAGTAGGCCCCGCCCATGACCGCTCCCGCAGTGTCCACCCACACCGCGTCCCATCCGGCCATCGACGCCCCCCGCTCGCCGCGCACCCCTCCCCCGTCCCGGCTGCGCAACCGCCGCACCCCGCGCTCCACCCGCACCAACTTCGAGCTCTACAGCTGGCTGTTCATGCGGTTCTCCGGGCTGCTGCTGACCTTCCTGGTGCTCGGCCACCTGTTCATCATGCTGGTGCTGGACGGCGGCGTGGAGAAGATCAACTTCGCCTTCGTGGCCGGACGCTGGGCCTCGCCGTTCTGGCAGGTCTGGGACCTGCTCACGCTCTGGCTGGCCTCCCTGCACGGCGTCAACGGCCTGCGGACCGTCATCAACGACTACGCCGAGCGCGACGCCACCCGGCTCACGCTCAAGACCCTGCTGTACACCGCCGCGCTGCTCATGATCGTGCTCGGCAGCCTCGTCATCTTCACCTTCACCCCGAACATCAAGGCCTAAGGCGCGCGCACCATGCCTATTCAAATCCACACGTACGACACCGTCATCGTCGGCGCGGGCGGCGCCGGCATGCGCGCGGCCCTCGAAGCCGGAACCCGCTCACGTACCGCGGTGCTCACCAAGCTCTACCCGACCCGTTCGCACACCGGCGCGGCCCAGGGCGGCATGTGCGCGGCGCTGGCCAACGTCGAGGACGACAACTGGGAGTGGCACACCTTCGACACGGTCAAGGGCGGCGACTACCTGACCGACCAGGACGCCGCCGAGATCATGTGCAAGGAGGCCATCGACGCAGTCCTGGACCTGGAGAAGATGGGCCTGCCGTTCTCCCGCACCCCCGAGGGCCGGATCGACCAGCGCCGTTTCGGCGGCCACACCCGCAACCACGGCGAGGCCGCCGTGCGCCGGGCCTGCTACGCGGCCGACCGCACCGGTCACATGATCCTCCAGACGCTCTATCAGAACTGCGTCAAGGAGGGCATCGAGTTCTACAACGAGTTCTACGTCCTGGACCTGCTGCTCTCCGACCCCGACGAGGACGGCGTGCGCCACACCGCCGGCGTGGTGTCCTACGAACTCGCCACCGGCGAGATCCACGTCTTCCGGGCCAAGGCCGTCATCTTCGCCACCGGCGGCTTCGGCAAGGTCTTCAAGACCACCTCCAACGCGCACACCCTGACCGGCGACGGCATGGGCATCATCTGGCGCAAGGGACTTCCGCTGGAGGACATGGAGTTCTACCAGTTCCACCCGACCGGCCTGGCCGGCCTCGGCATCCTGCTCACCGAGGGCGCGCGCGGCGAGGGCGGCATCCTGCGCAACGCGGACGGCGAGCGCTTCATGGAGCGTTACGCGCCGACCATCAAGGACCTGGCCCCGCGCGACATCGTCGCCCGCTCGATGGTCCTCGAAGTACGCGAAGGCCGCGGCGCCGGCCCCCACAAGGACTACGTGTACCTGGATCTGACGCACCTCCCGGCCGAGCAGATCGAGGAGAAGCTCCCCGACATCACCGAGTTCGCCCGCACCTACCTCGGCGTGGAACCCACCACCGAACTCGTCCCGGTGTACCCCACCGCGCACTACGCGATGGGCGGCGTGCCCACCAACGTCGAGGCCGAAGTCCTCATCGACAACACCACCAAGGTCCCCGGCCTCTACGCCGCGGGCGAGGTGGCCTGCGTGTCCGTACACGGCTCGAACCGCCTCGGCACCAACAGCCTGTTGGACATCAACGTCTTCGGCCGCCGCGCGGGCATCGCCGCCGCCGAGTACACCGCAACCGCCACGCTCCCCGAGCTGCCCGAGAACCCCGCCGCGTACGTCATCGACCTCATCGAGTCCATGCGGACCTCCACCGGCACCGAGAAGGTGGCGCACATCCGCAGGGACCTGCAGGAAACGATGGACAACAACGCGGGCGTGTACCGCAACGACGCGACGCTCAAGCAGGCCTACGAGGACGTAAAGGCGCTGCAGGCCCGCTACCGCAACGTCTCTGTCCAGGACAAGGGCAAGCGCTTCAACACCGACCTGCTCGAGGCGATCGAGCTCGGCTTCCTGCTCGACCTGGCCGAGGTCCTGGTGGTGGGCGCGCGCAACCGCAAGGAGTCGCGCGGCGGCCACGCCCGCGAGGACTACCAGAAGCGGGACGACGAGAACTTCATGAAGCACACGATGGCGTACCGGGAGGCCGACGAGGACGGGACGTACGACATCCGCCTCGACTGGAAGCCCGTCGTCGTCACCCGCTATCAGCCGATGGAGCGTAAGTACTGATGGCCACCGCAACCCTGGACCGCGCAGCCGCCGATGCCGAGTCCGCCGACGACACCCCGCAGTTCCTCACCATCACCGTCCAGATCCGGCGCTACGACCCGGACACCGACGCCTCGCGCTGGGACGACTTCGAAGTCCAAGCTCTGCCGACCTGGCGCATCCTGGATGCCCTGCACGCGATCAAGTGGGAGCAGGACGGCACGCTGACCTTCCGCCGCTCCTGCGCGCACGGCGTGTGCGGCTCGGACGCGATGCGCATCAACGGCCGCAACCGCCTCGCCTGCAAGTCCCTGGTCAAGGACCTGGTGACCTTCGACAAGAAGACCAAGGCCGCGAAGCCCATCACCGTCGAGCCGATCCAGGGCCTTCCCGTGCTCAAGGACCTCGTGGTCGACATGGAGCCGTTCCTGCAGGCCTACCGGGACGTCAAGCCGTTCCTGATCGCCAAGGGCAACGCGCCGAGCAAGGAGCGCATCCAGTCGCAGCACGAGCGCGAGCGCTTCGACGACACGACCAAGTGCATCCTGTGCGCGGCCTGCACCACGTCCTGCCCGGTGTTCTGGACCGACGGCCAGTACTTCGGCCCGGCGGCGATCGTCAACGCGCACCGCTTCATCTTCGACTCGCGCGACGACGCGGCCGAGGAGCGCCTGGAGATCCTCAACGAGCGCGAAGGCGTCTGGCGCTGCCGCACCACCTTCAACTGCACCGAGGCCTGCCCGCGCGGCATCCAGATCACCCAGGCCATCGCCGAGGTGAAGCGGGCCCTGATCACCCGCCGCATCTGACGCGCAATCACTCTGCCGGGGGCTCGGCGGCCAGGACCACAGCCGTCCTGGCCGCTGGCTGCGGCTGCGAGTGCTCGCGGTCGGCCCGCAGGCCGCGCCACCCGAGCCGACCGATCGCCGTACCGAAGCCGATCGAGATGACCGCGAGCGTCGTGTGCACGATGAAGAAGCCCGTCGCGCCGTTGGACCAGGAGCACGGTCTGGGAAGTCACCATTCTTCCCGGTCAGCGCCCTAAGCCCTGACCTGCGCAATCACTCCACGGAGGGCTCCACGGTCGGGACACCAGACGTCCCGACCGTCGCCTTCGACGCGCGCAACCCTCGCCAGCCAAGCCATCCGATCGCCGTCCCAAAGCTGATCGAGATCACCGCCAGCACCGCATGCACGGCAAAGAAGGCCGTCGGCGCATTGGTCGAACTCCACGACCGAGAGTCCGCCGCGATGTTCTTGATCAAGGTCACCCAGATGAACCAGGACCAGGCGGCGAAGGCGATCAGGAACCACGAGGCGCGGCGCGACAGCTTCATGGCAACCAGGCTACCGGCCGTCGATCAGGCGCTTTCGCCCTGTCCTGCCGCGCGGCCGGCCAGCAGTCGGGCGGCGAGAGCCGGGCGCGGCTGCGGGATGTCGGGCTCCGGCGTCGGCCGGGAACGTTCCTGGGTTGCGCCCGCCGCGATCCATACCGGGGCCAGGGAGGCGGCCAGGAGGGCGACCGAGAGGTGCTTGGTCACCTCGTTGCCCTCGCCGTACACCGCCGTGGCGTACTGGAGCAGGGTGCACGCGAGCAGGGTCAGGGTCACCAGCGCGAAGCCGCGTCGGCGGGTGGTGGGGCGCGAGGTGCGCAGCAGCCAGATCGCGCCGGCCGCGCAGGCGGTCCAGTACAGCAGGATTCCCGGGAAGCCGGCCCACCGCATCGCGTGGGAGACGTCCATCAGCAGGCAGTCGCGGCACTCCTGGGACTCCTGCGCGTAGCCGGAGTCGATCGGGTACGTGCCGAGAACAGGGTTGCGGAAGTCCAGGTAGGACGTCGCGCCGCCGGAGGCGATTCGCGCGGCCATGACCGGGTGTTCGGCGAGATACCGCACCAGCACGGGCTGGGTGAACCGGGACTGGTAATGGTGGAAGAGCGGATCGTGCACGACCGTCTGCGGACTCCACCAGTTCGAGCCGCTGTAGCGTCCGAACGAGCGCGGCAGGCCCAGATCGACCGCGACCTGCCCGGGGTTGCCGGACATCGGCATGATGGTCATCGTCATCTCGTTGGCGAAGTTGACGTGCTGGTCGTCCCGCGACTCGCTGGCGAGGCTCCAGCCGGCCGTGGCGGCGAGGGAGAGCACGCACAGCGCGGGGACCAGCCGCGCGCCGAACCGCCCGCGCAGGCGGCCCGCCTCGAAGCGGCGGCTGCCGAGCAACAGGCCCAGCGGGATGGCGAGGGTCACCGTCTCGTTCTTCGCGCCGACCGCGTATACGGCGGCGGCCCAGGCGACCAGGAAGGCGGCCCGGCTGTAGCGGCCCGCGCAGACCGCGGCGACGCCCGCGACGGCGAGCACCAGGAGTCCGAGGTGCGCGGCAACCTCGGAGTACGGGGACCCCGCGTAGTCGGCGAACGTGGCCTCCGACAGGACCAGGAAGAGCGCGACGAGCACGGCGATCCGGGTCGGCGGCCGGGCCGAGTTCAGCAGCCACGCGGCGGCGGCCATGACGAGACCGACGAGCAGGCAGTACTCGACTATCAGCTCGCGGATGTCCAGGGCGCCGCTCATCCCGAGCACGTGTCGGTGGATCCAGCTGGTCAGTCCCACCTGGATGAGCTGCGTGGTCGGATAGCTCGGGCAGTTCGGCAGGTGATACGCGACGGGGTAGACGAGCCGCACGAACATCCACTTCGCGGTGGCGCGCGGCGCACTGCCCGCGTCCGCGTTGATCTGGCAGAACAGCCGCTGTGCGTCGCCGTTGTTCGCCATGCCGACGGGATGCGGTACGAACAGCCGCACCGCCATCGCCGCCGCTGAACAGAGCCCGACGACCAGCGGCCACCACCGAGTGGGGACACGGAAGGAACGCCACGACAATCCGACCACTCGAGGATCCCCGCGAATCTTGTACTGAAAGCCCGGACGAAGCACCGCGTCCCACACGCGGCCTCAGGATCCTAACGTTACCGGTGGGGCCGCCCCCGCCTCATGGCTCGAAGTGTGGCGGTTTTGGGACACTGGCGGCTTCGAGACGGTTGTGGGCGGCGGTGTAAGAGTTCTTAGTGCCGCTCCAGGATCGGCGGGAGGCCGAACTGCGGGAACAGCTCGGGCCCGAAGGTGGTGATCTCCACGATCTCGCCGCCTGCGGTGCGCAGGACGTCGAGCTTGAACGCGCGGAACTCCCGGTCCTCCCAGCGGCGCAGGTAGCTCGCCGCGGCCGGCATCCGGTTCGACCAGGCCGGCACGAGCCGCCAGTCGCCGTCGCGTTCGGGGCTGAGGGCGCGCGCCATCAGCGGGGCGAGTTGGTCGAGCCCGTCGAAGCAGAGCGGCTGCGGGGGCATGGTGACCCGGATGTTCTGCGCGGTGATGGCGACGGCCGCCTTGGCGTCGCAGCGTTCGTGCGCGTCGATGAACTGCTCCAGCAGCGCGCGTTCCTCGGCGTTCGGCTTTCGGGACTGCCACTGCGCGCGCCGGGCCGGCAGGTGCTCGCGCATCGTGGCCCGTGCCCGCTGCAGCGCGCTGTTCGCCGCCGCGACGCTGGTCTCCAGCAGGCCCGCGGTCTCGTCGGCCGGCCAGCCGAGCACGTCGCGCACCAGCAGCGCGGCGCGCTGGCGCGGCGGCAGGACCTGCAGCGCGGCCAGGAAGGCGAGTTCGATCGTCTCCCGCTCGACGGCGCGCGCGTCGGGCCGCTCGGCGCTCGGGGCCACCTCGTCCAGCAGCCGGTCCGGGTACGGCTGCAGCCACGGCACCTCTGCGAACGAGCGCAGCGCCGCCGCCCGGTGCCCGTTGCGGCGCAGCGTGTCCAGGCACACGTTGGTCGCGATCCGGTAGAGCCAGGCCCGGAACAGCGAGCCGCCGTCGAAGCCCTCCCGGCCGCGCCAGGCGCGCAGGAAGGTCTCCTGCACGGCGTCCTCGGCGTCGTCGAAGGAGGCGAGCATCCGGTAGCAGTGCACGTGCAGCTCGCGCCGGTGGCGCTCGCTGAGCTCCGCGAACGCGGACTGGTCGCCGGAGAGCGCGGCGGTGACGAGGGAGTCGGCGCGATCAATCGAACCCTGATCGACCGCGCCGTGCTCCGGTGCCGCGCCCACGAGGCGTCCGTCGCCTTGGTGTGCAGCGCTCACGCCGCCGATCCGTCCCGCCCGACCTCCTGCAGCAGCCACAGGTTGCCGTCCGGGTCGCTGAACTCGGCGAAGGAGTTGTAGTCGGTCCGCTCCGGGTGCGGTCCCGGCGTCCACTCGCCGTCCACGATGTGCCGGATCTCGGCGACCTCGACGCCGCGCCCGGTCAGCTCGGCGCGGGCCGCGACGATGTCCTTCACCACCAGGTGCAGACCGCGCGTCGAGCCCGCCGGGGCCACCACGCCGAGTCCCACGCCGAAGCCGATCGAGCAGGAGGAGCCGGGCGGGGTGAGCTGCACGACCCGCATCTCCTCGCCCACCGGGGTGTCCACCAGCAGGTCGAAGCCCGCCTGGTCGGTGTAGAAGGCCTTGGCCCGGTCCACGTCGGAGACCGGGATCAGCACCAGCTCGAGCTTGAAGTCCATGACATAACTCCTACCGTCGTTGTGCGCTCCGGGCCACTTGTCCGCGCCCGGTTCCGCGGGAATCGATGGTGTAACGCACGGCCCCGGGAAAACTCATCGGTGCACCGATGAGTCACTCTCGAGTCGCCCGCGAGCCACCCGCGACCCGGTCGGCGCAGCCGACCACTCGGAGGACGTAAGCCGGTTTGACGCCCGGCGCGAGCGTGCTGGCACACTGGGTTCCGTCATATTGGATCTGAAAACCATTTTCGGAGTAGCCATGCGGATCGCCTTCGTCGGCAAGGGCGGCAGCGGCAAGACCACCGTCTCCTCGCTGTTCATCCGGCATCTGGCCGCGGCCTCGGCCCCGGTGCTCGCCATCGACGCCGACATCAACCAGCACCTGGGCGCCGCGCTCGGCCTGGACGACGCGGCGGCGAACCGCATCCCGCCGCTGAGCCGGTACGCCGGGCAGCTCAAGGAGTACCTGCGCGGCGAGAACCCGCGGATCCGCTCGGCGGCCGAGATGGTCAAGACCACCCCGCCCGGGGCCGGTTCCCGGCTGGTGCGCTTCGGCGAGCCGTCTGCGCTGGACGAGTGGTGCACGTACCGCTTCGCCGGGGAGCAGGCGGGGGTACGGCTGATGGTGACCGGCGTCTTCGAGGAGGCGGACCTCGGCGTCGCCTGCTACCACTCCAAGGTCGGCCCGGCCGAGCTGTTCCTCAACCACCTGATCGACGGCCCCGGCGAGTACGTCGTGATGGACATGACGGCCGGCGCGGACGCGTTCGCCTCGGGGCTGTTCACCCGCTTCGACGTGACCTTCCTGGTGGTCGAGCCGACCCGCAAGAGCCTGTCCGTGTACCACCAGTACCGCCAGTACGCCGACGAGTACGGCATCGCGGTGCACGCCGTCGGCAACAAGATCGCCGAGCCGGGCGACCTGGCCTTCCTGCGCGCCGAGCTCGGCGCCGCGCTCGTCGGCGGCCTGAGCTACTCGCGGGTGGTACGGGCCCAGGAGCGCGGCGAGGCGGTCGAGTTCGGGCAGCTCGAACCGGAGAACCGGACCCTGCTCGCCGAGTTGCAGCGGCGGGTCGACGAGGTGCCGAAGGACTGGGACCGGTTCACCGAGCTCGCGCACCGCTTCCATGTGAAGAATGCGCTCAGTTGGGCCAACAAGGCGGCCGGCGCGGACGTGACGACGCAGATTGATCCTGAGTTCTCGCTCGGGGAGTTGGCGCCCGCGGCCGCGGCCGTCTGATCCGGCCGCCTACTCCGGTCGCCAGCGGTTTACAGCTGTCTGTCCCAGGAGGACAACGCCATGCCCGGCGAGCACCCGGGCGACGAACTCCCGCTTGTCGGCGGTGTACGCACGGACGTCCTCGTGTTCGCCGGCCAGTCGTAGCTTCAGCGCTTGGTACTCATCGCGCAGTTCCGGGTCAGCACGCAGGGCGTCGCGGAAGGTCAGCCGCTCGACCCACAGGTCGCTGCCCGGCTCGGTCAGGTGGAGCGCATGCGTCTGCTCGGCCAGTCGCTGCGACCCCGGCTTGTGGAACCAGTGCGCGGTCGGGCGGTGCGGGGCGTGTACGTACCCGTACTCCTCCAGGACCGGGATGGCGGCGCGCGCCTCGTCCAGGTCTCGGATCCCGGCCATCATGTCGATGATCGGCTTGGCGGAGATTCCGGGGATCGAGGTCGAGCCGATGTGGTGCACCGCCGTTTGATGCGCCGTCGTTTGCTGCATCAGAGTTTGCTGCACCTCCTGCACCAGCCACGGGGCGAGCAGCCGTTCCAGTTCGGCGCGCTCGGCCTCAAAACGCTTCGGCCACTCGGGGTCGTAGGCGACCACCTTGATCGTCGTCATGCTTCGAGCATGGCCTCGGTGCGCGTCGCGGTCCAGGCGGACAGCAGGAGCAGCAGCTGGAAGGTCAGGTCGAACCAGAGCAGCACCGCGACGGGCACGCCGAACGCGCCGTAGAGCGTCTTGCCCGCCACCCCGTCCAGGTAGGCCGCGATCAGACTCTTCGTCACCTCGAACAGCACCGCCGCCACCAGCGCCGTGCGCAGCAGCACTCCGCGCGGGATGCGCAGCCGCGGGATGCCCGCCAGCAGGAAGGCGAACATCGCCGTGGACGCCGCGAGGCCGACTACCGTGCCGAGGATCCACAGGAAGGCCCGCGCCGGGGTGGTGCTGGCCAGGCCGAGATGTCGCAGGACGCTGCCGGCCAGGGCCGACGTGGCCGCCGAGGCGCTGAGCGAGACCGCCGCCGTCACACCGAGGCCGGCCAGCGAGGTCAGGTCGGCCAGCTTGCGGGAGACGAACCGGCCCGGCTCGTCGTCGACCGCCCAGATCGTGCGCAGTCCGCTGCGGGCCATGTCGACCCAGGACAGCCCGGACCAGACCAGCAGCAGGCCGCCGATCACGCCGATCGTGGCGGCGTTGCCGACCAGGCCGCTGATCGGGAGCTTGTCGGCGAGGCCGGGCACGTTCTCGGCGATCTGGTTGCGCAGCCGCTCGATCCCGGAGTCGCCGAGCGTCGCGGCGGTGATCGCCACGGTGACCGCGAGCAGCGGGAAGAGCGAGAGGAACGCCGAGTAGGTGATCGCCGCCGCGAGCCTGCCGCCCCGCTGGGCCTTGTACCGGTTGTAGGCGCGGAACGCGAGCGTCCGCTTCGCCCGTCCGATCAGCCTATTGATTCTTGCCTTGATGCCAGTGCCCGCATTCACGCCCACCCGCCAAGGCTAGCGCCCCGGCGCTACCGGCCCGCCGGTCGACGCTCAGGCCGCGGCGCGGACCGCCGACGGAAACGGGAACGAACGCACCCGGCGCCACCGCCCCGCGGGCTCCTGCTGGTAGAGGCCGAAGCCGCCGACGTCGAACTCCGCCTCGTACAGCGCCAGGTCGGCCTGCGCCGCGTCGAGGGTCTCGTCGCCGAGGTCGTGCGCGATGGTGACGTGCGGGTGGTACGGGAACTGCAACTCGCGCTCGAGCACCCCGGCGCGCACCTGCGCCTCCAGCTCCACGCACTCCAACAAGCCCTGCGCGACCTGGACGAAGACCACCCGGGAGATCGGGCGGAAGGTCCCGGTCCCGCGCAGCCGCATCCGGAACGGGCGGCCGCGCGCGGCTATCGCGGCGAGGTGGCCCTCGATCTCGGGCACCGCCTCGGGATCCACCTCGGTCGGCGGCAGCAGGGTGACGTGCGTCGGCACTATCGCGGCCTGCGGATCGCCGTACGCGGCGCGCCGGGCCCGCAGCTCACCGCCGTACGGTTCCGGTATCGCCAGCAGTATGCCGATCGTGCTCATCTACAGCGACCGCGGGCTGACCGGCAGGAATCCGATCCGGTCGTACGCGGCGGCGAGGGTCGGGGCGGCCACCGCGCGGGCCCGCTCGGCGCCCTCGGCCAGGACCGCGTCCAGCTTGTCCGGCTCGGCCAGGATCGCCTCGGTGCGCTCCTTGAACGCGCCGAAGGTGCTCGCCACGATCTCGGCCAGGTCCTTCTTCAGGTCGCCGTAGCCGTGTCCCTCGTACGCGGTCTCCAGGTCGGCGATCGAACGGCCGTCGAGCGCGGAGTAGATCCGCAGCAGGTTGGAGATGCCCGGCTTGTTCACCTCGTCGAAGCGGATCTCCCGCTCGGCGTCGGTGACCGCCGACTTGATCTTCTTCGCGTTGGCCTTCGGGTCGGCGAGCAGCTCGACCAGGCCGGCCGGGGACGAGGCCGACTTGGACATCTTCGCGGTCGGGTCCTGCAGGTCCAGGATCTTGGCGGTGTCCTTGATGATGTACGGCTCCGGGACCGTGAAGGTCTGGCCGTACCGGCTGTTGAAGCGCTGCGCGAGGTCCCGGGTCAGCTCCACGTGCTGGCGCTGGTCCTCGCCTACCGGAACGTAGTTCGCGTGGTAGACCAGGATGTCGGCGACCTGGAGGATCGGGTAGGTGAACAGCCCGACGGTGACCGCGCCGACCCCGTGCCGTACCGACTTGTCCTTGAACTGCGTCATCCGGGAGGCCTCGCCGAAGCCGGTGATGCAGTTCATCACCCAGGCCAGCTGCGCGTGCTCGGGCACGTGGCTCTGGACGAACAGGGTGCAGCGCTGCGGGTCGAGACCGGCGGCCAGCAGCTGCGCGGCGGCCACGCGCGTGCGGTGGCGCAGCGCGGCCGGGTCCTGCTCGACGGTGATCGCGTGCAGGTCCACCACGCAGTAGAAGGCGTCGTACTCGTCCTGGAGCGCCACCCAGTTGCGGACCGCGCCCAGGTAGTTGCCGAGGTGGAACGAGTCGGCGGTGGGCTGGATCCCGCTGAGCACCCGGGGTCGGGCGGGCGGCGCGGAGCTCTGCGGCGAGGTCGACTGATCGGCGGACATGCGTTCCATTGTCGCAGACGAGGTCCCCCCGCTTCATCCCTCTTGTCGTACTCCGGGGGTCGGTTCGGGGGCGGGTTCCGGCGCGGGCTCCACGGTTTCGGGCTCCTCCGCGGAGTCGGTGCGGGTAAGCCGGACCCGGGCGATGCGCCGCCCGTCCATCGCGTGCACGGTCAGCCCAAGGCCGTCGAAGGTGACCTGGTCGCCGACCCGCGGGACCCGGCCGAGGCGGGCCATGATGTACCCGGCGAGGGTCTCGTACGGGCCGTCGGTCAGCTCGACCCCGGTCTCCTCGCGGAAGTCGGCCAGGTTGATCAGGCCGTCGAGTTCGAGGTCGCCGTTGCGCAGCCGGGTGACCCGGGCCCGGGCGACGTCGTACTCGTCCCGGATGTCGCCGATGACCTCCTCGACCAGGTCCTCGAGCGTGACGATGCCGGCCGTGCCGCCGTACTCGTCCAGCACGATGGCCAGGTGGAAGGAGTCGCGGCGCATCTCGGACAGCGCCGAGAGCACGTGCTTGGTCTCCGGCAGGTACATCACCGGGCGGGCCAGGTCGGCGACCCGGGCGGCGCGGTCGGCGGCGTCCGGGGCGAACAGGTCGCGCACGTGCACGAAGCCGACGATGTTGTCCGAGGAGCCGTCGGTCACCGGGTAGCGGGAGTGCGGGTAGCGGCCGATCAGGACGCAGGCCTCGGCCAGCGGCATCGCGCCGTCGAGGAACACCACCTCGGTGCGCGGCAGCAACACCTCGCGCAGCTGCTTCTCGCCCGCGCCGAAGACCTCGTCGATCAGCCGGCGCTCGTCGTTGGTCAGGGTGTTGGTGGAGGCGACCAGCTGGCGCAGCTCCTCCTCGCTGACCTGCTCGCGAGAGGCCCCGGGATCGCCGCCGAACAGCCTGACCACCCCGTCGGTGCACACCGAGAGCAGCCAGATGACCGGGCGGGCGATCCGGGACATGCCCTGCAGGAACGGGGCGACCGCCATGGCGGTGGCCTCGGCCCGCTGCAGGGCCAGCCGCTTGGGCGCCAGCTCGCCGATCACCAGGGTGACGAAGGAGATGATCATCGTGACGCCGACCAGGCCGACGAACCCGGCCAGCCCGTCGTCCAGGCCGGCCGAGACCAGCGAGCGCTTGGCGTCCTCGGACAGCGTGGTCGCCCCGTAGGCCGAGGAGAGCAGCGCGGTGAGCGTGACGCCGATCTGCACGGTGGCCAGGAACCGGTTGGGGTTGCTGACCAGCCGGGCGACCATGGCCCCGCGCCGGCCGGAGGCGGCCAGCGACTGGAGCTGGCCCTCGCGCAGCGAGACCAGCGCGATCTCGGCGGCGACGAACAGCGCCTCGATCAGGATCAGCGCGAGGACGATCAGAGAGGAGATCACAGTGGAGTTCACGGCGTGCGACGCACCTGCCTGGTCGGCTCCGGCCGGGGGGCCGGGCGGAGCTTCCGTCGGGGTGGCGCGCACGCCGGTCTATGTCCGCTCGGGTCCAGGTCCCTCGTCCTGGAGCCGGTACTTCTGCAGCCCATACGCGGAAGTCTAGCGACACGGAGGGGCGGGGGCGGTGATCGGTGATCGCCGCACCCCGCCCCGCCGGTGACTCGAGCGTGACGCCCGTTGGTTGAACACTGTCAGTTGACGGTCAGTTGAACACGGTTACTTGAGCACGGTCCCGGTGATCTTGGTCCCGTTGTCGTCGATCGCGCAGGTCGCGCTGTGGTCGCCGCTGTTCCAGTCGTCCTTGTTCGGGACGAAGTAGATGATGCTGGCGTCCGAGCCGACCTTGGCGTTGTCCACGGTGTTGTCGGCCGTCTTCTGGCACTGGTCGCCGGCGTCGTTGTCCAGGGTGGTCTCGTCGTAGCTCGACTCGGTCAGCGAGACGTTGCCGGTCACCTGGGCGTCGTGCGCCTGGCCGCACGGGATCGCCTTGATCGACGAGACGGAGGTGCCGGTGGCCGGCTCGTCGAAGCACTGCCCGGTCTGCAGGCTGAACACGCTCATGCTGCCGGCCTTGGTCACGGTGCCGTTGGCGTCCACGTGCGCGGCGCTGAAGTGCTTGACCAGGAACGAGGTGAGCCCGATGGCGACCACGACGCCGAGGATCGAGAGCCGCACGATCATCCCCGTGCGGCGCTTGGGCTTCTGCGGCTGCACCGGGTAGTAGCCGGTCTGCGGATAGGGCTGGGCTATGGTCTGGGTCGCGCCCTGCCCCCACTGCGGGGCCTGTGGACCCTGCGGGCTCTGCTGCTGGTACTGCTGATCCTGCTGGACGGGCGGCGGGACCAACGGCTGCTGGCCGTCCCCGTATCCGCTGCCGTAGCTCGCGCCGTTCCCGCCATCAGGGCCGCTTGGCGTTGTCATCGCCAGCACCCACCCCTCGTGATTCGATTAAGAATATGAACAGGCGCTAAGAAAAGCGGAGCGGGCCACGCGATAGCAAGCCGCGTTATCCAATCGTCACGGCCCCGCCCGCGCCGTCCCGGAACGTCGGGGTCCTAAAATCGCCGGGTGCGAACGGACGAGACGGACGAACGGATCATCGGCTGCCTGCTGCGCGACGCCCGTTCCGCGTACGCCGAGATCGGGGCGCAGGTCGGCCTGTCCGCGCCAGCGGTGAAGCGGCGGGTGGACCGGTTGCGCGCCGAGGGCGTGATCACCGGGTTCACCGCGCTGGTCGATCCGGCCGCGCTCGGCTGGACCACCGAGGCCTTCGTCGAGCTCTACTGCACCGGCCGCACCTCGCCGGACGCGATCCGGGCCGCGATGGAGGACACCCCGGAGATCGTCGCGGCGTACACGGTGACCGGCGAGGCCGACGCGCTGCTGCATCTGCGCACCCGCGACACCGCCCACCTGGAGACGGTGCTGGAGCGGGTGCGGACGGCCCCGTTCGTGCAGCAGACGAAATCAGTACTCGTACTCTCCCGCCTGATCGACCGCCGCTGACCGGGCGGTCCCGGCCGGACGGGCCTACAACCGCGCCAGCGCCGCCTGCAACGGGTCCAGCCCGAGCGCGCCGAGGGCCAGCGCCTGCCCGTGGAACTCCTTCAGGTCGAACGCCGCGCCCTTGCGCGCCCGGGCGTCCTCGCGCGCCTGGAGCCAGATGCGCTCGCCGAGCTTGTACGACGGGGCCTGGCCGGGCCAGCCGAGGTAGCGGTCGAGCTCGAAGCGCAGCATCTCCTCCTCCACCCGCACGTGGCCGCGCAGGAACTCCCAGGCCAGTTCGGGCGTCCAGGTCTCGCCCTCGTGCCAGCCGGTGCCCGCCGGGACCGTCAGCTTCAGGTGCACGCCCAGGTCGACCACCACGCGCGCCGCGCGCAGCATCTGCGCGTCCAGCATGCCGAGCAGGTCGCCCGGGTCGTCCAGGTATCCGAGCTCTTCCATCAGCCGTTCCGAGTACAGCGCCCAGCCCTCGCCGTGCCCGGAGACCCAGCACATCAGCCGCCGCCAGCGGTTGAGCTTCTCGCGCTGGTAGACCGCCTGCGCGATCTGCAGGTGGTGGCCCGGGACGCCCTCGTGGAACACCGTGGTCACCTCGCGCCAGGTCGAGAACTCCTCGACGCCGTCGGCCACCGCCCACCACATCCGGCCGGGGCGGCTGAAGTCCTCGCTCGGACCGGTGTAGTAGATGCCGCCGTCGTTGGTCGGCGCGATCATGCACTCGATCCGCCGGGCCGGTTCCGGGATGTCGAAGTGCCGCCCGTGCATCTCGCTGATCGTGCGGTCGGCCAGGTCCTGCATCCAGCCGCGGAAGGCCTCGCCGCCGGCGATCTTCCGGGCCGGCTCGGCGTCCAGGGCCGCGACCGCCTCGTCCACGCCGCCGCCGGAGACGATGAACCCGGCCACCCGCTCCATCTCCGCCTCGAGTCGCTTGACCTCCGACCAGCCCCAGGCGTACGCCTCGTCGAGGTCCACGGTCGCGCCGAGGAAGAACCGTGAGGCCAGCGCGTAACGGTCGCGGCCGACCGCGTCCTGCTCCGGTGCGTACGGCAGCAGCTCGGCCTCGAGGAAGCGGCCGAACTCGGCGGTCGCCGCACGTGCCGTCCCGGCCGCCCGCTCCAGGTCGGCCCGCATCGCGCCCTCGGCCCCGGTACGTCCGACCAGGCCGCTGTAGAAGTCCGTGCCGTCCGCCGCCCACTCGGCGCACTGCTTCGCGCACGCGACGACCTGGCGGCGCGCCGCGACGTGCCCGCCCTCGGCCGACTCCAGCAGCGTGCGCTGAAGTCCGGCGTAGGTCCCGGGCACGGCGGCCATCCGCGCGACGAGGTCGCGCTGCGCCTGCTCGCCCTCGACCGGCATCAGGTCGAAGACCTGCCGCACGCTCTGCAGGGGGCTGGCGATGACGTTGAGATCGCTGGTGGCCTCGCCCGCGTCGTAGAACTCGACGGCCAGGCCGAGCCGCTCGACCATCGCGTCCTTGGCCACCTGCTCGCCCTCGTCCGCGGCCGTCTCGGCACGCAGCGCGGCGAGGGTCTCGCGGTAGAGGTCGGCCTGGGCGCGGAATCCGTCCGGGCTCAGGTCGGGCAGCCGGTCGTCGTAGCCGGCGACGCCGCAGAACGTGGCGTCGATCGGGTTCATGGCGGCGGCGCGCTCGACGTACCCGTCCGCGATCTCATCGATGTGGCTCATGGGATCGCACGTTATCGCCGACTGCCTGCCCGGGCATGCCCGATAATCAGGCAGTCGGCGATGGTCAAGGGAAAACCCTATCTAGTGCAATGGCACTAGATCAGGTCTAGATCAGGCCCAGCTCACGTACCGCGTCGCGCTCCTCCGACAGCTCCTTGACGGAGGCGTCGATGCGGGCGCGGGAGAAGTCGTTGATCTCCAGACCCTGCACGATCTCGAAGTTCCCGTCCCGGGTGGTCACCGGGAACGAGGAGACCAGGCCCTCGGGCACGCCGTACGAGCCGTCGGACACGATGCCCATCGAGGTCCAGTCGCTGTCGGCCGTCCCGTTGAACCAGGTGTGCACGTGGTCCAACGCCGCCGACGCAGCCGAGGCCGCCGAAGACGACCCGCGCGCCGCGATGATCGCCGCGCCGCGCTTGGCCACGGTCGGGATGAAGGTGCTCTCCAGCCACTCCTGGTCGCCGATGTACTCGGCCGCGACCTTGCCGGAGATCTTGGCGTTGAACAGGTCCGGGTACTGCGTCGCCGAGTGGTTGCCCCAGATCGTCACGTTGGAGATCTCCGAGACGGCCACACCGGCCTTCTTCGAGATCTGCGCGATCGCCCGGTTGTGGTCCAGCCGGGTCATCGCGGTGAACCGGGACTTGGGCACGTCCGGCGCGTGGCTCGCCGCGATCAGCGCGTTGGTGTTGGCCGGGTTGCCGACCACCAGCACGCGGATGTCGGAGGCGGCCCCGGCGTTGATGGCCTCGCCCTGCGGCTTGAAGATGCCGCCGTTCGCGGACAGCAGGTCGCCCCGCTCCATCCCGGCCGTACGCGGGCGGGCGCCGACCAGCAGCGCCACGTTCGCGCCGGCGAAGCCGTCGGTCGGATTGTCGAAGATGTCGATCCCGGCCAGCAGCGGGAAGGCGCTGTCGTCGAGCTCCATGGCGACACCCTCGGCCGCCTTCACGGCCTGCGGGATCTCCAGCAGCCGCAGCTTGACGGGCGTGTCCGCCCCGAGCAGATGCCCGGCGGCGATACGGAACAGCAGCGAGTAGCCGATCTGGCCGGCAGCGCCGGTGACCGTGACGTTGACGGGGGTGCGGGTCATTGCGATCTCCTGCAAGCCGACACCGAGTCATCCCGGTTGCCGGTCGACGAGTGTTGAAGACTTCGGGTTTCTCCCGGTAGCAACCGTACTCCGCCGCCGCAGTGGACCCCGCCAACACCCCTGTGAGAAGTACGACACGCTCCCCGAATCCTCGGCCGCCGCACTGGCTGACTGCGAAGCTGTGTGCCAAACTCCATTCTATGGAGAGCTAGAAGCTCTCTAGGGCGAGTTTCTTTCACAATCTGCTCTCAAACTGCCCACGAGGTAGCTCTCCATGCTCCTATCCTTTCGAGTTGTGAATCACCGGTCGCTGCGCGACGAGCAGCAGCTCAACCTCGCGCCCGCCTTCGATGCGGACCGTCCGGAGGGGACCAACTGGCCCGCGGTGCCCATCGCAGCCATCTTCGGCGCGAACGCATCGGGCAAGTCGAACCTCATCGATGCCTTGCTCTATATGCGCCGTATGGTGATCGGGTCGGACCGCGAGACGGAGCCTGGAGGCGGCGTCAACCGCTCCCCCTTCGTTCTGGATCCGGACACGGCGGCGCAGGAGAGCTGGTTCGTCGTCGACGCCGTGCTCGACGGTGTCCGCTACACCTACGGCTTCGGCGTGGACGACAGCGGCGTCACAGAGGAGTGGCTGCACCGCTATCCGGTGGGTCGCAGGCAGATCGTGTTCGAACGCAAGGACGGCGACTACCGGTTCGGCACGACAGTCCACGAGGAACTGCGGAGGATCTCGAAGATCACGCCGAACTCGGTGCTGCTCATGACCACCGCGGCGCGCTTCGAGCAGGCTGACGTCCTGCCTATTTACATCTGGATGCGCGGCTTCGGAGTCCCGGCCGAGCACTATCGGTTGTTCGATTCGGAGTGGATAGCCGACTGGATGCAGGTTGGAGACAACCGCCGAAGGACGCTCGAGCTACTCAAGTTCGCTGATTTCGGCATCGTGGACGTGATCGTGCGCATGGTCGGCAGGCACGCTGAGCCACTCTTCGAGATGAGTGGCGCCAAACACAACGCCCGGATGACCCTCGAGCAGCAGTCCGCGGGTACCAGAACCTTTCTCACCTTGCTGCCCGAGGTCCTGCGTTGTCTCGAAACCGGGTCGGTCAACGTGGTAGACGAGCTGGAGTCCAATCTCCACCCCAATCTGGCACGTCACATCGTGGGCCTGTTCCAGGATCCGCGGACGAACCCTCGCGCGGCTCAGCTCATCTTCACCACACACAACACCTCCCTGCTCGGCAGCAACAACGAGATTCTGAAGCGGGATCAGATCTGGTTCGTGGAAAAGGGGGACCAGGACGGGGCGACGAACCTGTTCCCGCTCTCCGACTTCAAGCCGCGAAAGCAGGAGAGCACCGAGCGTCGGTATTTGGGTGGAGGGTACGGCGCGGTTCCGTTCATCGACGACGCGTTGGCGGCCGAGGCGCTGCAGCACGGTCCGGGCACGGATAATTCCGATGATGCCGACAGGCCGGAGGACGATTCGGGTGAGTAGACGGCCGACCCGGCAGAACTTCATCCAGCGCGGACGGCCGAACCGGGTGTCCCGGCGGCTTCTCGTGGTCTGCGGTTCGGAAGGAAACGAGGCCCGGTACATACGGGGCCTCAGCGATTATCTGAAGAACACCGCGGTCCAGATCTCCGTGAAGGAGAAGGGCTGCGCTCCGCTCGACGTGCTCGAATACGGGCTCTCGCAGGCCGAACTGGCGGCGGAGCCCTATGACGAACTCTGGTGCGTCGTTGATGTGGACGAGTTCATCAACTGCGGCGACAACCTTGGACGGGCGGTACGCCGGGCGGAGCAGGAGTCCCGCGCGGAATTCGCCGTCACCATGGTCGTCACGAACCCGTGCTTCGAACTCTGGCTCGTGCTGCACTTCGCGGAGCAGCACGCCCATCTCGCGAACTATGCACAGGTCAAGACCTTGTTGCACAAGCACAGGCCGGGCTACCGGAAGGACAGGCTCAACTTCGTGCGGGACGGCTACGCGGATCGCTATCCCGAGGCGGTTGCGCGTGCGCGGCAGCTCGACTCGTCCGGTACCGATTACGCCATCAACCCGTCCACCAATCTGTGGCGGCTGGTCGAGGCGCTGGGTCATCGCAACGGGGCGGCGGCCCCGCCGGATCGCTCCGGGCAGGGTCGCCGCTGATGTTCGGTGCCGCACCAGTACCGCGTCGGCCAGTACCTCAGTACTAACCGGCGATGGCCTTCTTCAGGTTCTCGTCGAGGGCGGCGAGGAAGTCCTGGGTGGTCAGCCACGGGGCGTCGGGGGCGATGAGCAGGGCGAGGTCCTTGGTCATCTGGCCGCCTTCGACGGTCTCGACGCAGACCCGCTCGACGGTCTCGGCGAAGGCGGTGACCTCGGGGGTGTTGTCCAGCTTGCCGCGGTGCGACAGTCCCTGGGTCCACGCGTAGATGGACGCGATCGGGTTGGTGGAGGTCGCCTTGCCCTGCTGGTGCTGGCGGTAGTGGCGGGTGACCGTGCCGTGCGCGGCCTCGGCCTCGACGGTGCGGCCGTCCGGGGACATCAGGACGCTGGTCATCAGGCCGAGGGAGCCGAAGCCCTGGGCCACCGTGTCGGACTGCACGTCGCCGTCGTAGTTCTTGCAGGCCCAGACGTAGCCGCCCTCCCACTTGAGCGCGGCGGCGACCATGTCGTCGATCAGGCGGTGCTCATAGGTGATCCCGGCCGCCTCGAACTCGGCCTTGAACTCGGTCTCGAACACCTCCTGGAAGATGTCCTTGAACCGGCCGTCGTAGGCCTTGAGGATCGTGTTCTTGGTGGACAGGTACACCGGGTAGTTGCGGTTGAGGCCGTAGCGCAGCGAGGCGCGGGCGAAGTCGCGGATCGAGTCGTCCAGGTTGTACATGGCCAGCGCGACGCCGGAGTCCGGGAAGTCGAAGACGTTCAGCTCGATCGGCTCCGAGCCGTCCTGCGGGGTGAAGGTCATGGTCAGCGTGCCGGCGCCCGGGATCTTCAGGTCGGTGGCGCGGTACTGGTCGCCGAAGGCGTGACGGCCGATCACGATCGGCTTGGTCCAGCTGGGGACGAGGCGGGGCACGTTGCGCATGATGATCGGCTCGCGGAAGATCACGCCGCCGAGGATGTTGCGGATGGTGCCGTTGGGCGAGCGGTACATCTTCTTCAGGCCGAACTCCTCGACCCGCGCCTCGTCGGGGGTGATCGTGGCGCACTTGACGCCGACGCCGTACTGCTTGATGGCGTTGGCCGCGTCGATCGTGACCTGGTCGTCGGTGGCGTCGCGGTGCTCGATGCCGAGGTCGTAGTACTTCAGGTCGACGTCGAGGTACGGCAGGATCAGCGAGTCCTTGATGAACTGCCAGATGATCCGGGTCATCTCGTCGCCGTCGAGTTCGACGACCGGGTTGGCTACCTTGATCTTGGACATGGGAGTCGGTCCTTCTCGCACGGCGGATTGACGGTGGCTGGGCGGTGACGGCTGGGTATCTTGGCGTCAAGATAAGTTGCCGTGGCTGAGCCTACCCCGGCCGCGAGTTGGGGGCGAAACCAGGCCGTTACCTGGGGACGAGGAGCGGGGACGGGCGCAGGTCACATGGTGTCGGCGACGATGGCGAGCATCAGCAGGAGCAGGCCGAGCAGCGCCATGGTGACCACGTCCACGCCGCGCCGGCGTACCGCGAGCAGTCCGGCGCGGGCCGGGGACAGCACGAAGCGCAGCGCCGAGCCGAGCAGCAGGGAAGCGGCGAGCAGGGCCAGTCCGTGCTTGAGGCCGCCTAGCGAGACCAGGATCACGGCGATCGAGGCAGTGGTGAAGACGAGGGCGAACGGCCACTCGGCAGCCAGCGCGCGCAGGGCGCGGGCGACCGAGGCCCCGTCTCGACGAGAGGCAACTTCCATAGACCCACTAAACCACGGTGACGGGGCGGTCGGCAGGCGTGGGGAAGGCGGGGACGGTGGGGAGTGGGCGCGCGCGATGCACGATCGGGCAGCGGTACGCCATGTGTACGCCATGTGAGTGCCATGTGAGTGCCCACGGCGGAATCACGGGGCTGCGAATGGGGAAGGATGACCCGGGCGGCAGGTAGTCATCGCGGTCCAAGATCGCGATCCAAGGCGGCGATCCACGACGGAGTGGCAGGTATCCATGAGCGGCGTTCCCCCGATCGGCGCAGCGGCGGACGAGGTCGAGAACAGGCGGCGCAGCTCCATCACCGAGAAGCTGCTGAGCCCGAAGACCATCATCGGGCTGCTGATCGTCGCCCTCGCGGTCTGGTTCTCGCTGGCCAACAACAGCCAGACCCGGATCCACCTGTGGGTCGCCTGGGTGACCGCGAAGCTGTGGATCGTGCTCGGGGTGACCTTCCTGGCCGGGATGCTGGCCGGGTACCTCATCCGGCGGCGCGGGGGCAGGGAGAAGCGGCGCGAGTGAGGCGAATGGAGCGTACGGAGTGGAGTCGGGGCGCCCAGTGCGCCCGAATGATCGAAAACGCCCCTATGGTGCCGTAGCTGGCGGGTTGTCCGTTCTCTAGGCTCCAGACTAGCCACGGTTCCCCGTCCCCGGACCGCACGTGAGGTAAAGATGACGATCGATCAGAAGAACCCGGTCTTGTCCGTGACGACCGGCCCGACACTCGAGTCGGTGGCCCTGTTCTGCGGCAACTGCAGCTGCGGCTGCCCGGAGTTGTTCCTCGACCACGAGGCCGACGACGAACACCGGGTGGTGCTCACCGACGACTTCGGCCAGCGGGTGCAGATGTCGCTCGTCCAGCTGTCCGCTCTGGTCGCGGACGTCAAGGGCGGAGTACTCGACCACCTCGTCGGCTAGCGCCGCCACGCCGTCGAGCCTGGTGATAATCAGGTGAAAAGGGGCGGCCGGGTGAAGCGCAGCGGCGCGACACCCGGCCGTCGTGCATGGCATCGTGGACAACGGAGAAACGACTGGGAGACTGCCCAGTAGCCGGGTCGGCCCGGCACCGGGCGGCCCCTGAGGAGCCGTTGACACGAGACAGGGACGTGGGCGTAGTGACCGTGCGGGACGACGAACGGATCGCGGGCCGGACCAGCCGGGGCGATGACAGCCACAGCGACCACAGCGACACCCTTCGCGCCGCGACCGCCGCGCCCCTCGCCGAGGAAGAACGCAGATCCCTGCTGGACGGGGCGGTGCACAATCCGCACCGCCTGCTCGGCGCGCATCCGGCGCCGGGCGGGACGCTGGTGCGCGTGCTGCGCCCGTTCGCCGAGACGGTCACCGTGCTCACCGCCGAGGGCCGCCGCTGCGCGCTGGCCGCCGAGGGCGAGGGGCTGTTCGCGGCCGTGCTGCCCACGGAGCTGGGCGACTACCGGCTCGAAGTGGGCTACGGCGACGCCACCGTCCAGCTCGACGACCCGTACCGGTTCCTGCCGACGCTCGGCGACATCGACCTGCACCTGATCGGCGAGGGCCGGCACGAGCAGCTGTGGGAGGTGCTCGGCTCGCGGGTGCGCCGCTTCGACTCCCCGCCCGACTCCCCCTTCGAGGCCCCGGCCGGTACCTCCTTCGCGGTGTGGGCGCCCAACGCCCGTGGCGTGCGCGTGGTCGGCGACTTCAACTACTGGAACGGCACGAGCCACCCGCTGCGCTCGATGGGCTCCAGCGGGGTGTGGGAGCTGTTCGTGCCGGGCGTCGGCGCGGGAGCCCGGTACAAGTACGAGATCCTCGGCCACGACGGGGTGTGGCGGCAGAAGGCCGACCCGCTGGCCCGGCGCTGCGAGCTGCCCCCGGCGAACGCCTCCATCATCGACGAGTCGCACTACGCCTGGTCCGACGGCGACTGGCTGGACCAGCGCGCGAAGTGGGACCCGTACCGCTCCCCCATGTCGGTGTACGAGCTGCACCTCGCCTCGTGGCGGCCGGGGCTGGACTACCGGGGGCTGGCCCGGGAGCTGCCGGCGTATCTCACCGAGCTCGGCTTCACCCACGTGGAGTTCATGCCACCGACGGAGCACCCGTACGGCGGATCGTGGGGTTATCAGGTTTCTTCCTACTTCGCGCCCACCGCGCGGCTGGGCGGCCCGGACGACTTCCGCGCCCTGGTCGACGCGCTGCACGAGGCGGGAATCGGCGTACTGATCGACTGGGTTCCGGCGCACTTCCCCAAGGATGCCTGGGCGCTGGCCGAGTTCGACGGCACCGCGCTGTACGAGCACCCCGACCCGTGGCGCGGCGAGCACCCGGACTGGGGCACGCTCGTGTTCGACTACGGCCGCCGCGAGGTGCGCAACTTCCTGGTCGCCTCGGCGCTGTTCTGGTGCGAGGAGATGCACGTCGACGGGCTGCGGGTGGACGCGGTCGCCTCGATGCTCTACCTCGACTACTCGCGCGAGGACGGCCAGTGGCACCCGAACGCGTACGGCGGCCGGGAGAACCTGGAGGCGGTCTCCTTCCTGCAGGAGCTGACCGCGACGGTGTACAAGCGGGTGCCCGGCGTCGTGGTCACCGCCGAGGAGTCAACCGCCTGGCCGGGGGTCACCCAGCCGACCGACCGGCACATCGAGGGCACCGGCACGAACGGCCTCGGCTTCGGCTTCAAGTGGAACATGGGCTGGATGCACGACACCCTCGGCTACGTCGCCGAGGAGCCGATCAACCGGCGCTACCACCACGACAAGATGACCTTCTCGCTGGTCTACGCGTTCACCGAGCACTTCATCCTGCCGATCAGCCACGACGAGGTGGTGCACGGCAAGGGCTCGCTGCTGCACAAGATGCCGGGCGACCGCTGGCAGCAGATGGCGAACGTGCGCGCGTACCTGGCCTACATGTGGGCGCACCCGGGCAAGCAGCTGATCTTCTCCGGCTGCGAGTTCGCCCAGGACGCCGAGTGGTCCGAGCAGAGCGGCCTGGACTGGTGGCTGCTGGACTACCCGGAACACCGCGGCGTCTTCCGGCTGGTGCAGGACCTGAACGCGGCGTACCGGGCCCGGCCCGCGCTGTGGGAGCAGGACAGCTCGCCCAGCGGCTTCGGCTGGCTGGCTTCGCACGACGCGGATCACAACGTGTTCGCGTTCGTGCGCTGGTCCCTCGACGGCACGCCGCTGGTGTGCATCGTGAACTTCGCGGGCGTGCCGTGGGACGGCTACTCGGTGGCGCTGCCCTGGGGCGTCGACAGGGCGCAGGTCTGGGACGAGGTGCTCAACACCGACGCCGAGCAGTACGGCGGCTCGGGCGTGGGCAACTACGGCCAGGTGCACGCGATCGACGAGGGGCAGGACGGCTGGCCCGCGCGGGCCTGGCTGCGCGTCCCGCCGCTCGGCGCACTCTGGCTCGCCCCGCGGCCACTCGGTGAGGGTGAAGCGAGCGAAGCTGTCGTGGTGGTCGTTGAACCGGTTGCAGTTGCGGCCGGGGACGAGGAGCCGGTCGCGGTGGTCGCGGAGGCAGAGGCGGTGGCGGAGGCGGTGGTTGCAGACGCCGTGAAGCTGGCGGCGGACGTGGTCGAGCCGACGGCGGTGGTGAAGCCGACGGCGGTGGCATCGGCCGCGCTGAAGCCGACGGTGAAGCCGACTGTGGAGAAGGCGAAGCCGAAGACGCGCTCGAGCTCGAGCTCGCGCTCGGCCCCGGCCTCGGCCTCGGCAGCGACTCGTCGAACACCCCTCAGCTGAACTAGCCGAACGGGCGGCGCCACAGGCGTCTAGGCGCCGCCCGTGACCGTGACGGTCAACGTCCTGGTGAGCGTCTGGGTGCTGTCGGTCAATGTGGCGGTGACGGTATAGGTGCCGCTGGAGTCGCTGCCGTCACCCCAGTCGATCCGGGCCTGGGCGTCCGGGCCCCAGACGATGCCCTTGATCTGTTCGGCCGCTTCGCAGGTGATCGGTGCGGAGCGCCTTCCGGAACGGGTCACGGTGACGTTCTCGTCGTACGGGTTGTAGCCCCCGCAGAAACAGGCGTCGTTGGAGCCCGCGATCACGACCGTGTCCCCGGCCGTGGCGACGTCGGCGGCTCGCGATAGGGCCGAGGGTCCCGGCGCGCCGCAGTGTCCGAACAAGCCCTACCTAGAGCAGGGTGCGCTCGGCGGCATCGACCACGTTGCTGAGCAGCAGGGCGCGGGTCATCGGCCCGACCCCGCCGGGGTTGGGCGAGAGGAAGCCGGCCACCTCGGCGACGCCGGGGGCGACGTCACCGGTCAGCTTGCCGTTGACGTGCGAGACGCCGACGTCGAGGACGGCGGCGCCGGGCTTGACCATGTCGGGCGTGATGATGCCGGGGACGCCGGCGGCCGCGACGACGATGTCCGCGCGGCGGGTGTGCGCGGCGAGGTCGCGGGTCCCGGTGTGGCAGAGGGTGACGGTGGAGTTCTCCGACCTGCGGGTCAGGATCAGGCCGAGCGGACGGCCCACCGTGATGCCGCGTCCGACCACGACGACCTCGGCGCCGTTCAGCTCGACGCCGAAGCGGCGCAGCAGTACCACGATGCCGTAGGGCGTGCACGGCAGCGGGGCCGGCTCGCCCAGTACCAGCTTGCCGAGGCTGAGCGGGTGCAGGCCGTCGGCGTCCTTGGCCTGGTCGACCCGCTCCAGCACCCGGAACTCGTCCAGGCCCTTGGGCAGCGGGAGCTGCACGATGTAGGCGTGGCAGGCGGGGTCGGCGTTGAGCTCCTCGACGACCGCCTCGACCTGCTCCTGGGTCGCGTCCGCGGGCAGCCGCCGGTCGATCGAGTTGATGCCGATCTTCGCGCTGTCGCGGTGCTTCATCGTCACGTAGGAGTGCGAGCCGGGATCGTCCCCGACCAGGACCGTGCCGAGCCCGGGCACCACGCCCCGCTCGGCCAGCGCCTGTACGCGCTTCGCCAGGTCCTGCCGGATCTCCTCCGCCGTCAGCCTGCCGTCCAGAATCGTCGCTGTCATGAAACCATTCTCACAGATGAGTAGGGGTAGACTCGCGCGCCGAAGACCCGCGAGAACAACACATCAGGGGGAAGCCGCCTTGTCCGAGTCATCCGAGTCCATACCGGCGCCGCCGGTAGGGGCTCAGGACCCGCAGCCGCTGAACGCTCCCCCGGCCGACGGATATCAGGGGTACCAGAACCCGGGTTTCCCGCCCAACCCGCCCAATCCGCAGTACACGCCGTATCAGAGCTACGGATATCCGTATCCGATGATGCCCATGCCGCCGCAGGCTCTGCCCAAGGGCATGGCCATCACGGGCATGGTGCTGGGCATCGTCGGACTGTGTACCGCGCTGTTCTACATCGGCGGCGTGGTGGGGATCGTCGGCCTGGTCTTCTCGATCCTCGCGCTGCGGGGGGCGCGCCGGGGGCAGTCCGGCGGGCGGGGCATGGCGATCGCCGGCCTGGTGACCTCCATCCTGGCGATCATCGTGAACGTGATCGAGATCATCGTGATCGTCTGGGTCGTGCACACCGTGACCAACTGCTCGCAGTACGACCCGACCGTCAATTCGAACACCGGGAGTCAGTCGCAGTACGACGCCTGTCTGCGGCAGGGCATCCTCGGGAACTGAGCTCGGCCGCGGCACGAGGCTGCGGCCCGGCACCGCGGCGACGGCCCGAAGGCCGCCGCCGCGGCGTTCCCGCTTCACCGGTACTCGCGTGTCAGTGTGCGAAGTGCCTCGTTCCGGTGAGGTACATCGTCACGCCCGCCGCCTCGGCCGCCGCCAGCGACTCGGCGTCGCGCACCGAGCCGCCCGGCTGGACCACGGCCCTGACCCCGGCCGCGATCAGGATCTCCAACCCGTCCGAGAACGGGAAGAACGCGTCCGAGGCGGCCACCGAGCCGGCCGCCCGCTCGCCGGCCCGGGTGACCGCGAGCCGGGCCGAGTCCACCCGGTTGACCTGTCCCATCCCGACGCCCACCGCGGCTCCCCCGGCGGCCAGCAGGATCGCGTTGGACTTGACCGAGCGCACCGCCCGCCAGGCGAAGGCCAGGTCGGCCAGCACGCCGGGCTCCGCGGCGGGGCCGGCGGCCAGCTTCCAGTTCGCCGGGTCGTCGCCGTCGGCCTGGAAGTTGTCGCCGACCTGCAGCAGCAGGCCGCCGCAGATCTGCCGGAAGTCCAGGGCCCGCCGGCCGTTCGCCGAGGTGCGCAGCAGCCTGATGTTCTTCTTCGCGGACAGGATCTCCACCGCGCCGTCCTCGTAGGCCGGGGCGACGATCACCTCGGTGAAGACCTCGGAGACCTGCCGGGCCATCTCCACCGAGACCGGCCGGTTCGCCGCGATGACCCCGCCGAAGGCGGAGACCGGGTCGCAGGCGTGCGCCTTGCGGTGCGCGTCGGCGATGTCGCCGCCGGCCGACACGGCGATGCCGCAGGGGTTGGCGTGCTTGACGATCGCGACGCAGGGCTCCGCGAAGTCGTGCGCGGCGCGCAGGGCCGCGTCGGTGTCCACGTAGTTGTTGAAGGACATCTCCTTGCCGTGCAGCTGCTCCGCGGTCGCCAGGCTCTCGCCCCGCTCCGCGCCGCCGAGGTAGAGCGCGGCGGGCTGGTGCGGGTTCTCGCCGTAACGCAGGATCGCCTTGCGGGTGTAGCTGGTGGCGACGAAGTCCGGGAACGGCGAGTCGTCGGCCGGGGCGTACGCCGAGGCGAACCAGGAGGCGACGGCCGCGTCGTAGGCCGCGGTGTGCGCGAAGGCCTGAGCGGCCAGCCGCCGGCGCTGCTCCAGGGTGAAGCCGCCGTTCTCCAGCGCGGACAGCACGTCGGGGTAGCGGGACGGGTCGACCACGATGGCCACGTTCGGGTGGTTCTTCGCGGCGGCGCGCACCATGGAGGGCCCGCCGATGTCGATCTGCTCGACGCACTCGTCCGGGGCCGCGCCCGAGGCGACCGTGTCGGCGAACGGGTAGAGGTTGGAGACCACCAGGTCGAAGGGCTCGATGCCGAGCTCGCCGAGCTGGTTCACGTGCTCGGGCAGCCGGCGGTCGGCCAGGATCCCGGCGTGCACCGCGGGGTGCAGCGTCTTGACCCGGCCGTCCAGGCACTCGGGGAAGCCGGTGAGCTCGGCCACCTCGGTGACCGGCACGCCCGCGGCGGCGATCCGGGCCGCGGTGCTGCCGGTGGAGACGATCGCGACCCCGGCGGCGTGCAGTCCGCGCGCGAGTTCCTCGAGTCCGGTCTTGTCGTACACGCTGACCAGCGCGCGACGGATGGGGAGCTGCGTGCTCACGGGATGGTCACCTTTCGGTTTGCCAAGGGAGGATTGCCAGAGTTTGCAGACAAGGCGGCCGCGATGGTCCAGCCCTCGCGGGCCATCCTGCCCACCTGCTCGACCAGCAGCCGCCGCTCGACGGCCTTGATCCGCTCGTGCAGCGACTCCTCGTCGTCGCCGTCCTCGACCGGGACGGCGGCCTGCGCGATGATCGGCCCGTCGTCGATGCCCGAGTCGACCGCGAAGAGCGTGCAGCCGGTCACTTTGACGCCGTAGGCGAGCGCGTCGCGCGCGCCGTGCATGCCGGGGAACGAGGGCAGCAGCGCCGGGTGCGTGTTGACCGTGCGCCCCCCGAACACGGACAGGAAGTCCGCGCCGAGCAGCTTCATGAACCCGGCCGAGACGACCAGGTCGGGCGCGTGCCGGACCACCTCGTCGCGCAGCGCGCGGTCCCAGGCGGCCCGGTCGGGATAGTCCTTGACGCGCAGCACGAAGGTGGGCACGCCCGCGTCCTCGGCCCGGTTCAACGCGAGGATCGAGTCCCGGTCGGCCCCGACGGCGACAATCGTCGCGCCGTACTCGGGGTCGGCGGTGGCGTCCAGCAGGGCCTGCAGGTTGGTCCCGCTGCCGGAGACCAGCACGAGCAGCCGGGCGGGCGGGAACGGCGGGGGTGGATAGTGGGCCGGTGGTGCGAGGGGCACCGGTGACGATGACTGCTGAGGTGGAGAGGCCACGACCGCGGCTTCCTTTCAGATCAGTTGAGGTCCGGTGGGCCGAGTCGGCCCGGGACAGCCCGGCGCTCCGGCGGCGAGCCGGGTCAACGGGATGTGAACAACGATAGCTAGCGGTACGGTGAGGGGACCAATCGAGCGAGGCCGCACCAGCGGTACCGTGGATATGACACCGCGGTGGATCTAGGCCTGACCTTCCCGTGACAACGGAGCCGAAGACTGTGACCGACGCCCCATCCCGCCAGGACACTCCTGAGAACGAGGACGGTAACCCGTCGGACGAGAAGCCCCGGGGGACACAGACGCAGGGCACGCAGACGCAGGACGCCCCGCAGTGGTCGGCCCAGCAGCCGGAGCCGGCGCCCTGGTTCCTGGGCCGGCCGGGAGCCGTTCCGCCGCCGCCTCCGCCTCCCCCGCCGGGTTGGCCGCAGGCCCCGCTCCCTCCGGCGCCGCCGCTGCCGCCGCCTACCGCGGACCAGGCGAACTGGCCCGATCACGCTCCGGGCACGCGTCCCGAGCAGCAGTCCGGGCAGGAACCGCAGGACCAGGTGCCAGGGCAGCAGGGTCAAGGCCAGAACCAGGACGGCCAGGACGGCCTGCCCCCGGTGCAGGACCGGGTGCCGGTACCGCCGTGGACCGGCCAGGCCCCGCCCAACCCCGAGCGCCCGACCGCGGGCTCCGGTCCCGCCGCCGGTCCGCAGCCGCAGCAGCCCGCGCCGTGGCACGACCCGAACCGTTACGGGCAGCCCGGTCCGCAGCAGCAGAAGCCGCGCCCGCCGTACGGTCCGCCGCAGCCGAAGCGCGAGGAGCCCGGCGAGCGTCCGCCGCTGAGCCTGCGGACGCGTTGGGCACGTGGGCTGGCCATAGGGGGCGCCCTCTGCACGCTGATCACCCTGCGGTACGGCTACCAGGACTTCCCGGCCTGGCTGATCGGCGCGGCCGTGGCGCTGGTGATGTCCATGGGCGGACTGTGGTGCGGGGTGTTCGCGCAGCGGGACGCGGCGCGACGATCGCAGCGCGCGCCCGAGGCTGTGGCCGCGGTGGTCTGGAGCGGAATCTCCACACTGATCGCGGTCGGCGTGGTGGCCATCTCGCTGGCCTTCTTCCCGCAGCTGCGGGCGTACTCGGACTGCATGCACTCGGCCAACACCATCGCCGGGCAGAACGCCTGCACTCAGCAGCTCGACCACTCGATGACCCTCACGCCGTAGCGGCGGGAGGGGGCGGCCGGTGGGCGCGATGGCGATCGTGACGACGCAGCGGGGCCGGGACCCGCGGGCGGCGGCGGTCCGGCTCGGTGCCGTGGCAACCGCGTCGGTGGCGGCGGCCTGGCTGCATCAGAACCATGATCCCGGGGCGTTGTGCCCGCTGCGCCGATTGACCGGCGTGCCCTGTCCGTTCTGCGGTTCGACCACGGTGTTCATGGAGGCGGGGGCCGGGCACTGGTGGGCGGCGCTGGCGGCGAACCCGGTCACGATCGTCGTGGCGCTGGTCTTCCTGGCCGCTCCGCTGCTCGCCGTGGATCCGCTCGGGACGCTGGTCGGGCTGCCGAAGCGGACGCTGTGGATCGGCGGCGGCGTCCTGCTGGTCGGCTCGTGGCTGTGGCAGCTGCACCGGTTCGGCCTGCTGGGCTGACACCCGTTCAGAGCAGCGCGGGAGGTGGGCGGCCCGGACCGGCCTGACGATGTGTGAGAGAGCACAGGTCAGGAGGCCCAGGTGACCACGACGCCGAACGAGCCGCAGGAACCGGACCGCAAGCCGGAGCCGCCGGACGACGCACCCGCCGTGTCCGATGCGCAGCCACAGCCACCTTTCACGCCGGAATCGCCGTACGCACAGCCGGGTGGGCCGCAGCAGTCCCCGTACACGGGGACGCAGTACGACAGCGCTCAGTACGGGGGGACGGGCCAGTACAGCGCCAATCAGTACGGCGGCAATCAGTACAGCGGCAACGCCGGGCAGTATCAGGCCGCTCCTCCGCCGCCACCCGCGTACGGTTACGGTCAACAGCCTTACGGTCAACAGCCCTACGGTTACCCGGCCGGCGCTCTGCCCACAGGGATGCCGCCGCTAGCTCGCTGGTGGGACCGGGTCGCCGCGTTCGCCCTCGACAACGGGCTCGCCGTCGTCTGCGGCTGGGTCACCGGCGCCACCCGCAGCGACACGGTCGACATCGTCTTCGGCGTCATCGGCCTGATCGGCGTCGTCTGGGCCGTCTACAACGCCATCCAGGCCGGGCGTACCGGGCAGTCCTACGGCAAGCGGATGGCCGGCATCCGGCTCGCCCGCCTCGCCGACGGCCAGCCGATCGGCGCCGGGCTCGGTTTCCTGCGGCTCTTCCTCAACTGGATCCTCTGGGTCGCCTGCGTCCTGCCCGGCGTCCTCAACCTGCTCTGGCCGCTCTGGGACTCCCGCAACCAGACCTGGTGCGACAAGATCGCCAAGTCCGTCGTCGTCAAGGCCGGGTAGCGGGTCTGCCGGCGGCGGGGGCTCCGTCAGCAACTGCGGGTAAGACGGCAACTGCCGCGCGGGCGGCGGATCGGCCTGGGCGCCGCCGCGCAGGTACCCGCGCCCGTAGTCGATCGCGTACCAGAGCCCGAAGCCGAAGACGGCCACGAAGGCGAGCTCGAGCAGCACGGCGAGCGCGACCTGCCAGGGCACCGGGCCGACCGCCGACAGCGCCCCGGCGGCCACCGGTCCGCCGGACAGCACCGCCCCGACCCCGACGACCGCGCCGACCGCCGGGACCGCCGCGCCCAGCGCCGCCGCGCGGTCCGCCAGGCTCCGCAGCGACCAGCCGGTGATGAGCACGGCCACCACCCCGGCGGCCAACGGGATCCCGAACACCAGGTAAGCCCACTGCGACAGCGCGCCGGTGTGCGGTACCGCCTGCACGAGCGGCAGGCCCGGCAGCGTGCCGTGCACCGAACCGCCGATCGAGACGGAGGTGCTCTGGCCGACCGCGAACCCCGGTCCGGCGGAGAAGCCGAGCGCCCAGACCACCAGGTTGGGAACCAGAGCCAGGTCGATCAGGAACAGCCCGCTGTCCCCCGCCACCCCCTGGCCGATCGAGGCGCCGAGCCGGACCACGTCCGTGAAGCGCAGGCAGACCGCGAGCGCGGCGAGCAGCGCCGCGCCGCCGAGCAGCACGGCCAACGCCCCGGTGCCCGCACGCACCGCCGTGACGGCCCAGCGGTCCAGACTCGGCGCGCGCACGCTGAGCAGGCCCGCGCCGTAGCCACAGCAGGCGATCAGGCACGGATATCCGGCGGCCGCGCTCAGTTCCGCGTGCAGGACCCCGGAGGCCGCGCTCCACGCGATCACCAGCGACGCGAGCGGGTAGCAGACCGCCAGGGCGCCGAGCGACCACACGCCGGCGCCGAAGCGGTGCGCCACGTACCGCCCGGCCAGCACCAGTGAAGCGGCGGGCAGCGCGGTGAATCCGAGCGGGGACAGGCCGAACGGTCCGTCAGGGGTCTGCAGCAGCACGTGGTGCGCCGCCAGCCAGAGTTGCCCGGCCACGTGCAGCGGGGCGGCGTACGAGCCGTCGGTCGGGGCCGCCATCACCCACACGGCCAGGGTCAGTGCCGCGGCGACCAGCCAGCCACCGCCCGCGATGACGAGCGCGGTGACGCCGCCGGCGATCAGGTCCCCGGCGTGCTCGACGACCGCGTGCCTGGCCTCGGCCAGCGCGCTGGAGCAGCGGGCGCGCAGCCCGGGTCCGCCCGCCGGGAAGGCGAACTGATCGAGGGTCAGGCCCGGATGCCGGTGGGACCGGGTCTGGTTCTGGCTCTGTGTCTGAGTCTGCGTCTGGCTCTGGATCGGGATGCCGGCGAGGGCGTCCGGAGTCTCAGGGGTCTGATCAGCCGGCGAGTCGGCCTCGGCGTCGACCTGGGACTGGGGGCTGTCGGCCATGCCCCCCATGCTGGCTGCGCGGACGTGCGGAAACGGCGCAGGCGCGCCCAACCGTCACCCGGACGGGGAGCGCGCCTGCGTACGTTCGGTGCAGTGCGGCGGGGTGTGTTTCGGAGTGTGCTTACAGCGCCTCGACGATGGCCCGCATCAGCCGCGCGGTCTCGGACGGCGTCTTGCCGACCTGCACGCCCGCGGCCTCCAGGGCCTCCTGCTTGGCCTGCGCGGTGCCGGACGAGCCGGACACGATCGCGCCCGCGTGGCCCATGGTCTTGCCCTCGGGGGCGGTGAAGCCCGCCACGTAGCCGACCACGGGCTTGGTGATGTGCTCCTTGATGTACGCCGCGGCCCGCTCCTCGGCGTCGCCGCCGATCTCGCCGATCATCACGATGGCTGCCGTCTCCGGGTCGTCCTGGAAGGCCTGCAGCGCGTCGATGTGCGTGGTGCCGATGACCGGGTCGCCGCCGATGCCGACCGCGCTGGAGAAGCCGAGGTCGCGCAGCTCGTACATCATCTGGTAGGTCAGCGTGCCGGACTTCGACACCAGGCCGATCCGGCCCGCCTTGGTGATGTCCGCCGGGATGATGCCCGCGTTGGACTTCCCGGGGCTGATCAGGCCGGGGCAGTTCGGGCCGATGATCCGGGTGTTCTTGCCCTGGGCGTAGGCCCAGAACCCGGTCGAGTCGTGCACCGGAATGCCCTCGGTGATGACCACCGCGAGCGGGATCTCGGCGTCGATGGCCTCGATCACCGCGCCCTTGGCGAAGGCCGGCGGCACGAAGATGACCGAGACGTCCGCCCCGGTCTCCTTGATCGCCTCGGCCACGGTGCCGAAGACGGGGATCTGTACGCCCTCGACCTCGACCTTCTCACCGGCCTTGCGCGGGTTCACCCCGCCCACGATCTTCGAGCCGGAGGCCAGCATCCGCCGGGTGTGCTTCATACCCTCGGAACCGGTCATGCCCTGGACGATGATCTTCGAGTTCTCGTCGAGGAAGATAGCCATGTCTCGTCACTCCCCTACTTCGCCGCGGCGAGTTCGGCCGCGCGGGCAGCGGCGCCGTCCATGGTGTCGACCTGCTCCAGGCCGTGCAGCCCGGCCTCGGTCAGGATCTTGCGGCCAAGCTCGGCGTTGTTGCCGTCCAGCCGGACCACCAGCGGCTTGGTCACCGTCTCGCCGCGCGAGTCCAGCAACACAAAGGCCTGCACGATGCCGTTGGCCACTGCGTCGCAGGAGGTGATGCCGCCGAATACGTTCACGAAGACCGACTTCACGGCCGGGTCGCCCAGGATGATCTCCAGGCCGTTGGCCATCACCTCGGCGGACGCGCCGCCGCCGATGTCCAGGAAGTTGGCCGCCTTCACGCCGCCGTGCGCCTCGCCCGCGTACGCGACCACGTCCAGCGTGGACATGACCAGGCCGGCGCCGTTGCCGATGATGCCGACCTCGCCGTCCAGCTTGACGTAGTTGAGGTGCTTCTCCTTGGCCTTGGCCTCCAGCGGGTCGGCCGCGTCCTTGTCCTCCAGGGCGGCGTGGCCGGCCTGGCGGAACTCGGCGTTGCCGTCCAGGGTGACCTTGCCGTCGAGGGCGATGATCTTCCCGTCCGGGGTCTGCACCAGCGGGTTGACCTCGACCAGCAGCGCGTCCTCGTTGACGAAGACCTTCCACAGGCTCTCGACCACGTCGGCGATCTGGTCGGCGACCTCGGCCGGGAAGTTCGCCGCGGCGACGATCTCGCGGGCCTTCTCCGGGGTCACGCCCACGGTCGCGTCGATCGGGATCTTGGCCAGCGCCTCGGGCTTGGTGACCGCGATCTCCTCGATCTCCATGCCGCCCTCGACCGAGGCCATCGCCAGGAAGGTGCGGTTCGCCCGGTCCAGCAGGAAGGAGACGTAGTACTCGGCCGCGATCTCCGCGGTGACCGCGAGCATGACCTTGTGGACCGTGTGGCCCTTGATGTCCATGCCCAGGATCTGCCCGGCCTTGGCCCGCGCGTCCTCGGGGTCGGCGGCCAGCTTCACGCCGCCGGCCTTGCCCCGGCCGCCGGTCTTGACCTGGGCCTTGACCACCGTACGGCCGCCGAGCCGGGTCGCGGCGGCGTGCGCCTGCTCGGCCGTCTCGGCGACTTCCGCCGGCAGGACCGGCACACCGTGCTTGGCGAAGAGGTCCCTCGCCTGGTACTCGAAAAGATCCACGCGCGTCCGTCCTCAGTGACTGGCGGCTCGGAGCGGTTGTCGTCCCCGGCCTGGAAGCTGCTACGAGGTTATCCCGCTTGGGTGAATGACCCGTAACCGGCGCCGTGTGATGTGTGTCTACCGCACCACCGTCCGAATGCCGGACGTGATCGCCGCGCACTTGCCCAGCGGCGCCGGGTACGGTAATCAATTCCCAGTCTCGCTCGCACGGTGCGGGCGCTCTGGGGGGTTGACGCGTGTCCGAGTACCTGTGGTTCAGCCAGAATCACCGCGATATGTCGGTGCAGTACGGCGACGACGCGGGCTTCGACTTCGAGTTCTACTGTGAGCGTTGCGGGGACACCTGGCGCTCCGGCTATGAGAAGTACGGGCTGGGCCGGGCGACCGGCTGGATAAGGCGGGCCGGCAGCATGGCCGGCGGGGTCGCCGGGAACATCGGCTGGGACGTGGCGAGCACCGCCGAGGGCCTGGCGCAGAGCGGCTGGCACAAGGCCAGGGACGCGGCGTTCCAGAAGGCGATCACCAAGGCCGGGGAGCACTTCCACCGCTGCGCGCGCTGCCACCACCACGTGTGCGAGCAGTGCTGGGCCACCGACCGCGGCCTGTGCCGGGACTGCGCGCCGGACGTGCAGGCCGAGGTGGAGGAGGCGCGGGCCGAGGGCCTGGTCCGGGCGGCGCGGGCGAACGCGTTCGCGGTGGGCGAGCAGCAGGCGCAGAGCGTCGAGGTGGAGACCGAGAAGCAGCTGGTCTGCCTGCAGTGCGGCGCGGAGACGCACGGGGCGAAGTTCTGCCCCGAGTGCGGCACCAAGCAGGGCGGCCCGTCCGCGTGCAGCTCCTGCGAGACCCCGATCCCGACCGGCGCCAAGTTCTGCCCGGAGTGCGGCAACCCGGCGGCGTAATAGTCGCCCAACCGACCATATGAGTGACTAACGACCTGCGGGAATCAGCCGACACCACAGCGTTGGCGCGGCGAGCAGCACAGTGACGACCACAGCCCGCCGTCACGGGTGCGGAGGTCGCTTGCGGTGTAAGACAAGTCGTCTTACGATGGAGTCATGGCCGACACCATCACCATCCGCCCTGACGCCGAGACCTCCCACGCCCTCGACATACTCACCCATGACGGTGCAAGCCGTTCAGCAGCAATCCGCCAGGCGATCATCGAGGCCGGGATGCGCGCCGAGCGCGCCGCCGCGATGAAGCGGGCCATCCTGCACATGGACCTCGGCGAACCAGATGGAGTCGACGTGGCCCAGTTGATCGCCGCCGGGCGTGAGGACGAGCGCTGACGTGGCGGGTTCGATCTATCTGGATTCGGCCGCAGTCGTCAAGCTCGTCCACGCCGAGAACGAGACCCGCCCGTTGCGCGAATGGCTCGACGAGCGCATCGACTGGCCCTGGACGAGTTCTGTTCTGCTGGAAGTCGAAGCGTTCCGCGCCCTCGCGCGCTACGCTCCCGAAGCCGCGTCCCGATTGCACCCCGTGCTCGACCTGGTCAACCTCGTCGCCGTCGACGCCGACATCCGCATCCTGGCCCAGACCGTCCGACCGACGACGGTACGGTCATTGGACGCCATCCACCTGGCAACAGCCCTGCGCGTCAGGCCGGCGGCGTTCGTCACCTACGACAAACGCCTCGCTGACGCGGCGCGGGAAGCAGGACTGGACGTCGAGATGCCCGGCACCTGAACGCACGGAGTGAGCGGCGGACAGGGCCGACAGCATTACGCACTGCACGCCCGCCGCGGTCATCTCAGCCTTGTGGACTGCAACGCCGCAGGCTGACGCCTGTGGCTGGCCCGGCTGCGCCGGAACGCTGCGCTGCACTCGCCCTCCCGCCCCAAACGCTCCGCAGGCTCGCTACGCTCCCCCACTCCGCTGAAAAGTCGTGCGATCGACGCAGCTGACGCAAGTATTCAATCGCCTGTCCCGGAGACCCGGCACTTCCCGTCACAGTCCTTCGGCTTCGACGTCGGTGTTCACTTGCGCGCATTGCGGGTGAGCCAGGGGGTCAGTGTCATGCGCAAGACGGGCTCCGCGTATGTCTCGTCGCCGGGCAGGGGCACCACCAGCCGCAGGCTTGGCGGGAACACTTTTCCCTCCACGAATGCCAGCCCGCTGTAGATCGACCGCAGGAACGCCGGCACGTGGTCGCGCGGGATGTCTGAGAACTCGATGTCGTCGACGATGATCGTGGCGTCATCCTCCGGGAAGATCTGCACAGTGACAACGGGAGACCCGCTTAACTCGACGTACGCCTCGTGCGGCAGTGAGCCGTCCGGGTCCTGCACCCCGAGGGTGCCGACCGTGATGCGGCGGGAGGTCTGGTCCGCGCCAATGTCATCGGTGACGTTCATCGGCACGCCGTATTCGCGGGCGACCGCGCGGATCGCCTCGACGGCGGCCACGGTGGTCGGCAGGTGTGGGAATCCCATGCCCCGATCGTGCCACTCACTGCAGGAGCGTCACGCGGGTTTTCAGCGGAGTGGGGGAGCGTAGCGAGCCTGCGGAGCGTTTGGGGCGGCCGAGCCAGGAGTAGCGCAGCGTTGCGGCGGAGCCGGGCCAGCCGCAGGCGGCAGCCGGAGGCGTCCAGCGCGAGCGGCCGAGCGACAGCGAGGGCGCGCAGCGCGTGCGCGGCAGCGCCCTGGGTCCGTGGAGCGGCCGAGCGTAGCGAGGACGCAGAACGGGGTGGGTGGGCGGGCGATCTTCCCGCGCGAAGCGCGCAGCCACAGGCGTCAGCCTGCGGCGTTGCAGTAAACAGGCTCACCTAGATGCACGCGCGAGCGGCGATCATGACCCGAGCGCTGACGACCCGTCACCGTCACCCTGTCCCGCTGAGACGGACAGGTCCAGTCGGTCGTCGCCCAGCCAGACGCGCGCCACTGTGTCACCGTGTCCCGCTGAGACGGACGACTTCAGTTGGTCGCAAGGGCGGCGAAGGGGGCCAGGTCGCGGCGCTCGATGGCGGCGGCCATCAGGGGGCCGAAGCGGTCGGGGGTGCACGCGAAGGCGGGGACGCCTAGTTCGGCCAGTGCGGCTGCGTTGCGCTGGTCGTAGGAGGGCGCGCCCTCGTCGGACAGGGCCAGCAGCACGATGCACTGGACGCCCGCCGCGGTCATCTCGGCCATTCGGCGCAGCATCTCGTCGCGCACCCCGCCTTCGTAGAGGTCGGAGATGAGCACGAAGATCGAGTCGGCCGGACGGGTGATCAGCGACTGGCTGTAGGCGATGGCCCGGTTGATGTCGGTGCCGCCGCCTAGCTGAGTGCCGAACAGTACGTCGACTGGATCGTCCAGTTCGGGGGTCAGGTCGACTACGGCGGTGTCGAAGACTACTAGCGAGGTCTTCAGCGCCTTCATCGACGCTAGTACTGCGCCGAAGAGGGATGCGTAGACCACTGAGGCGGCCATTGAGCCGGACTGGTCGATGGCCAGGACCACGTCGCGCTTGACCGTTTTCGCGGCGCGAGCGTAGCCGATCAGGCGCTCGGGCACGATCGTGCGGTACTCCGGCTGATAGTGCTTCAGGTTGGCCCGGATGGTGCGGTTCCAATCGATGTCGCGTGGCTGCGGACGGTTGGTGCGTGCGGCCCGGTTCAGCGCACCGCTGACGGCGGCCCGGAAACCTTGCGCGAGCTGCTGCTCCAGCTGGTCCACCACCTTGCGTACCACCTGCCGCGCGGTCTCCTTGGTCTCCTCGGGCATCAGCCTGTTGAGGGAGAGCAGGGTGCCGACGAGGTGCACGTCCGGCTCCACCGCGAGGAGCAGCTCGGGTTCGAGCAGCAGCTGGCGCAGGTTCAGCCGGGTCACCGCGTCGCGCTGCATGACCTGCACCACGGAGCTCGGGAAGAACTCGCGGATGTCGCCGAGCCAGCGGGCCACGTTCGGCGCCGAGCCCTGCAGCCCGGCACTGCGCTCACCGGACGTGGCACGGGCGCGGCCGCCGTTGCCGGTTCCGTCGGCCGCGCTGCCGTAGAGCGCCTCGAGCGCGTTGTCCATCCGGTGGTCGCGGTCGCCCAGCCCGCCGCAGGAGCCCTGGGCCTCGCCACCGAGGACCAGCCGCCAGCGGCGCAGGCGCTCGTCACCGGAACCGTCACCGGCACTGGCACCGGAACCGGCATCAGCTCCGGCACCGTCACCGCGCCCGGCCGGCTGCGGGTCCTCGGGCGGGGCGGCGGGCGCGGTCATCGGGCGGGCTCCAGGGGTAGTCCGGTGAGCAGCAGGTGCACGGTGGGCAGGGCGGCGGCGAACCAGTCCGCTGAAACGCCGGTGAGCGGGGCGAAGTCCGATCCGTCGGCGTCAGCACCACTGCGGTCCGGGGCGGCCAGGTGCGGGACGCGGTCGCCGATGGTGCGCCGTTCCGGGCCGGTGAACGTAGCGAAGGTGCGGCGCAGCAGCGGTAGCACCTGGTCGAAGCGGTCCGCGTCCAGGCCGGTCAGCCATTCGTCGATCAGCTTTAGCAGGGTCCGGTCATGGGCGAGGACGAGGCCGGTGCCGGCCAGGAAGCCCTCCAGCCAGCCGGCGGCGTCTTGCGGCTCGATGCCGCGGGATAGGGCCCGGCTCATCCGGGCGGCCACGTCCTCGGCCTCGAACGCCCCGGCGTCGCGCAGCAGCCGGACGGCCCGGCCGACCAGCAGCCCGTGCGCTCCGTCCAGGTCGGCGACCTGCCGCAGCGCCCGGGTCCACGGCTCCCGAATCGCCTCGTCGTCCAGGGTCTGGATCGCGGCGTGCACCTTGCCGAGGGACGGCGCGAGGGCGCGGGCCGCGTCGTCGTCCACTGCGACGCAGGCGGCGGGCAGGCCGATCGCGATGCGCACCGCGATGCCGTCGACGACCGTGGTCAGGCCGTCCGCCCGGGTGCCGCGCACGTCGCCGTAGCGCAGGATGTTGGCCAGCGGCGGCAGCGCGGTGGCCAGGTCGGCGATATCGGTGTCCAGCGCGGCGCGGTTCTGCAGCCGGGCGATCAGCGGATCGACGGCGTCGGCCAGGTCGGCGGTCAGGCAGCGTTCTACCAGCACTGTGAGCGAGCCGAGCGACTCGGTCTGCTCGGCGGTGTCCAGGACCCTGGCGGTGGCGGCGCTCGACACGGTGGTGCCCCAGACGGCGGCCTCGACCAGCTTCACCTCGAACAGCGGCTCCCAGGCCACCCGCCAGGACTCGCGGAAGGTGCCGGTGGAGCGGGAGCCGACGTCCACCGCCCAGTCGATGCCGAGCAGGCCGAGCCGGTGGAACAGCTTCGAGCGGTCCAGGTCGTTCGGGTTGCGCAGGTCCAGGTCGTACTGCTTCTCAGTGGCCGCCTTGGGCAGCCGCAGCCGCTTGGCCTCGCGGGCCAGGTCCGCGGCGAGCGGGACGGTCGGCACCCCGGCGGGCACGGCGCCGAGCGTCTCGCCGACCACCAGCTCCCGGGCGATCAGGCCGAGCGGCTCGTCCCGGCCCTCGCAGAGCACGGAGAGCGTCGCCTCGGTCAGTTCGGTCAGGCCCGCCGCCGGACGGCCGCGCAGCACCGCAAGCGTCTCGGCCAGCCGGACGGCCTCGATCAGGTGCGCGCTGGACACCGGGAGCCGCTCGGCCCGCAGCAGCTCGGCCACCTGGGTGAGCCAGCGCTCCGCGACGTGGTCCTCCGTCTCGAACAGGTGCCGGTACCAGCCGGGCGAGCCGATGCCCGCACCGTAGCCGGAGTGGTAGGACAGCCGGCTGTGCGTCCACGGCACCCACGTCAGCGCGGTGGCGGCGGCCTTGCCCGGCTTGGGAATCCGGGACAGCAGAGCCCTGTCCTCGGCGGCCGACGGCGGCTGGACGTCGCGCCCGTCGCCGATGCCCGACAGCGCGGGCACGTGGTAGGCGCCGCAGACCACTGCGACCCGCTGCGCGCCGGCGGCGAGCGCCGCGCGAAGCACCGACCGCATGTGTGCTTCGCGCAGCGCGTCGCGCTCCGGGGTCGGTTCCCGCTCCCGGACCGCGGCCATCGCCTCCGCCACCGCGTCGAAGACCGCGAGCGACTCCCCTCCGACCGCCCGGTGCTCTACGACGTCCTCCCACCAGGCATCCGCGTCCTGGTGTCCGGCGGCCTCGGCCAGCCGGCCGAGCGGATCGGGGCCGGCCCCTGCTGCCCGGTCCCGGTCGCCGTCCGCCGTGGTGTCCGTGTCCTGAGACAGTGCGCTCTCGGACAGCGACACCGCGGCGGGCAGGTCGCAGAACCCGACGGCGACCGCGTGCTCCACCGCGTACCGAAGCGCGGACCACTCCGGGGAGAACGCGGCAAAGGGCCAGAATGCCGAGACCTTGGGGTCCTGCTGCCGATAGGCGAGCAGGGCCACCGGCGGCTCCATCTCGGCCGAGCCGACCAGCGGGATGAGCGGGTCGGCGTCTTCGGGACCTTCGATCAGGATCCTGTCGGGCTTGTACTCGGACAGGGCCGCGGCGACCGCACGCGCCGAACCCGGACCGTGGTGCCTTACTCCCAGCAGAACGACTCCCGGGACCGGACGGTTCACGCGGAAAGCTCCCGGCACGATTCATAGAACCCGGTCCAGCCCGCACGGGGCTTGACCACGGTCTCCAGGTATTCGCGCCATACCACCGGGTCGGTGGACGGGTCCTTGACCACCGCGCCGAGGATACCCGCTGCCACATCGTGGGCACGCAGCGTGCCGTCGCCGAAGTGGGCGGCCAGCGCGATGCCTCCGGTGAGCACGGAGATCGCCTCGGCCGGGGAGAGCGTGCCGGAGGGCGACTTGAGCTTGGTGCGCCCGTCCTCGGTGGCCCCGGAGCGCAGTTCGCGGAAGACGGTGACCACCCGGCGGATCTCCTCGGCGGCCGGCGGCAGCTCGGGCAGCTCCAGGCTGCGGCCGAGCGCGGCCACCCGCTGGGCCACGATCCGCACCTCGTCCTCGGCGGAGGCGGGCAGCGGCAGCACCACGGTGTTGAACCGGCGGCGCAGCGCCGAGGACAGGTCGTTGACCCCGCGGTCGCGGTCGTTCGCGGTCGCGATCACGGTGAAGCCCTTGACCGCCTGGACCTCGTCGCCCAGCTCCGGGATGGGCAGCGTCTTCTCGGACAGCACCGTGATCAGGGTGTCCTGCACGTCGGCCGGGATCCGGGTCAGCTCCTCGATCCGGGCCACCTTCCCGGCCGCCATCGCGGTCATCAGCGGCGAGGAGACCAGGGCGTCGCGGGACGGGCCGTGCGCGAGCAGCTGCGCGTAGTTCCAGCCGTAGCGCATCGACTCCTCGGAGGTGCCCGCGGTGCCCTGCACGAGCAGGGTCGAGTCGCCGGAGACGGCCGCGGCCAGGTGCTCGGAGACCCAGCTCTTGGCGGTACCGGGCACGCCGAGCAGCAGCAGCGCGCGGTCGGTGGCCAGGGTCGCGACGGCGATCTCGATCAGCCGGCGCGGGCCGATGTACTTCGCGGTGATCTCGGTGCCGTCCGCGGCCTGCCCGCCGAGCAGGTACGTGGTGACCGCCCAGGGCGAGAGGTTCCAGCGCGGCGGGCGGGGGCGCGGGTCGCCCTTGGCGAGCGCGTCCAGCTCGTGCGCGTAGGAGTCCTCGGCATGCGGGCGCAGGACGGCGGGCTCGGCGAGCGGAGCCGGGGTCCCGGCGGGCGGCTTCGTGGTCATCTCGGGTCGGTGTCCTGTCGTGTGGGTCGTGTCGGCTCGGCAAGTTCGGCGAGCAGGTCGCGGCGGAAGTCCAGCAGGGTGAGCATGGCGGCGAAGTCGATCCGGGCCGGGGTGCCGTCCAGGGCGGCCACCGCCTGCCCGGCGACCAGTGCGGCAACCCGGTCGCGCAGGCCGACCGGGGCGTTGTCGGCGACGGCGGTCTGCAGCTGCTCGGCGATCCAGCCGCCCCAGGGCGCCGGGTCGCCCTGCCCGCCGTAGCCGGCGAACGAGTCCAGCAGCAGCCGGGCGCCGTCCTCGGGCCAGGGGTCGCCGACCCGGCTCATCACGAAATTGTGCAGCTCGCGGCCGATGCCGCGGTGCGCGGCGAGCAGCCGGGCGACCTCCTCTGTGAAGCCGGGCCGGACACGGCCCTCGTGGCTGCGCTGCAGGCTGCCGGCCAGCAGGGTGGACTCGGCGCGCACCTGCTTGGAGGCGTCATTGATCAGGCCCTCGACGAAGGGCAGGTCGGCCGCGTTCGGGTGGGTGACCAGCAGGGAGAGCAGGCCGAGCTTGACCGGGACCCGCTGCTCGGCCCAGGACTCGTGGATCAGCCGCCGCGCCGCGGCAGGGTCGCGAAGGTAGAGCCCTGCGACGTAGGCGATCCGGTCGTCGGGGTCCGAACTCTGCCAGCCCGCGGGGTCGAGCTGCTCGCGGGCCTCGCGCAGGATGTACTTCCAGGTGCCGGTCGAGACGGCCAGCCAGCGCCCGGGGGCGCCGAGGACCAGCGCCAGGTCGGCGCGGATCAGGGTGTTGGTACGGCCGAGGTCGAGCAGCGGCGGAAAGAACCCGGCGGGCACCCGGTACCCGGCGGCGCGGGCGGCGGCCAGCCATTCCGGCAGGTACTTGGGGTACGAGTCGAGGATCGCGCGCAGCCGGAGCGCGGCGGGCCCGGGCAGTGGCGGACGCGGGTCCGGCGGCACGCAGACCGGCAGCGCGCCGTCGAAGCGCTCCGGCGGCGCGCCGACCCGGCGGGCCAGTCCGGCGACCGCGGCCCGGGAGAGCAGCTCGAGCGCCGGGTCGGCCGCGTCCGCCGCGCCGGGCGGCGGCCGACGGTCCGTGCCCACCAGGGCGACCGAGACCAGTTCGGCCCAGTCCCCCGCCGTGGCCATCAGGGTGCCCAGCTCAGTCATCAGAGACCCGCCGCCCGTCCGTCGTTCCACACCGTGACCGGGGTCAGCCCGCCGGGCCGGTAGAGCCCGAACAGCGGCGCGGGGTGGCCGCCGCCGCAGGCCAGCAGCCCGTGCCGGATCAGGTCGGCCCGGTTCGGGTCCACCCCGGCCGCCTCGGCCAGCAGCGGGACCCGGCCGCCGCCCTTGGTGTCGGCGATCTGCCAGCCCTCCCCCTTCGCCCCGACCAGCGGCACCGCGGCGCAGACCACGACCGGGACCGAGGTGGTCCACGGGTCGGCGGCGAGGGCCGCGGCGAAGGCGGCGGCGGCCTCGTCGAGGGTGCCGCCCTGCGGTACGAAGGCCCGCGCCGGATCGGTCTCCAGCCCCCGCTGTTCCAGCACGATCGCACGCAGCGGGACCGCGTCCGGGGCAAAGGCGAGTTCCGCGTCGAGTATCGCCCCGACCGGCAGGGCCAGGCCCGGAGTCTGTCCGTTCGGGGCGAAGGCGAGCAGCAGCGCCGTGCGCCCGCTCGCCTCGCCCTGCAGCCAGACCCGGCGCTCGACCAGCTTGTCCCCGGCCAGGTCCCGGGCGCCGAGCACCAGCCAGCGGTCCGTGACGTGCTCGCCCTCGGCGGCGATCTCCGCGGAGGGCAGGCTCAGCCCGATCCGGCGGCGCACGGTGGCGGCGAGCGGGGCGGGCAGCGCGTCCCGGTGGCGCCAGGCCCGGATCAGCAGGTGCAGCAGGGCGAACTCGGCCAGCGTGCGCTCCGGCCAGTCCTCGGCGGACAGGCAGCCGGCCAGCTCCCGGACCCGTCCGGCCACTCCGGGGGCCTGCGCGTCCACCAGCCGCCGGGCCAGGTCGTCGATCGGCCGGTAGCCGCCGCCCTTCAGGCCGGTCAGCCCGGAGCGCACCTGGTCGCGCAGCCACAGCTCCAGGTCGTCGAGCCCTGCGTCGATCCGCTCGGCACGCTGCGCGGCGCGCCGCTCGGCCGCCTGCGCCGCCTTGCGGGTCGCGGCGGGGTCCCCGGCCAGCGCGGCGGCCTTCTCGGTCTGGGCGGCCTTGCGCGCCTCGCCGCGTTCGGCCCGCTCCTGCCGTCCGGCCAGCCACTGCTCGACCCGCTCCGGCACCGCGTCGGCCGCGACCTCGGGCACGTTCCCGGCGGCCCAGAGCAGCAGCAGGCCGAGGGCGTGCTTGCACGGGAACTTGCGGGACGGGCAGGTGCACGCGTACACCGGGGCATCCGGCTCGGCGGCCATCAGGACAGTGACCTGATATGGCTTCGCCCCGCTGCCCGCGCAGTCCCCCCAGACCAGGCCCGCCTCGGCCTGTGCGCCGTACCCGCTCCACGGGGCCGGAGCGGCGAGTTTCACCCCCGCCTTCTGCGACGCGGGGTCCGGCGCGAGCGCCTGGACCTGCGCCGCCGACCACCGCTGCGGGGCCGCGGGATTGATCGCTGCTGCCATGGGCGAGACACTATTCGATCCGGCCGACAGAGTCAGCGCGCCGTGGGCGGTCCGGCCGGAACCGGCCAGGCGGCGTGCCAATGCGTAGACTCCGTCCGGAAAGACGGGGAGGTCAGCAGGTGGGACTGGAGATCGAGTTCGAGTACGACGACACCCAGGGCGGCGCCTGGTCGCGGCCCGAGGAGTCGGACGTGCGCGGGCGGCTCGGGCGGCGCTGGAACGAGCGGCTCTCGGCCGGAAGCCCGCTGTTCGTGCAGTTCGGCATCGCGGTGGCGGCGCTGGTGCTCGGCGCGGCCAGCACGGCGGGGTTCCTGGCCGGCCGCACGGCGCAGCAGGACCGTGCGACGCTGCGGCTGCACCTGGCCCCGGTCGCCCCCTTCGTCATCGAGCCGATCGCGCTGCCCGCCGACCAGTCCCCGGCCCAGCGGCTGGCGACCCCGTGGACCGACGCCTTCGACCGGCCCGTGACGCTGAGCCTGGTCAACGACGGGCCCGACCCGGTCTCGCTGGTCGGCGCGACGCTCACCGCCCCGCAGTTCTCCCTGCTGGCCCTGACCACCGGTTCCGCGGGCCCCGCCCGGATCGCCCCCGGTGGTATCAGCGTTCTGCGAGGCACGGCCCACGTGGTCTGCGGCGACTATCCCGGCCGGGCCGCGTACGACCCGACCGCCCCTCCGCCGATCGCCACCGTCGCGCAGCTCAGCGTGCGCACCACCGACGGCGCGATCCGGCACGAGACGCTCCAGGTGGACCGGTACAGCGACGTGGCGGAGCAGTCGGTCTGCGAGCGGATGCTCGGCCCCGAGGTGGTCGGCACGCCGGTGTACACGGCCTCCCCCACGGCGGGCCTGTACGCGGTCACCGTGCCCGTCAACAACCGTGCGCCCTTCCCGTTGCGGGCGGCGCTCTCCCCGGCCGCGACCGAGGAATGGAAGGCGAACGCCGGGCTCTCCCTGGAAACCGGCGCCCCGGCCACCATCCCGCCGCACGGCGCCGAGTCCGTCACCATCATGGTCGGCGTCCTGGACTGCACCGCCGCGAAGTCGATCGCGGTGGAGGGCTACGGCTTCGACACGCTGTCGTTCACCGACGCGCGGGACAGCCCGGACAGCCTGGACGCGCGCCAGCAGGACGAGGCGCTGTTCCTGGCCGACCACGGCCTGATCGTCCAGTACTGCGACAGCGTCGGACACTGACCCGTGACCGACACCGCACCGACGGCAGAAGCCGCAGAAGCCGTGGACGCTCCGGGCGGCCGGAACCGGGCCCCCTTCGCGCGACGCCACACCGGTACCGTCGCGGCCGCGACGGCCGTGGTCTGCTTCGCGCTCGGCTCGTTCGGGGCGTACCGGATGCTGCACAAGCCGGCGTCCCCGCCGATCATCCTGCGCCAGGCGCTCGAACCGATCGTGACCTCCGGCACCGACCCGGAACCCCAGGGCGGAGGTCTCCTGGTCCTACTGCGCAACGACGGCAGTACGCCGGTCGTGGTCATCGACGCGGCGTTCTCGCGCACCACGTCCGCACCGCCGCTGTACATAGCACCGGCGACGGTGGCCCCGGGCGCGGACGTGGAGGCGTTCGTGGCCATCCCCGGCGCGTGCCAGACCTTCGTCGGCGTGTCCGAGACCGATCACGTCAAGCCGGTCCGGATTCTGGTGAGCGCGCAGCGGCCCGGCGGTCCGCTGCAATCCGTCCCGGTCGAGGTGACGGGCGAACTCGCGGCGGCGATGCAGGCCTGCGGTCAATCCGGCTGAGAACTGGGGGCGGGCCTGCTCAGGAGGCCGCGCCCACCGCACCCAGTTCCGCGTTCACCCAGTCCACGATCGTCTGGGTCGGCGTCCCCGGGGTGAACACGGCGGACACGCCCGCGTCCTTCAGCGGCTGGATGTCGCCCTCGGGGATGATCCCGCCGACGAAGACCTTGATGTCCTGCGCGTCCTGCTCCTTGAGCAGTTGGACGACCTTCGGGCACAGCGTCATGTGTGCGCCCGACAGGATGGAGAGCCCCACCCCGTCCGCGTCCTCCTGGATCGCGGTGGCGACGATCTGCTCCGGCAACTGGTGCAGCCCCGTGTACACGACCTCGATCCCCGCGTCGCGCAGCGCCCGCGCGACCACCTTCGCCCCGCGGTCGTGGCCGTCCAGCCCCGGCTTCGCGATCACCACACGGATCGGTCCGGACTCGCTCATCTGGGCACTCCCTGCTGCGTCTTCGCGGTGAGGACTGTCTTCCCTCCGAAGAGTAACCGAGCGGGCTAAACCCTGCGTTGTGACTCCCGCCACCCGGCCGCCCCGGGCCGGCACTCGTGCTAGCCCCACCCCCAAGAGGGGAGCCCGCTCCCTCGTGGCGGGTGCGTCCAGGCCGCCAGAGTTGGGGCATGACCTCGACATACGCGATCGAAGCACAGGGATTGACCAAACGGTACGGCCGCCAGACCGCCGTGGACGGGCTCAGCTTCGCCGTGGCGCCGGGCCGGGTGACCGGCTTCCTCGGGCCGAACGGGGCGGGCAAGTCCACCACGATGCGGCTGCTGCTCGGGCTGGAGCGGCCAGACGCCGGGCAGGCGCTGATCAACGGCCGGCCGTACGCCGCGCTGCGGATCCCGCTCACGCAGGTGGGGGCGATGCTGGAGGCGAAGTCCTTCCACAAGGGGCGTACCGCGCGCAACCACCTGCTGTGCCTGGCGCAGTCGCAGGCGATCGGGCCGCGCCGGGTCGACGAGGTGATCGACCTGGTCGGGCTGCGGGACGTGGCGGGCCGGCGGGCCGGGGGCTACTCGCTGGGCATGGCGCAGCGGCTGGGGATCGCGGCGGCGCTGCTCGGGGATCCGCGGATCGTGCTGCTGGACGAGCCGGTCAACGGGCTGGACCCGGAGGGCATCCTGTGGATCAGGAACCTGATGAAGCGGCTGGCCGCCGAGGGGCGCGCGGTGCTGGTCTCCTCGCACCTGATGAACGAGATGGCGGTCACCGCCGAGCACCTGCTGGTGATCGGGCGCGGCCGGCTGCTGGCCGACTGCTCGACCGCCGAGTTCATCCGGCAGCACACCGATCCCGCGCTCTACGCCGCCACCCCGGCCGTCGCCCGGCCGGCCCTGCTGGAAGAGGCGTTCATGCGGCTGACGGCGAACGCGGTCGAGTACAGCGCGCGGTAGCCGGGGGCCGGGCGAGTACTCGGCCGGGTTCTGCCCCGGCCTCGATTTCCGATTCAGACTTGAGGGGAACTCAGATGACCACCATGACCATCACGCCGGTCAACACGGCGCGGCCCACCCACGATCCGGGCTTCACCGACCTGCTGCGCAGCGAGTGGACGAAATTCAGGACGCTGCGTTCCACCTGGTGGTCGCTGGCCGCCATGTTCGTCGTCTCGCTCGGGGTGTCGATCACGGCGACCGCCGTCTACACCGCGCACTACGCGACCCTGGGCCCGGCCGACACGGCGCAGTTCCACGACGACACGATCGGGCTGTTCCTGCAGCCCGGCTCGACGTTCGGGCAGCTGGCGATCGCGGTGCTCGGGGTGCTGCTGATCGCCACCGAGTACTCGACCGGGATGATCCGGGCCACGATGCTGGCCACGCCGCGGCGCACCCCGGTGCTGCTGGCCAAGGCGGCGGTGCTGGCCGGGGTCGTGTTCGTGCTGGCCGAGGTGATCGCCTGGATCGCCTTCCTGGTCGGCAGCTCGATCGCGCGCAAGCACGTCGACGTGACGCTGAGCACGCCGGGCACGCTGCGCGCGCTCCTCGGCTTCGGCCTGGTCATGGCGATGATTGCACTGATCTCGCTGGCCCTGGGGGCGCTGCTGCGGCACACGGCGGCCGCGATCAGCGTCGCGCTGGGGATGAACCTGGTGGTGCCGATACTGGTCGGGTTCTTCCCGGGCAAGACCGGCGACTATCTGTCGTACGCGATGCCGTCCCGGGCCGGACAGCTGATCATGGATCGCACCGAGGGCGTCGGTACCGGTTCCCCGTACAGCCAGTGGACCGGGCTCGGCATCGTGGCGCTGTGGACGGTCGGGCTCATGCTGCTGGCACTGTGGACGATCAAGAAGCGGGATGTCTGAGACCGGGTACGGGAGACTGACGGCACGGGAATTCGGACGGGAACGGCAACGGGTACGGGACGCGGAGAGGGAACGACCATGATCGCCAGGCGCGCGCTGCGGGAGCCCTTCGCAGCGCGCGCCTGGCGTGAACGGCTCTACGCGTTGGTCGGCCTGCCACTCGGGTTGGTCGGGATCCCGGCCGTGTTCGCCACGCTGCTGATCGTCGTGCTGTCCACCGGGGTGATCATCATCCCCCTGCTGCCGCTGGTGCTGACCTTCGACCGGGGGTTGGCCGGGATGCACCGGTGGCTGGCCCGCGGGCTGCTGAAGCTGGACGTCGCGAAGCCGCAGCGGCCGCACCGCGGTCCGGGACTGCTCGGCTTCCTGGTGTACCACCTGGCCGATCCGGTGGTCTGGCGCGCGATCGGCTACCTGGTCATCCGTGGCCCGCTCGGCTTGGTGCAGTTCGCGCTCGGCTTCGGGCCCTGGATGTACTCGCTGCTGTTCATGGCGTATCCGCTGATATGGAGTTTCGACCCGGGACACCCGACGGACTCGCGGGGCGTGCGGCACACGTCCGCGCTGCAATTCGGCGAGTTCTACTTCGACACCTGGCCGCGCGCGCTGCTGGTGGTCGCGTTCGGGGTGCTGCTGTTCTTCGCAACGCCGTGGATCACCCACGGCGTGCTGTACATCGACCGCTGGCTGCTGCCCAAGCTGCTCGGGCCGTCGGACAGCTCGCTGCGGATCAGGGAGCTGGAGGAGACCCGGGCCAACGCCATCAACGAGGCCGCGCTCACGCTGCGCCGGATCGAGCGCGACCTGCACGACGGCGTGCAGGCGCGGCTGGTCGCGCTCGGCATCCAGCTGGGACGGGCCGAGTCCCGGCTCAAGGCGCAGGAGATCGACCGCGCGACGGAGCTGGTGCGCACGTCGCGGCAGGACGCCAAGGAGATCATCGGCGAGCTGCGGGAGCTGGTGCGCGGCATCCATCCGCCCGCGCTGGACTCAGGGCTCGAACCCGCGTTGACCACGCTGGCGGCGCGCAGCGCGATCCCGGCCACGGTCCGGGTGGAGCTGCCCGCGCGCCCGCCCGCCTCGGTGGAGACGATGCTCTACTTCAGCGCCGCCGAGCTGCTGACCAACGCGGGCAAGCACAGCGAGGCCGCCACGATCGCGCTGACCGTGCTCTCGGACGGCGAACGGACCTGGCTGATCGCGACGGACGACGGCAAGGGCGGCGCGCGCCTGGACGGCGACGGCAGCGGCCTGCGCGGGCTGGCGGAGCGGGTACGCACGGTGGACGGACATCTGGACGTGGACAGCCCGCCCGGCGGCCCGACTACCATCACGATCGAGCTGCCGACGAGGCTGTGACGGGGAATCGGACGGGAAGACAGTCGGGGACATGGACGAGGACATGGACGGGGAAACGGGAGCAACGATGCTGGTAGTCATCGCCGAGGACACTGCGATCCTGCGCGGCGGGCTGGTCGGGCTGCTGGAGGACGAGGGGCACCGGGTCGTGGCGGCCGTCGCGGACGGCGCGGCGCTGCGGGCGGCGGTGGCCGAGCACCGGCCCGACCTGGTGATCTCCGATATCAGGATGCCGCCGGCCCCGGGTCAATCGACGCTGCCGGACGAGGGCGTGCGCGCGGCGTTGGAGCTGCGCGCCCGCGATCCGCGGCTGCCGGTGCTGCTGTTCTCGCAATACGTGGAGACGCAGTACGCGAGCAGGCTGCTGGCCGGGGGTTCGGCCGGGATCGGCTATCTGCTCAAGGAGAGGGTGCTGGACGTGAAGGACTTCACCGACGCGCTCGACCGGGTGGCGAACGGGGGCACGGCCCTGGACCCCGAGGTGGTCTCGCAGCTGGTCGGGGCGAGCCGGGCCACCTCCATCGACGACGCCCTGAGCCCGCGCGAGCGGGAGGTCATGGCACTGATGGCCGAGGGCCGGTCGAACAGCGCGATCGCCGAGGCGCTGTTCGTCACCGAGCGCGCCGTGGAGAAGCACGTCGCGAACATCTTCACCAAGCTGGACCTGCCGGTGTCCGCGGCCGACCACCGGCGGGTGCTGGCAGTGCTGCGTTACCTGGGCGTCTGATCGAGCACACAGCGCAGCTGATTACTGTGTCCGATTCAGCGAGACACAATCACCTGACATAGTTTCAGCCGGTCAGAGCTTCTGCAGCGGGGCGAAGGCGAGCACGAGTTTCCGGGTGCCGGACGAGCCGAAGTCCACGGTCGCGTGCTCGCCGGTGCGGCCCTCGACCGCGACCACGGTGCCGAGGCCGTACGTGTCGTGCACGACGCGGTCCCCGGGCGCGACCGAGATCGGCTCGCGGTTGCCAGGTCCGGCCGCCTTGAAGCCCTTCGCCCGAGATCGCTCGGCCGCCGCGGTGAGCGAGGGGGTGAGCGTCCCGAACGAGGTGGACTGCGGCGCGGGGGCGGTGCGCTGCCAGTCGACCAGCTTGTCCGGCACCTCGGACAGGAACCGCGACTCCGGGTTGTACGAGGGCGAGCCCCAGGCCGAGCGCATCACCGCCCGGGTGAAGTACAGCCGCTGCCGCGCCCGGGTGATCCCGACGTACGCCAGCCGCCGCTCCTCCTCCAGCTCCTTGGCGTTGCCCAGCGACCGGGTATGCGGGAAGACGCCCTCCTCCAGGCCGGTCAGGAAGACCACCGGGAACTCCAGTCCCTTCGCGGTGTGCAGAGTCATCAGGGTGACCACGCCGCCGCTCTGCTGATCCGGGATCTGATCCGCGTCGGCGACCAGGGCGACCCGCTCCAGGAAGCCGACCATGCCGCCCTCGGGGTCGGTCTGCTCGTACTCGTGCGCGACCGCGACGAGCTCCTGCAGGTTCTCCGCGCGGCTCTCGTCCTGCGGGTCGGTGGACTCCTGCAGCTCGGCCAGATAGCCGGTGCGCTCCAGGATCGACTCCAGGGCGGCGGCCGGGCCCGCCCCCTCGGCCAGCTGCTCGCGCAGCGCGGCCATCAGCGCGGCGAAGCCCTTGACCGCGTTCAGCGACCGCGCCGCCAGGCCGTACGCCTCGTCGGCGCGGTCGATCGCCGCGCCGAAGGAGATCCGTTCGCGCTGGGCCAGCGCGTCGAGCACCGCCTCGGCACGTTCGCCGATGCCGCGCTTGGGTACGTTGACGACGCGGCGCAGCGACACCGAGTCGTCCGGGTTCGCCAAAGCGCGCAGGTACGCCAGCGCATCCTTGACCTCCTTGCGCTCGTAGAAGCGGACGCCGCCGACCACCCGGTAGGGCAGCCCGACCCGGATGAAGAGTTCTTCGAAGACCCGGGACTGGGCGTTGGTCCGATAGAAAACCGCGACCTCGCCCGGTTTCGCAAGCCCCTCGTCCGTGAGCCGGTCCACCTCGTTGGCGACGAACGCCGCCTCGTCGTGCTCGTTGTCACCGACATAACCGGTGATCAGCGCGCCGTCGCCGGACTCGGTCCACAGGCTCTTGGCCCGGCGACTTTTGTTACGGTCGATGACCGCGTTGGCGGCGGCCAGGATGGTCTGGGTGGAGCGGTAGTTCTGCTCCAGCAGGATCGTGGTCGCGTTCGGGTAGTCGGCCTCGAACTCGAGGATGTTGCGGATGGTCGCGCCGCGGAAGGCGTAGATGGCCTGGTCCGCGTCGCCGACCACGCACAGCTCGGCCGGGGGCACCTCGGACTCGACCCGGCTGCCGACCAGGTCGCCGTCCACGGTGTACTTCGGGGCCTGCGACGTCGCGCCGCCGACCAGTTCGCGCACCAGCACGTACTGGGCGTGGTTGGTGTCCTGGTACTCGTCCACCAGCACGTGCCGGAACCGCCGCCGGTACGCCTCGGCGACCGCGGGGAAGGCCTGGAACAGGTTGACCGTGGTCATGATCAGGTCGTCGAAGTCCAGCGCCTTGGCCGCGATCAGCCGCTGCTGGTAGTTCGCGTAGACCTCGGCGATCATCCGTTCCTGCTCGGTCTGGGCCTTGTCCCGGGCGCTCTCGTGGTCCGTCAGCTCGTTCTTGAGCGAGGAGATCTGGGCCAGCAGGCCTCGCGGCGGGTGCCGCTTGACGTCCAGCTCCAGGTCCCGGGCCACGAGGGTGATCAGCCGGCGCGAGTCGTCCGCGTCGTAGATGGTGAAGGACGAGGGCAGGCCCAGGTGCTCGTGCTCGCGGCGCAGGATCCGCACGCAGGCCGAGTGGAAGGTGGAGACCCACATGATCTTGGCCCGCGGGCCGACCAGGGCGGCGACCCGCTCGCGCATCTCGGCGGCGGCCTTGTTGGTGAAGGTGATCGCCAGGATCTCGCCGGGGTGCACGCCGCGCTCGCCGAGCAGATAGGCGATCCGGTGGGCCAGCACCCGGGTCTTGCCGGAGCCGGCCCCGGCCACGATGAGCAGCGGGCCGCCGCTGTGCACGACGGCCTCGCGCTGGGCCGGGTTCAGCCCGTCGAGCAGGGCCGCCGGGTCGATCGGGGCACGGCGCGGGGCCGGGGCGTGGAAGGAGGGCTGCGGCGTCCCGTCGTCCGGCGGCGGGGTGTCCCAGTGGTCCTCGTCCGGCGGCGGCTCGCGGACCCAGGAGTCGTCGTCCACCGGGAAGGCGGCCGAGGCGAGCGCGGGCAGCGCGGCGTCCGTCCGCTTCCGCGCCGGGGGCGGCGGCTTCGGCAGGTCGAAGAGGGGGGCTTCGTACGAAGCTGAGGAGCTGCTCATCGTGGCATCGAGTCTAGGGGGCGCGGCCGACAGCGCGGACGGGGTCGGCCGGGCTTGGCGTGACCTTGCCCAATGCACCGGATACAGCTTGAATCAGGTCCAGAACACCGCGACCGCGACCTCGGCGGCGGCCAGCCCGAGCACCGAGTAGAGCAGCCCGTCGGCGATCCGCTCCTTGGCCCGCTCGCTCCACAACGCGCCGAGGATCAGCACGAGAATGCCGAGCTTTACCACCATTTTAGCCTCGGGTAGATCCTGGTGCAGGCCCGATCTGACGATCCCCCAGAGGGCGAGCCCGGTGACCAGTTGGGTCAGCGCGCCCAGCAGCATCGCGTTCGTAACCCGTGGAGCCGCGTCCCCGCCGGACGCCAGTCGCGGCAGTTGGACGGCCGCGCCGCCGAACAAAACTGCCAGACCGAGGAAATGTACGAACAACACCGTGTGGAACAGGACGGTCACGGAAACGACTCCTCGGGGACGCGCGCGGCTCGGCGCATCCTTCCACCGTGCCCTGACATACCCGGTATCTTATCGACACAACGTCGGGATATTTTCGGGGCCCCGCCACCCCGGGCGCGACTTTCGCGGGCTGCCCGATTTGGCGGGATAACCGACGGGATAAATCGGACTTTGACCTGCAGACGCCGAGGCGGCGTAGGCACCGGCCACGCCGCGAAACCCTTGCCGCGCCAGGGTCGGCACGGTCAAGACGAATCAAAATCCGGCGGCCCAAACCCGCCATTCGGGCGACGTCTCGCTAAGGTTACGGCCCAGAAGTGAAGCGACCCAGTCGGTCCCCCGCACCGGCCGCAAACTTCCGCGCCGAATCCAACGCGAAGTCAGGAACGGGATACGCGCTCCCTCCCCAGGAGCCGGATTTCCACCGGGCGGTGCCGCGGAGCCGGGGACCCAAGTGTCCCTCGGGGTGAATCGCCGCGCCAGACGTACGCAGCCCTCGCGGCCGCGGCGCCGGGCAAGGTGTAGGGCGACTTCTTCCGCCCGAACCCGTCAGCTAACTCGGTAGGCGCCGTCGGAAGAAGGAGTTATGGCCTCCCACCGCGCTCCGAAGGTTGCCGGTAGAGCCGCCGCTGCAGTCGCAGTGGTCGGCGCCACCGCCGGCACCGTCGCGCTGATGCCGGGTGTCAGTCAGGCCGCACCGTCGCAGACCCTCGACCAGGTCAAGGCCCAGGTCGCCACGCTCAACCAGAAGTCCGAGGTCGCGGGCCAGCAGTACGACGCGGCCCAGGAGCAGTACGCGAACCTCCAGAAGAAGGTCAGCGGCCTCCAGGCGCAGATCACCCAGGAGCAGGCCGCCCTCGACACGCTCGAGAACTCGATGGGCCTGCAGGCCGCGGCGCAGTACCGCACCGGGGGCGTGTCCTCGACGCTGCAGCTCGCCCTGAGCGCCAGCCCCGAGACGTACCTGAGCCAGGCCGGGATGCAGAGCCAGCAGGCCGATCAGGAGGCCATGCTGCTCAAGTCCATCACCCAGGACAAGGCGCAGCTCGCCGAGAACAAGAAGAGCGCGGTCAGTGCCCTCTCCGAGGAGCTGACGGTGCTGAACCAGGCCGTCGCTGCGAAGAAGCAGGTGAACGCCGCGCTCACCCAGGAGCAGTCGCTCCTGAGCACGCTCACCGCTGAGCAGCGCGCCACGGTCGTCTCGGGTGGCGGTTCGACGAGCGGCTACACCGGAGCCCTCCCGGCCCCCTCCGGCCGAGCGACGGCCGCGGTGAACTACGTGAAGTCAAAGGTCGGCGACGCATACGTCTACGGCGACACCGGCCCCAGCGCATTCGACTGCTCCGGCCTGATGTACGCCGCCTGGGCTTCCGCGGGCGTCTCGATACCGCGCACCTCGGAAGAGCAGTCTGCCGCGTACGTGCACCTGTCGAGCGCTTCGCAGCTCGAGCCGGGCGACTTCATCTTCTTCTACGGATCGTCTCCGAGCCATGTCGGCATGTACGTCGGCAACGGGATGTTCATCGACGCGCGCAACGAGAGCGTCGGCGTGGTCTGGGGCTCGCTCGACCCGAACTCGAAGTACTACTCGTACATGCCCGTCTCAGGGTACGCACGCGTCAGCTGATGGTTCCGGCGGTCGGCCGAACGACCGGTTTGACCGCCGGATACGGGGTATAGCAGCTCTCTCCAAGCTTCCTGAATAGCGGGTTACGCTCCGGCCGATCCCCTCCCCCCCAAGTCGGCCGGGCCGCAGCCCCACCGCGCCCGGACCGCCGAACCGCCGCAACCACCCACCACCTCCTGCGGCAACGTACCCACCCGGCGGTCCGGGCGCACACCTTTCTCCGGGAGCCTGCCCCTTCGGGAACCCCGTTTCCCCGGGTGCGGCGTTACCCGCTGCTTCTTCAGACCTCCGCGGACGATTCCGCGAACGCGGACCACAGCCGCGCGTACGTCCCCGCTCCCGCGACCAGTTCGTCGTGCGTGCCGTCCTCGACGACGCGGCCGCCGTCGAGCACCAGGATCCGGTCGGCGCGCGCCGCCGTGGTCAGCCGGTGCGCCACCACGAGCGTGGTGCGGGCGCGGGCCACCTCGTCGATCGCACGCGTCACCGCGGCCTCGGTGGCCAGGTCGAGCGACGCGGTCGCCTCGTCCAGCAGCAGGATGTCCGGGTCGACCAGATAAGCGCGGGCCAGCGCGAGAAGTTGTCTCTGCCCGGCGGACAGGTTCCGGCCGCGCTCGCCGACCTGGTGCAGGTAGCCGCCGGAGAGGCGGGCCACCAACTCGTGCGCCCCGACCGCGCGGGCCGCCGCCTCCACCTCGGCGTCGGTGGCCTGCGGCCGGCCGTAGGCGATCGCGTCGCGGACCGTGCCGGGGAACAGATACGCCTCCTGCGGCACCACGCCGAGCCGCGCCCGGTAGGCGGACAGGTCGTAGTCGCGTACGTCGACGCCGTCCACGAGCACCGCGCCGCCGGTCGCGTCGTAGTACCGCGCGACGAGCTTCACGAAGGTGGACTTGCCCGCGCCGGTCTCGCCGACCAGCGCCACGTTCGTGCCCGGCTCGATCACCACGCCGACCCCGCGCAGCGCCTCGGACGCGTCCGGGGAGTAGCCGAAGTGCACGTCCCGGAACTCGATCCGGCCGGAGATCGCGCGCACCGGCCGCGGGTCGGCGGCCTGCGGAGTGCTGGTGGGCGTGCGCATCAGGTCCCGGATACGGCGCAGGCCGACGTTCGCCTGCTGATACCCGTCGAAGACCTGGGAGAGCTGCTGGACCGGGGAGAAGATCATGTCCACGTACAGCAGGTACGCGATCAGCGCGCCGGCGGTCAGCGTGCCCTGGCCGATCCGGTGCGCCCCGTAGACCAGGGCCAGCGCCCCGGCCAGGTCGGCCAGGAACTGGACGAAGGGGAAGTAGGTGGCGATGTACTTCTGCGCCCGGACCCGGGAGACCCGGTACGCGTCGGCCTTCCCGGCGAAGCGGTCCCGGTTGACCCCCTCGCGGCGGAAGGCCTGGGTCACCCGCATCCCGGCCACGTTCTCCTGCAGGTCGGCGTTGACCGCGCTGATCCGCTCGCGGGCCTCGGTGTAGGCGGCCTTGGACTTCTTGCGGAAGATGAGCGTCGCGACCACCAGGAACGGCAGCACCGCGTAGACCACCAGCGCCATCCGCCAGTCCACCACCAGCAGCGCGGCGGTGATCCCGAAGAAGGTGAGCACCGAGACGACGGCCGTGGACAGGCCGTTCTGCAGGAAGGAGGCCAGCGCGTCGATGTCGGTGGTCATCCGGGTCATGATCCGCCCGGCCATCTCCTTCTCGTAGTAGTCCAGCCCGAGCCGCTGAAGATGGGAGAAGGACTTGACCCGCAGCAGGAACAGCAGCCGCTCCCCGGTGCGCCCGGCCACCATCGTCTGAATGGACTCCACCACCCAGTCGCCGGCCACCAGCAGCACGCCGAAGATCGACATGGTGGCGATGACGTGGTAGGCGGCGCCCTGGATGCCCTGGTCCACCGCGGTGCGTATCAGGGCCGGTATGAGCAGCGCGGCGAGCGCGTCGGCCGCCTCCAGCAGCAGGCCGAGGCCGAGCAGCCAGACGAAGGGCCGCATCAGCCGGCGCAGCGAGAACTCGGGGTCCTCGGCGTGCAGGACGCCCGGGTCGATGTCAGGTATGTCGTTGGCGGGCGGCAGCGCGGCCACCCGGGCGAGCAGTTCCGGAGTGGCCGGCAGCGCGGCCATCAGCCGGCCCGGGCCGCCCCGGGCCGCGGCGAGCGCGGAGTTGTCGATCGCGTCGTACGTCGTCTCGAGCTTGGAGCGGTCCCAGAGCGCCGGGGTGACGCCGTTGACGGTGCCGTTCGCAGAGCCGGTCGCAGAGCCGTTCACAGCTGCGTGCACAGCTCCGTTCAGGGCTCCGTCCACGGCTCCGGTCACAGCTCCGTTCACCGCATGCCCGTCGCGCGGCGCCGGCAGGTCGACGAGCGCGCTCAGCTCCCCCGCGTCCACGCCCTCCGCGTCGTCTCCGGGGCCCGACAGCAGCAGCCGGTACAGCGGGCAGCGCCGCTCGAGCTCCGCGGCCGTCCCGACGTCGACCAGCCGTCCCTCATCGAGCACTGCGATGCGGTCGGCGAGCTGCAGGGTGGAGCGGCGGTGCGCGATCAGGACCGTGGTACGCCCGGCCATCACCCGGCGCAGGGTGGCGTGGATCTCCGCCTCGGTGGCCGCGTCGATCGCCGAGGTGGCGTCGTCCAGCAGCAGGATGCGCGGATCGGTCAGCAGCGCGCGGGCCAGGGCGACCCGCTGGCGCTGCCCGCCGGACAGGGTCAGGCCCTGCTCGCCGACCACCGTGTCATAGCCCTGCGGCAGCTCCTCGATGAACCGGTCCGCCTCGGCCGCCCGCGCCGCGGCCCGGACCTGCTCCTCGGTGGCGTCCGGACGGCCGTAGGCCAGGTTCGCGCGCACCGTCTCGGAGAACAGGAACGCGTCCTCCATCACCAGCCCGATCGAGGCGCGTATCGAGTCCGTGGTCACCTCGCGCACGTCGTATCCGCCGATCCGCACCGCCCCGGCCTGTGGGTCGTAGAAGCGCGGCAGCAGCATCGCGACCGTGGACTTGCCCGAGCCCGCGGTACCGATCAGGGCCAGCGTCTCCCCGGCCCGCACGTCCAGCGTCAGGCCCTTGAGTACCGGCTCGGAGGGCAGGTAGCCGAACGTCACCGCGTCGAAGGAGATGCCCTCGGCGTCCTCGGGGATCGGCTGCGCGCCCGGCCGGTCCACGATCACCGGCTTGGAGTCGACGACCTCGAAGACGCGCACCGCGCTGGCCCGCACCTGCTGCCCGAAGGTCAGCAGCGAGGAGAGCGTGCGCACCGGCCCGGTCAGCTGGGAGAGGTAGGCGGAGAAGGCCAGGAAGGTGCCGAGGGTGATCTCCCCGCGCATCGCCAGCCAGCCGCCGAAGGCCAGCACGCCGAGCTGCCCCAGGGTGGGGATCGCGCCGAGGGTGGGGTTGTACTTCGCGGTCAGCCGCACCGAGCGCAGCCGGGCCGCGAACAGGGTCCCGGCGGCCCGCTCCAGCTTCTCGACCTCCTGGCGCTCCTGGCCGAAGCCCTTGACCACGCGCACCCCGACCACCGCGGAGTTGACGACCCCGGCCAGCGCCCCGGTCTTCTGCTGGGCGTCCCAGGTGGCCGGGAACAGCCGCTTGCGGGCGAAGGTGGTGACCACCAGCAGCCCCGGCCCGACGGCCAGCCCGATCAGGGTGAGCAGCGGGGAGAGCACCAGCATCGCGATCAGGGAGCTGATGAACAGCAGCACCGTGCCGCCCAGCATCGGGGTCATCCCGAGCAGCTGGGCGACCACGTTGATGTCGGAGGAGGAGCGCGAGACGATCTGCCCGGTCTCCAGGTTGTCCTGCCCCTGGCCGTCGAGCTGGGTGAGCGCGTCGAAGACGTCGGTGCGCAGGTCGTTCTGCACCTCGATGCCGATCCGGCCGCCGACGTAGCGCCGGGTGCGCGAGACCACCAGGTTCACCACCGCGACGCAGACCAGCACGATCGCCCAGGGCAGCAGCGGCTGGTCGTGCCGCAGGATGACGTCGTCGACGACGGTGCGCTGGATCAGAGGCACCGCGACGTTGATCCCGGTGATCGCCAGCGAGGCGACCAGCGCGATCAGCACCAGCCGCTTGTACCGCCAGGTGTACCGCAGGATCCGGCGCAGCCAACCGTCCCCGCCGTCGCCCGTTCCCCCGCTCTTTCCCGTTCTCGCCGCCACACGGCCCCCTCGCCTCGACTAGCCTGCGGCCATTATAACTGAGAGAGGCTCACTATTTCTTCCCCGTTGTTACCGGCGTCTGTACCGGCGTCAGACGAGCCGGCGCGCGGTGGCCCAGCGGGAGAGCTCGTACCGGTTGGACAGCTGGAGCTTGCGCAGCACCGAGGAGACATGGCTCTCCACCGTCTTGACCGAGATGACCAGCTCGCGGGCGATCTCCTTGTAGGCGTAGCCGCGGGCGATCAGCCGCAGCACCTCGCGCTCGCGGGCGGTGAGCCGGTCCAGCTCCTCGTCCACCGGGGCGGCCGAGCCGGAGAAGGCGTCCAGCACGAAGCCGGCCAGCCGCGGGGAGAAGACCGCGTCGCCGTCCGCGACCCGGCGTACCGCGTCCACCAGTTCCGCGCCGGTGATCGACTTGGTCACGTAGCCGCGCGCCCCGGCCCGGATCACCCCGATCACGTCCTCGGCCGCGTCGGACACGGACAGCGCCAGGAAGCGCACCTCGGGCGCACGCACCAGGCACTGCTTGAGCACCTCGACGCCGCCGCCGCCCGGCAGGTGCACGTCGAGCAGGACCACCTGGGGCCGGGTGGCCAGGATGACCGCCACCGCCTTGGGCGCGTCGTCGGCCTCGCCCACCACCTCGACCGCCGCGCCGGCCACCTCGTCCAGCTCCGCGCGCACGCCGGTGCGGAACATCCGGTGGTCGTCCACCAGCACCAGGCGGATCGACGGCCCAGGTGCGGCTGCTGATCCTGATTCGGACACCGGTTCTGATTCGGACACAGACCCACCCCCGCGCTCAGTCACGATGCCACTCTATGCGCACCTCAGTGCCCTCACCCGGCGCGGTGCGGATGCTGCCGTGGCCGCCGTGGCGCCGCATCCGCCCGACGATCGACTCGCGGATGCCCATCCGGTCCGCGGCCACCGAGTCCAGATCGAATCCGGGGCCGCGGTCGCGCACGTACACCTCGGCGCCCTGCGTCCGGCCGCCGTGCACCTCGACCTCCGCGTACACCGAGATCGGCGCGCCCTTGGCGTACTTCGCCGCGTTCACCGCCGCCTCCCTGGCCGCCGCCACGCAGGCGCGCAGCCGCTCGTCCAGCAGCGCGTCGCCGACCGTGACCACCTCGATCTGCACGCCGTGCCGGTCCTCCACCTGCGCCAGCGCGGCCTTGAGCGCCTGGGTGAAGGTCTCTTCCACAGGCGCGGTGCCGGGCCGCGCGCCGTCCTCGTAGAGCCAGGCCCGCAGCTCCCGCTCCTGCGCGCGGGCCAGCCGGCTCACCTCCGCGCCGTCCGCGCTGCTGCGCTGGATCAGGGTCAGCGTGTGCAGCACGGAGTCGTGCATCATCGCGGCGACCTCGGCGCGCTCCTGCGACCGGATGCGCGCCGCCCGCTCGGCGCTCAGGTCGCGGTAGATCCGCAGCAGGAACGGCAGCGCGATCAGCACCACGCCGAGCAGCAGGGCGAAGGCCGCCACCAGGACCCGCCCGGTGCGGTGCCAGGGCGCGCCGCCGGAGGTCATGATCGAGATACCGCCGAGCACCATGAGCGCGCCGAGCACGCCCCGCGCCAGCTCCACCGGCCGGGGCCGGCGCCGGGAGGGCGAGAGCCAGCGGGTGCGCTGCTCGTCGTCCGCCTGCCGCCACAGCGCCGCGAGCCCGATCACCACGGCGGCCACCGGCAGCAGCACGCTCCAGTCCCCCCGGTTGGGCCCCAGGTCGAGCCCGATCACCACGATCGCCACGACGGCGATCAGCGCGAGCACCGCCGCGCGCACCCCGGTGCGTGGGCGCGAGCGGTCCGCCGGCGGCACCACGCCGAGCCGGACGAACAGCCAGAACGCCGCGTACATCACGATCCCGGCGCCGTCGAGCAGCGCGAGGAGGGCGAAGGCGAGCCGCAGCAGCCACACGTCCACGCCCAGGTGCAGCGAGAGCCCGCGCGCAACCCCGCCCAGCAGCCGCCCCTCGGCGGAGCGGTACAGGCGGCGGGTGCCCTCAGGCAGCGGGGGCGTCACGACGGCATCACAGCAGCCATGCTCACACGCCGGGGCGAAAAGCCGCATCGGGGAACACCCTGAGGCGTTCTCGGGGGTGAAGTTCGGGGTCGGATCCAGGGCACGCCCGATGGCAGCGGCGGCGCGGCGCGGCAGGCTTGGAGTCATGAGTGAACAAGAGAACGCGGGGGGCTGGGGAACGCGGCCGCAGCCGGAACCGGAGCAGGGGCCGGGTTCCGTGGCGGATGCGACGGGTCCCGAAGGGGGGACCGGCGGTGCGGGGGTCGGCGGCGGGGGAACCGGCGCCGCCGGGCCGGGCTGGGGAGCAGGCTGGGGGCCGGCGGCCGGGCAGCGTCCGCCGCTGCGCCGTGAGCGCCGCTCGCGGATGGTCGCCGGGGTGTGCGGGGGGCTGGGCCGGTATCTGGACATCGACCCGGTGGTGTTCCGGATCCTGTTCGTGATGCTGACCTTCTTCGGCGGCTTCGGGCTGCTGGTGTACGCGGCGGCCTGGCTGTTCGTGCCGGCCGACGGGGAGGCCGAGTCCGAGGCGCGCAAGCTGCTGACCGGGCGCAGCGCGCTGGCCGCGGTGGCGGTGGCGGTGCTGCTGGTGCTCGGCTTCATGGCCATGGTCAGCACCCTGTCCGACGGCTTCCCGCACGCGGTGCCGCTGCTGGTGCTGGCCACCGCGATCGTCACGGTCCTGGTGTGGCGCGGCGAGGAGCGCCGTCAGCAGCCGCCGGGCCAGGCGGCCTATACGGCCGGGGGCTGGGATCCGAACGGCCCGGACCAGCCGCGGCCGTGGTGGCAGCGTCCGGTGCCGACCTCTCCCGCCCCGGGCGCTGCGGGAACCGGCACTACCGGAACGGGCTCTCCTGGAACGGGCACTGCGGGAACCGGCACCATGCCGCCGAACGACGCGGGCACCATGCCGGACCCGGGCCCAGGCCCGTCCTCCGCCAGCACCGCACCGTACGCGGCGCCGCCGCCCGAGCCCGTGTCCAAGCCGCGACGGCTCAGTGGTCTGACGCTGTCCGGGGCGCTGCTGGTCCTCGGCGTGCTCGGGGTGCTCGCCTCGGCGGGCGCGATCCACGTCGGGGTCACGGCCGGACTCGCGCTGGCCGTCATGGCGGTCGGGGCGGGCATGATGATCGGCGGGCTGTTCGGCAGGGCCAGGGCCCTGATTCCGATCGGGCTGGTGCTGGCCGTGCCGCTGATCGCGGCCGGCGCGCTGGGCGCGCCGCTGCGCGGCCAGACCGGCGACATCTCCTGGACCCCGGCCTCGGCCGCGTCCCTGGACTCGCCGTACGACCTGGCCGCCGGACGCGGCACGCTCGACCTGTCCGCGGTCCACCCGAACGGCGGGACGGTGCACGTGACCGCGCACGTGGGCGCCGGAGAACTGATCGTGACCGTGCCGGACGACGTGGAGGTCCGGCTGACCGGGCACGTCGGCGTCGGCTCGATCGGCTTCCTGGACGACTCGCGGTGGTCCGCGGCCGACTCGACCAGGACCTTCGACTCCCCCGCGGCGGGGACCCCGAACGGAACCATCGTGCTCGACCTCGCGGTCGGTCTCGGAAACCTGGAGGTGGACCGTGTCAACGGCTGAGCCGAATCAGTACCCGGACCCGGAGGGGCCCGACGAGTACCCGACCCTGCTGGAGGAGCCGGCCGCGCAGGAGTTTCCGACCCTGCACGAGCCCGCCGAATCCGCCGGGCCCGCGGGGCGCCCGCGCGGCGCCGCGAACCGGATCGACCTGGTCTCCGTGGGCGCCGGCCTGGTCTTCTTCCTGATCGGCGGGGCCTACCTGCTGGCCAGCGGCGGCCATCTGACCGTCAACGCCGGCTGGACCTTCTCGCTGCTGCTGCTCGGCCTGGGCCTGTCCGGGGTGATCGGCGCGGTGCTCGGCCGCTCCCGCCGCGGCGGCTCCGGTCGCCGGTAAGGCAGGCGGCAAAGCAAACCGCCGGACTGCTAGACCTCGTCGCCCAGCACGTCCAGCGGATAGTCGGAGGTCTCCATCCCGGAGGCGGTGACCACCCGGACCGTCCACGGTCCGGGTTCCACCTCGTACGGGATCGGCACGGTCACCGAGGTGTCGGTCGGGTTGGCGAAGCCGCCGGCCTGGTCCGGCACCAGCGGGACGTGGATGTGGATCGGGCCGAGCTTGACCACGATCCGGGCCAGCTGGTCCGGGACGGTGGCGGCCGGCGGGACGAAGCCGAGGCCGCGGATCTCGATCTCGTCGCCCTGCCGGATCGGCCCGTCCGGCTCGCCGGGGGTGCGGACCCGGACGACCGAGACCAGCACCGGCCGGCGCACCTCGGTCAGCTTGACCGCCAGGTAGAGCACCGCGGCGCCGAGCGCGACGGCCACCACCGAGGCGGGCAGCCGGGGCAGCTCGTAGGGGTTCTTCGCCAGGCCGATCACCAGGAACAGCACCGCGATCAGGTTCACCGGCAGCCAGACCGCCGCGGCCAGCGAGCCGAGGCCGCTCTCCTCGGCCAGCAGGTCGCGCAGCTGCGAGCGCTGGCCCGGCAGGTACGGGGTGGCCCGGCGGCGCATCCGTGAGGCGCTCACCGCTCCGCTGACGGCCGCGACCACGACCGGGGCGGCCAGCAGCGCGAGGTACTCCCAGTGCGGATGCGAGAGCGCCGCGGAGACGTCGGCCCGCTGCCCTGCCGAGTCGGCCGCGATGTCCTCCACCCCGAAGTAGACGAAGCCGGTGAACAGCGCCGCCGCCCACAGCACGCCGAGGGTGCGCGGCAGGGACAGCCGCCCGTCCACCCCGACCAGGAAGCACAGGATCCCGCCGATGTCCGAGTGCACCAGGCTCAGCAGGGTGAACAGCGCGGCGAAGGCGAGGAACGCGAGCGGAGTAGCGGTGCGCGGCACGGTCCAGCCGGAGGAGAGCGGCAGCGTGGCCAGATCGGCCACGAGTACCGCGGCCAGCAGCCACCAGGCCCCGCGCATCGCCTGCCGGCCGACCAGCGCCAGCCAGGCCGCGTTCTCCTTGCGGGAGGCCGCCGCCAGCTTCCCGGCCCGCCGGGTCAGCTCGTCCGAGACCCACTGGCGGGCCCCGGTCTCGGAGTGGGCCAGCGCGGTGGGCACCCCTTCGCCGTGCGCGAACTCCCGGCACCGGTCGACGAACTGCGCCAGTTCGAGGTCGTAGTCCCGCCGGACCGAGCAGTGGCAATCCGGTCCGTGAGCCACGCCCGCGCCCCTCCCTGATTTAACCGCAAATACGACAACAGGCTGGGAGCGTACACCGGCGGAGACAGCCCCCGGGCGAGCTTGAGCGGGAGGAGAGGAATCCGTTACTCGAAAACGACAATCACACTGCAACTACGCTGCGGGCGCCGCGCTCCCCGCGCTTCGCGCGCAGGTCACTCCCACTCGATGGTGCCCGGCGGCTTGGAGGTCACGTCGAGCACGACCCGGTTCACGTCGCGCACCTCGTTGGTGATTCGGGTACTGATCCGGGCCAGCACGTCGTAGGGCAGCCGGGTCCAGTCCGCGGTCATCGCGTCCTCGGAGGAGACCGGACGCAACACGATCGGGTGGCCGTAGGTGCGCCCGTCGCCCTGCACGCCCACCGAGCGCACGTCGGCGAGCAGCACCACCGGGCACTGCCAGATCTCCCGGTCCAGCCCGGCCTTGGTCAGCTCCTCGCGGGCGATCGCGTCGGCCTCGCGCAGCAGTTCCAGCCGCTCCTCGGTGACCTCGCCGACGATCCGGATGCCGAGCCCGGGGCCGGGGAAGGGCTGGCGCCAGACGATCTCGCCGGGCAGGCCGAGCTCCTCGCCGACCCGGCGCACCTCGTCCTTGAACAGCTTGCGCAGCGGCTCGACGAGTTCGAACTCGAGGTCGTCCGGCAGCCCGCCGACGTTGTGGTGCGACTTGATGTTCGCGGTGCCCGCGCCGCCGCCGGACTCGACCACGTCCGGGTACAGCGTGCCCTGCACGAGGAACTGGACCGGCTCGCCGCCCTCGGCGGACTGGGCCACGATCTCCTGCTGGGCCTGCTCGAAGACCCGGATGAACTCGCGGCCGATGATCTTGCGCTTCTCCTCCGGGTCGGTCACCCCGGCCAGCGCGTCCAGGAAGCGGGCGCGGGCGTCCACCACCTTCAGGTCCACCCCGGTGGCCGCCACGAAGTCCTTCTCGACCTGCTCGGCCTCGCCCTTGCGCAGCAGCCCGTGGTCGACGAACACGCAGGTGAGCTGCCGGCCGATGGCCCGCTGTACCAGCGCGCCGGCCACCGCCGAGTCCACCCCGCCGGACAGCGCGCAGATGGCCCGCTTGCCCCCGACCCGTGCGCGTACCGACTCGACGGCCTCCTCCACGATGTTGACCATGGTCCAGCTCGGGGTGATCCCGGCGCCGTGGTAGAGGAAGTTCTCCAGCACCTTCTGGCCGTGCGCGGAGTGCATCACCTCGGGGTGGTACTGGACGCCGTAGAGCCGCCGCCCGTCGTCCTCGAAGGCCGCGACGGGGGTCCCGCCGGTGCTGGCGCTGACCCGGAAGCCCTCGGGGGCGGCCACCACCGAGTCGCCGTGCGACATCCACACCGACTGCGCGGCGGGGGTCCCGGCGAAGAGGGTGGAGGCGGTCTCGCTCACGGCCAGGCCGGTGCCGCCGTACTCGCGGGTCCCGGTCTTGTCCACCACGCCGCCGAGCGCCCGCGCCATGGCCTGGAATCCGTAGCAGATCCCGAGGGTGGGCACCCCCGCCCGGAACAGCTCGGCGCCGACGTGCGGCGCGCCCTCCGCGTACACGGACGAGGGACCGCCCGAAAGGATGATCGCGGCGGGCCGCTTGGCCAGCATGTCGGCGACCGACATGCTGTGCGGGACGATCTCGCTGTAGACCCGCGCTTCGCGGACCCGGCGGGCGATCAGCTGGGCGTACTGGGCGCCGAAGTCGACGACGAGCACCAAGGGGGAAGTGGAGTCCATAGTGCGTACCAGTCTAAGAGCATCCGAGGAGTGGTAGCCGGATCAGGGAGCGGGTCGAGGGCCGGCTCTGCCGCATATGCCGCTGGCGCCGCGTGGGGCAAGGCGGAAGAGGGAGGCGCAGCGGCCACGCGGCGTCAGCCGCATATCGAGCGCCGTTGCGTCGACTGACGACAACGCGGCCAGGCGAAGGCCCTCGGGCCGCGAGCCCGGCTACCACTCCTCGGATGCTCTCAAGGTGTCTCCGTGGCCGACCGTGCAGCGCATTGGCTACACAGTGCGGCCCGGTCGGCCACGGAAACGGGGAATGGATACGCGGACGCCGGCTGTCCCCTGCCGATGGCACGCGCCGGGGCGAGGTCCCACAGCCGTGGACCGGTGGTTGGTCGCACACCCGGTCCGGGCCGATCGCCTCGGTCCATCCACGGTGGACAACGACTGATCGGACAATCGGTTACGGGTTCGTCGAAACGTAACCGTGGCGGTTAAGCCCGGCCGCGGCCCAGTTCCAGCAGGGCCATCGCGATCGTGGTGCCGGGCCGGCCGAGCGCGGCGCTGTAGCGGCCGATGATCTCGGTCTCCCGGCGCAGGTCGACCCGGCGGCCGCCCTCGGCGATGCGGGAGGCCTGGATCTGCCGGGAGACCTCGATGCGGCGCAGCACGAGTTCGGCGATCTGCGCGTCCAGCGCGTCGATGCGTTCGCGCCCGGTGAGCACTCCTCCGGGCCCGGACGTGGCCGCGGGCGCGTCGGAGCCGTAGCCCGAGCTCGAGCTGGAACTCGATCCGGAGTCTGAGTCGAGCTCGGCGGGCGTGTCGGTGGCGGTCATGGGAGTCGGTCCTTCCGATCGGTGCGACAGGACGCGGTCCGGTCCGGTGCGCGGCCCGCTGCGCGCACACGACGGCGCCCCGGACCTTGCGGGTCCGGGGCGCCGTGGGTGAGGTCTCGCCGACTGCGTCAGCGCGCGATCACCTGGCTTGCCGGACCTGCCGGAAAGCCATAGTCAAATCGCCGCGAGCGCGTCATGCGGGCCACCTTAGCAGTGCGGGGCGGTCCGTCAGCCCCAGGCCTGCGTGTTCGCCTTCTCGGTGTCCTGGTAGCCGCCGTGCGACTCCTCGAGCACCCGGCCGATGGTCTGCAGCACCTGGCTGAGGTCGGTCTGGGCCTGGGTCCACTGCTGCTGCTTCTGCGCGTACTGCTCGGCCGCGGCACCAGTCCACTCGGCCACCATCGGCGCGAGGAAGCTGTGCAGGTCGTCGAGCTTCTGCTGCAGGTTGGCGTAGGTGCGCTGCACGTTCTGCGAGGCCTGTGCGATGGTCTCGAAGTTGACCATCACCTGGCCACTGCCAAAACCGGACATGATTACCTGTCTCCCCTCGTACGTATATCCCCGACTTCCGGCGGGACGGCGGTCTGCGAAAGCGCGACCGGACTAGCCGAGCCCCTGCATGATGTTGCCGATCGACGACGAGTTCTGCTCTTCGATCTGGGAGTAGTTCTTGGTCGTCGACTGCAGCATCTCGGAGATGCCCTGCAACGCCTGGGTCAGCTTCCCCGCGTCCTCCTGCCAGCGCGCCATCAGCTGCTGGAACGCCGAGGCGGCCGACCCCTTCCAGCCCGCCGCCACCGGCTCCAGGTTGCTCATGAGCGAGCGCAGCTCGCTGCTGATCTCCTGGCTCACCTGGTCGACCTGCTGAGCCGCCTTCTGCATCACTGCTGGATCGGTACCGAAGGAACCGGCCATTTTTCACCATCCCCGTCAAATCCGGAACTTCTGTGTTAGGACAACTGTGAGGTTGTCAGATCCACCAGTGCCGCTCTCCCCCAAAGCCCGAAGCCCTCGCAGAGGGGACGGTTCGGTGCCATCTGCCCCTCCACGCTACTGTCCCGGACGCGGCGGTCGATAGCCAGGTCGCAGACATTACGAAGTCTTTACCGGCCGCGGGCCGAGCGCGCGATCAACGGTCGCCGAGTCCGAAGATCAGGGTCCTACTTCAGGCCCAAGCGCTTGAGCAGCCGCAGCGCGAAACTCAGCTGCTTGGTGTACCTCTCGGCCGAGAAGCCGAGCCAGGGCGCCAGTGGGAGCACCGTCTGCCGGGCTATTGTCTGCACCTCGGTATAACGGTGGATACCTTCGGCCCCGTTGCGGCGGCCGACCCCGGAGTCGCCCATTCCGCCGATCGCGGCGGCGACGGATCCGAACGCGGCGCCGTACGCCTCGTTGACATTGACCATCCCGGTGTGTAAACGCAGCGCTGTCTCCCGGGCCCGCTTGCCGTCGCGGGTCCAGACCGAGGCGTTCAGGCCGTACTTGGTGTCGTTGGCCGCCTCCAGCACCTCGGCCTCGTTCTTGAATCCGTACACTGACACGACCGGGCCGAAGGTCTCCTCGGCGTACACGGACATCGTGGGCTTGACCCCGCCCAGGATGGTGGGTTCGTAGAACAGCGAGCCGACGTCCGGCCGGCGCCGGCCCCCGGCCAGCACTTTCGCCCCCTTCGCGCGGGCGTCCTCCACGTGCATCGTCACCGCCTCGAGCTGCTTGGTCGAGGCGAGCGAGCCGATGTCGGCGGAGTAGTCCAGCTTGGCGCCGAGCCGCAGCGCCTTGGTCTCGGTGACGAAGCGCTCGATGAACTGGTCGTAGAGCGAGTAGTGCACGTAGATGCGCTCGAAGGAGACGCACAGCTGGCCGGCCGAGGAGAAGCAGCCGCGGATCGCGCCCTGCACCGCCTTCTCCAGGTCGGCGTCGTCGAACACGAGCATCGCGTTCTTGCCGCCGAGCTCCAGCGAGCAGCCGATCAGCCGGCCGGCGGCCTGCTGGGCGACCTGCCGGCCGGTGCGGGTCGACCCGGTGAACGCGACGTAGTCGGCGTGGTCCACCACCGCCGGCCCGGTCACCGGTCCCTCGCCGGTCACGATCTGCCAGACCTCCGCGGGCAGCCCGGCCTTGATCGCGAACTGGCGCGCGTACAGGGCGGTCAGCGCGGTGGCGTTGTCCGGCTTGTGCACGACCGCGTTGCCCGCGACCAGGGCCGGCGCGATGTCCATGATCACCAGGGCCAGCGGGTAGTTCCACGGGGTGATCAGCCCGACCACGCCCACCGGGTGGCGCACCTCGGTGACCTTGGTCAGCAGCGGCAGGATCCCCGGCTTGCGCCGGTCCTTGAGGTACCCGCCCGCGGCGGCCGCGTAGTGCCGCAGCGCCGAGGCCGACCCGGCCAGCTCCTCGTAGGCGTGCAGCCGGGCCTTGCCGGTCTCGATCTGGATCAGGTTCAGCAGGTGCGGCTCGTTGTCGAACAGCAGGTCGTGGAAGCGGCGCAGCACGGCGGTCCGCTCGCCCACCGGCCGGGCGGCCCAGGTCGGCTGCGCGGCGCGGGCCTTCTGGAAGGCGTGCCGTACGTCCCCGGGGGCCGACTGCGGCAGTTCGACCACGACCTCCCCGGTCAGCGGGGCGTGCACCGCCACGGTCCCGGCCGCCGACCCGACCACGACGTCCTCCACCAGCCGGGCGACGAACTCGCGCGGCAGGTGCGGCCGGATCGTGTCCAGCCGGGCCGCCGAGCCGCCCGCGACCGGGCCGGACCCCGTACCGGAGCCGGAGCCGGGGCCAGCCGGCGAGGCCGCCGCCTGAGGAGTCACGCCGCTCGTAGTCATGAGGCAAAGACTAGAGGCGCGCCACCCCCGAATCCAGACCAGGTTACCCGCAGGTAATCGAACCGATCACTGCCCGAGAGCACCTAAGCCCGCACCGCAGTGGCGCACGTGACGGGAGCGTTTCGCCGTTCCCACACCCCGGCCACCACCCGCCCCTAGAAGGCGAGTTCGTCCCATGCGATACGCACCGGGAACGGCTCCGAGGCCCGAATCCCCTCCGGAGTCTCGGCCGGAGTCCAGCACGCGCGCACCTCGTACCGCTTGTCGTCCTCGGGCAGCGCGTACCAGGTGACGGACGAGATCGCCCCGTTGCGAGTCTCGACGATCCAGTAATGCGGCACCCCAGCCTCGGCGTAGACCGCGAGCTTCTCAATCTTGTCCGTGACGCGGCTCGACGGAGACACGATCTCCACGACGAGGTAGGTGTCTGACGGCCTGGGCCGCGAACGTTGGTCTCGCAGACAGTCGTGAACGATGACGTCGGGTTTCCGGTGGTGCAGCGGAGAATTGTCAATGCGCAGGTCAAAATCTTGCGTTGTCTGCAAACACAGCTCGTTCGAGGTGGCGTAAACTCGCGCGTCACGCCTGATCGCATACGCGAGACCGAGCGACGCGCTCTGATGATCATAAGTGGGCGACTGCATGAAGATGACATGGCCGTCCACGACTTCGATACGGCGACAAATCTGCTCCGGCATCGCCTCCCACTGCTCGGCAGTGAGGCTCTGCGTGAGCCAGAAAGGGATCGTGCGTTCCCAGTCGACGTCTTCGTTCCAGGCCAGTTCCGCAGTCATAGGGTGCTCCGTGTACTCGTCGCTCATGCCACCCTCCGTAGCACGGAAATAACCCTAGATCACACCACTGACAGCGGGAGGAGCTTTCTGCCGGTCGGGCCGACCTGGATCTCGGTCTGCATCTGGGGGCACACGCCGCAGTCGAAGCAGGGGGTCCACCGGCAGTCGTCGACCTCGACCTCGCGCAGGGCGTCCTGCCAGTCCTCCCACAGCCACTCGCGGTCCAGGCCGGAGTCCAGGTGGTCCCAGGGGAGCACCTCGACCTGGTCGCGGTCGCGGGTGGTGTACCAGGGCACGTCCACCGGCTCGTCCTTCAAGCCCTGCTCGGCGGCGCGCATCCAGCGGTAGTAGTCGAAGTACTCGCTCCAGCCGTCGAAGCGGCCGCCGTCCTCGTAGACCGCGCGGATGACCTTGCCGATGCGGCGGTCGCCGCGGGAGAGCAGGCCCTCGACGATGCCGGGCTTGCCGTCGTGGTAGCGGAAGCCGATGGCGCGGCCGTAGTTCCGATCGGCGCGGATCGCGTCGCGCAGCTTGGTCAGCCGTGCGTCGGTCTCCTCCGCGCCGAGCTGGCCGACCCACTGGAACGGGGTGTGCGGCTTGGGCACGAAGCCGCCGATGCTGACCGTGCAGCGGATGTCGCGGCTGCCGGTGGCCTCGCGGCCCGCCTTGATGACGTTTTTCGCCATCTCGGCGATCTGCAGCACGTCCTCGTCGGTCTCGGTGGGCAGGCCGCACATGAAGTACAGCTTGACCTGGCGCCAGCCGGCCGAGTAGGCGGCCGTCACGGTCCTGATGAGGTCTTCTTCGGTGACCATCTTGTTGATCACCTTGCGGATCCGCTCGCTGCCGCCCTCGGGAGCGAAGGTCAGGCCGCTGCGGCGTCCGTTGCGGGACAGTTCGTTGGCCAGGTCGATGTTGAAGGCGTCGACCCGGGTGGACGGCAGCGAGAGCGAGGTCTGGGTGCCCTCGTAGCGGTCGGCCAGGCCTCGGGCCACCTCGGCGATCTCACTGTGGTCGGCGGAAGAGAGGGAAAGCAGGCCGACTTCTTCGTAGCCGGTGGCGGCGAGGCCCCGCTCGACCATCTCGCCGATGCCGGTGATCGAGCGCTCGCGTACCGGGCGGGTGATCATGCCGGCCTGGCAGAAGCGGCAGCCGCGGGTGCAGCCGCGGAAGATCTCGACGGACATCCGCTCGTGCACTGTCTCGGCCAGCGGGACAAGCGGCTGCTTGGGGTACGGCCACTCGTCCAGGTCCATGACCGTGTGCTTCGAGACGCGCCACGGGACGCCCTGGCGATTCGGGATCACGCGCTTGATGCGGCCGTCAGGGAGGTATTCGACGTCGTAGAAGCGGGGGATGTACACGCCACCGGTGCGCGCGAGGCGGAGCAGCAGTTCGTCGCGGCCGCCGGGGCGGCCTTCTGTCTTCCAGGCGCGGACAATATCGGTGATCGCGAGTACCGCCTGCTCGCCGTCGCCGAGCACCGCCGCGTCGATGAAGTCGGCGATCGGTTCGGGGTTGAATGCGGCGTGGCCTCCGGCGATGACGACCGGGTGGGACTCGTCGCGGTCGGCGGCGTTCAGCGGGATGCCGGCCAGGTCCAGCGCGGTGAGCATGTTCGTGTAGCCGAGTTCAGTGGAGAACGAGATGCCGAACAGGTCGAACTCGCCGACCGGACGGTGCGCGTCCACGGTGAACTGCGGGAGGCCGTGCTCGCGCATCAGCGCTTCCAGGTCCGGCCACACCGAGTAGGTCCGCTCGGCGAGGACACCCTCGCGCTCGTTGAGCACCTCGTAGAGGATCATGGTGCCCTGGTTGGGCAGGCCCACCTCGTAGGCGTCCGGGTACATCAGCGCCCAGCGCACGTCGCAGGCATCCCAGTCCTTGACCGTGGAGTTCAGCTCGCCGCCGACGTACTGGATCGGCTTGCGCACGGACGGGAGGAGCGCCTCCAGGCGGGGCCAGACTGAGGTAACCACGGTCCCAGGCTACCTGGTGGAGCGCAGGCGGACGTTCTCCAGCAGGCCCACGGCGATGAAGTTGGCGAACATGGACGAGCCGCCGTAGGAGACGAACGGCAGCGGGATGCCGGCCACCGGCATGATCCCCAGGGTCATCCCGATGTTCTCGAACATCTGGAAGGTGAACCAGCAGGCCACCCCGGCGGCCAGCAGCAGCGGGAACGGCTCGGTGGCGGTGCGGGCGATCGAGCAGGCCCGCCACAGCAGCACGCCGAACAGCGCGATCACCAGCAGGCCGCCGACCAGGCCGAGCTCCTCGCCGGCCACCGTGAACACGAAGTCGGTCTGCTGCTCGGGGACGAACTGCCCGTTGGTCTGCGCGCCGTGGAAGAGGCCCTGGCCGAAGACCCCGCCCGCACCGATCGCCAGCCGGGCCTGGTGCGTGTTGTAGCCCACGCCCTGCGGGTCCAGGTTCGGGTCGGCGAAGGCGGCGAACCGGTTGACCTGGTGTGTGGCGAGCAGGTGGAACTTGACGATGACGACGATCCCGCCCGAGGCGGCGACGGTGAGCAGGGCCAGGGCCCGCAGGTGCACTCCGGAGACGACCACCATGCCGACCACCGTCGCGACGATGACCATCGTGGTGCCGAGGTCGGGCAGCAGCGCGATGAAGCCCATCGGCAGCGCGGCGGCCAGCAGGGCGGTGGCGATCTGACGGCTGCTCGGCACCTCGCCGGGCCGGCGCCGATCGTAGACGGGGGCGAGCAGGTCGGGCGCGCGGCGCACGGTGGGGCGGGCGGCCAGGGCCATGGCGACGGCCATCACGATGCCGACCTTGGCGAACTCGGCGGGCTGGATGGAGAATCCGCCGCCCAGCTCGATCCAGGAGCGCGCCCCGTTGACCGTGGAGCCCAGCGGGGAGAGCACGGCGAGCAGCCCGAGCAGGGCGAAGAGGTAGACGATCGGGGTGAGCGCCCGCAGCCGCTTGTGGTCCAGCGCGCTGACGATCGCGGCCAGCACGACGCCGACCGCGAGGTTCAGCAGGTGCCGCTTGAGGAAGTACTGCGGGTCGCCGCCGGTCAGCTGGCTGCGCTGGCGGGTGGCGGACCACACCAGCGTCGCCCCGACCAGCGAGAGCGCCACCGCCGAGGCGGCCAGCGGCCAGTCGAAGCGGCGCAGCGCCCCGCCGCGCCGGGCTGCGGCGCGGACCCGTCCGGCGGTCGAGTCGGGCAGCGCGATGCCGACGGCCGGGACGCCCGCCTTCTCGCCGATGATCATGAAAGCGCCCCCGCGCGGTAGAGGTCTGCGTAACGGCGTTCGGGTAGGAAGAGAGAGGATGCGGCGGCGATCCCTGCGTCCGGGCCGGGGAGGGTCAGCGCTGCAGCGGTGACTGACGCCGCGTCAGATGTGCAGCACTGCGACGGAGGGAGCTGCACGTCAGCCGGGGTGACCAGGGTGCCGTCGGCGCGGATCTGCGGCAGGGCCGCGGGCGGATGCGGGAGCATCGCCACCGCCGGAACGACGGCCCCGCCCTGCACGCCGTAGAGCGCCTCCTCGATCTTTTCCACGGCCGGGCCCGAGGTCAGCGCGCCCTGGCCGCCCTGGGAGACCTCCATCGCGATCGCGTACTGCGGGTGGTCGGCCGGCAGGAAGGAGGCGAAGACCGAGGTGGCCTGCTTGCCGTACACGTCGGCGGTGCCGGTCTTGGCGGCGACGTGGATCTGGTTCTGCGGCCAGGCCCCGAACACCCCGGAGGCGGTGCCCTCCTGGGCGACCCCCTCGAAGGCGTTGACCAGGAAGGCGCGGGTGGCCGGGGAGACCGGGACGTGCCCGACCACCTTCGGCTGGAACGTGCTGACCACCTTGCCGTCCGGGGAGACCACCGCCTTCTCCAGGTGCGGCTGGTAGAGGGTGCCGCCGTTCGCCAGCGCGGAGTACGCCCGGGCCAGCTGCAGCGGGGTGACCAGGATGCCGCCCTGGCCGATCGCCTCGATCACCGCGTCGCCGCCGCGGAACTGCCAGCCGTCCTGGCAGTTCTCGTCGGCGATCTGCTTCAGGTACGCCGCGCGGGCCGGGTCGGTGCGGGCCACCTCGGGGTAGCCGGTCTTGGCCCGCTGGCACCAGATCCCCTTCATCTGGTTCCAGACGGCCAGCTTCTCCTGCCGGGTCTGCACGTCCCCGGCCGCCTCGCCGGGCAGGTCGATCCCGGTCTTCTGGCCCATCCCGTAGGCCTTGGCCATGGTCTGCACCGGGTCGGACGGGTGCGCGACCGGCTTGTTGCCGCCGTCGTGCAGCCACATCTGGTAGGCGGCCCGGTAGAAGACCGTGTCGCAGGACACCTCGATGGTGCGCTTGAGCGTGATCGCCCCGAAGGCCTCGCCCTCGAAGTTGTGGAAGGGCGTGCTGCCGACCTGGAATGAGGGCGAGCAGTCGTAGGTGGCGTGCGGTGAGAAGCCGTCCTGCAGCATCGCCGAGGAGGTGACGATCTTGAAGGTCGAACCGGGGGCGAACTCGCCCTGGTACGCCCGGTCGAGCATCGGGACGCCCGCCCTCGGGTCGGTCAGGTGGGCGTAGTCGGCCGCGCTGATCCCGCCGCTCCACACGGTCGGGTCGTAGCTGGGGTAGGTGGCCATCGCGACCACCCCGCCGGTGTTCACGTCGAGCACCACCACCGCGCCCGAGTCGGCCTTGTAGTGGCCCGAGCTGCCCTTGTCCCAGCCGCCGCGCGCGGTCTTGACCGTGTTGACGAGCGCCTGCTCGGCCGCGGCCTGCACGTGCGCGTCGAGTGTGGTGACCACGTCGTCGCCGGGGATCGGCGGGGTGTCGGACACGGTGCGTACGGCGCGGCCGAGGTTGTCCACGGCCACCTCGGCGACTCCGGAGGTGCCGCGCAGCTGCTGGTCGTAGGTCTGCTCCAGGCCGGAGCGGCCGACCATGTCGGTGGGCTGGTAGGTGGAGTCGGGCGCGTCGAGCTCGTCCGGGCTGACCGGGGAGAGGTAGCCGAGGATCTGGGCGGCCTGCACCCCGTACGGCTCCGGGTACGTCCGGTCCGCGGCCGGCCCGACGTTGATCCCGGGGAACTGGTCCTGCTCCTCCATGATCTTGACCGCGACCTGGGTCGGCACGTTCTGCGCGATCGGGATCGGCTGGTACGGCGAGCCGGTCCAGCAGGGCTGGCCCACGGTCGGCGAACAGAGCCGGGAGCGCTGCTCCAGCTGCGCCGCGGGCAGACCGAGCACGGCGGCCAGCCGCTCCAGCACCGGCCTGCCCTGACCGGACTGATCCATCAGGGTACTGAGGTCGGCGGTGACCTCCAGGGTGGTGCGGTTGTCCACCAGCGGGCGGCCCTGGTCGTCCAGGATCGAGCCGCGCACCGCCGCGGTGGCCACCGAGCGCAGGTCGTTGGCGGCTGCGGCCTGCTGGAACTGGCTGCCCGAGTGCACCTGCAGGTACCACAGCCGGGCGCCGAGGGTCAGTAGCAGGGCCAGGACCAGCACCTGCACGACGCCGATCCGGCTGCGCGCGATCTGCGGGACCCGGGAGCCCGCCGGGGAGCCGGAGCCGCCGGACGGGGGCAGGCCGAAGGAGGAGCCCCCCGGACGGCGGACACCTTCACCGAACATCGCGCGCACACCCTCTCGGCCGCGGGGTGGGAACCGGCGCTGGGGAGCCCCCCGGCCTGCCGAGACCTTCACCGAACATCGCGTCAGACCCTCTCGGCCTCGGGGCAGAGCCCGGGACTGGTGCGTGCCAGGCTGGTGCGGGCGGGGCCGTCCACCGCGTTGCCGACCGGGGCGAGGAAGCGGGCGCGCGGCCCGTCCACCCGGCGGGCGAGGGCGGCCAGGCCGGGGACCACGAAGGGCGTGGCGACCGCCGTGTACAGCGCCGTCGCGCCGAGGGCGAGCAGCAGGCCGGGGCGGGAGAGCCCGGTGCCGCCGCCGAGCGCCAGCCCGATCAGCAGGTTGAGGAGCATCGCCCCGAAGGCGTAGCGCCCGGCGAGCAGGGCGGTGCGCAGCGCGGAGCGGCGCACCTCGCGGGCGGCGTGGCCGGCCAGCGCCCCGACCAGCGCGAGCACCAGGGCGTGCCGCCCGATCGCGGAGACCGCGGGCGGCGCGAGGTCCTGGGCGAGGCCGACCGCGAAGCCGGCCACCGCCCCGCCGGTCGGCCCCCAGCTCGCCGCGAGGGCCAGCACGGTCAGCAGCACCAGGTCGGGCACGGCGTACGGCAGCCGCAGGTGCGGCACGACGGACAGCTCCAGGGCGAGCGCCAGGCTCGCGGCGGCGGCGACCAGCGCGGCGCGCAGCAGGATTCGCATCAGGGGGCTACTTTCGTCGGCCTACGGACGCTCGGTCGATTGCGGATGCAGGGGCACTGTTCTGGGGCGGTCGGGACGCCGCCTCGGCTCGGGATCAGTGCCCGCCGAGGAGCTCGGCGTCGCCCGGGACCATCGCGTTGCGCGGATCGGTGCGCGGCGGCTGGACCACCACGGCCACCGTGTCCGCCGAGGTGGCGTCCACGTACGGGGTGACCAGCACGGTGCGGGTCAGCGCGCCCGGCGTGGAGACCACCGTGCGCACGGTGCCGACCGGCACGCCCGGCACGAAGGGCGCGTCGCCCGCCGAGCCGAGGGTGACCACGATCGCACCCGGCTTGACCTGCAGCTGCGGGTCGAGGAACTCGATGCGCAGGGTATGCGGGTCCTGACCGGTGGCGGTGCCGACGGTCCCGGTCGCGGCCAGCCGGACCCCGACCGTGGAGGCCGGGTCCACGGCCAGCAGCACGGTCGAGGTGTACGGGCCGACCGCGGTCGTGCGGCCGATCAGCCCGTCGCCGTCCAGGACGGTCTGGTTCTCGCCGATCCCGTCCCGCGAGCCGGCGTCGAGGGTGGCCGACCAGGTGCCGTCCTGCGCGGGGGCCAGGCCGATCATCCGGGCGGGCACGGTCTTGAGCCCGCCGAGCGAGGTGAGCCTGAGCAGCCGGTCCAGCTGCGCGGCGCGGGCCTGTGCGTCGGGGTCGGTCTCCAGCCGGGTCCTGAGCGAGGAGACCTGCGCGGTCAGCGCGGTGATGCGCCGCTGGTCGGCGGTCGAGTGGCCCCAGCCGGAGAACAGCGAGCCGGCCTTGCGCACCGCCCCGTCGGCGGCGCGCTCGACTGGGCCGAACACGGTCTGTCCGAAGGCGCGAGCGCGGCCCAGCGCTCCAGGCGCGCCGGGGCGGTCCCCCTGCGCGTCGACGGTGATCAGCGCGAAGCCGGCCAGCAGCAGTCCGGCCAGCACGATCCGGGTGCGGCGGGTGTCCCGCATATGGCAGAGCCCTTCATTGAACAGGCTCCTTAGCGGCGGCTCTGCGTGCCGAGCACCGGCTGCAGGGCATCGAACTCGTCCACGCAGCGCCCCGAGCCGAGCACCACCGAGTCCAGCGGGTTGTCGGCGATCAGCACCGGCATCCCGGTCTCCCGGCGCAGCCGCTGGTCCATCCCGCGCAGCAGCGCACCGCCGCCGGTCAGCACGATGCCGCGGTCCATGATGTCGCCGGACAGCTCCGGCGGGCACTTGTCCAGGGTCTCCTTGACCGCGTCCACGATCGCGGCCAGCGGCTCGTCGATGGCCCGGCGGATCTCGGTGGAGGTCAGCACGATGACCTTCGGCAGCCCGGAGACCAGGTCCCGGCCGCGCACCTCGGCGTGCAGCTCGGGGTCGCGCTCGTCGGCCGAGCCGATGGTGATCTTCAACTCCTCGGCGGTGCGCTCGCCGAGCAGCATCGAGTACTCCTTCTTGGCGTACTGGATGATCGAGTTGTCCAGCTCGTCCCCGGCGGTGCGGATCGACGAGGCGGTCACGATGCCCGCGTAGGAGATCACCGCGACCTCGGTGGTGCCGCCGCCGATGTCCACCACCATGTTGCCGGTGGCCTCCTGGATCGGCAGCCCGGCCCCGATCGCGGCCGCCATCGGCTCCTCGATCAGGTGCACCTGCCGGGCCCCGGCGGCGTCCGCGGCGTCCTCCACCGCGCGCCGCTCGACCCCGGTGATCCCGCTGGGGACGCAGATGACGACGCGGGGCTGGGCCAGCAGTCGGCGGTGGTGCACCTTGCGGATGAAGTACCGCAGCATCCGCTCGGCGATCTCGAAGTCGGCGATCACCCCGTCCTTGAGCGGACGGATCGCGACGATGTTGCCGGGGGTGCGGCCCATCATCTTCTTCGCCTCGGAGCCCACCGCGAGTACCGCGCCGTTGTGCGTGTTGACCGCCACCACGGACGGCTCGTTGAGCACGATCCCCTTGCCCCGTACGTACACCAACGTGTTCGCGGTGCCGAGATCCACCGCGATGTCCCGGCCGACGACCGACATGCCCATGTGTGTACCAGTTACCTTCCGCGAATCGCCCGCCGTCTTCAGACAGTACGGGTGGTTCCCGCTGATTCGCGCAAAGGAAACGGAGGTTCCACCGGACGAGGTAACGAGGTGACGCTGTGTTAGGGCGTTCAGCCCAACTCGGGGAAGAACAGTTTGATCTCACGCTCGGCGGAGACCGGGGAGTCCGAGCCGTGCACCAGGTTCTGCACCACGGTGGTGCCGATGTCGGTGGCCAGGTCGCCGCGGATGGTCCCGGGGGCGGCCTTGACCGGGTCGGTGGCCCCGGCCAGGGTGCGGAAGGCCTCGATGCAGCGGTGGCCCTCGATGATCAGGGCGACGACCGGACCGGAGGTCATGAAGGAGACCAGCGGCTCGAAGAAGGGCTTGCCCTCGTGCTCGGCGTAGTGCTCCTCGACCAGTTCCCGGGGCAGCGAGCGCAGGTCGAGCGCGACCAGTCTGATCCCCTTGGCCTCGATCCTCCGCAGGATCTCGCCGGTCAGCGAACGCTTGACTCCGTCCGGCTTCACCAACACCAGCGAGCGCTCCACAGGGGTCGCCACCATCATCTCCTCAAGCAGTCGCACGACGTCCACGCCGACGTCGGTGTTCTTCAATTACGCAGCGTTCTTTCGATGGTATGGCCCAGATCACGCGGGCCTAACATCGGGATGCTCTGTAGAAGTTCGCGCCGCTTCCATCCGCTCGGCCCTGATCTGCTCCGCCTTCGCGCCGAAGTGCAGGCCGGTCCACCAGATCGCGGCGAAGATGACGCCGAGCACGAACATGTCGGTGACCAGGAATCCAGCCGCGATGAACCCGGCCTGCAGCACCCAGCCGGCGCCGTACGCCCAGCGGTACCGCATCAGCCCGGACAGCAGGACGCTCACCACGCCGAGCACCACCGCGACGATCCAGTCGTCGGACGGGTGCAGCTTGCCCACCACCAGGCCGAAGAACAGGGCGATGAAGGCCTCGAAGACCAGTACGGAGGCCGCCATCCGGCGCATCGGATCCGCCCTTTCTCTCGGAAGCTTGCAGTTGTCCGTCTCAGGTGGACAGTTCCAGTTGTCCGTCTAAAACAGACAGCCGACAGTCTCCGTCCATTGAAGCAGCCCGCTCTACCGGCGCAACAACCGCCCGGCCTCGCCCGCAGTCACGACCGATCCGGTGATCAGCACGCCCACACCGCCGAGCGAGGCGTTGGCGGCGCCCTCCTCGGCCAGCGCGACCGCGCGCTCGATCGCGTCGTCCAGCCGGTCGGCCGCGGTGACCCGCTCCGGCCCGAAGATCTCCTCGGCCAGCGCGGCCAGTTCCGGCACGGCCATCGAGCGCGGGGTCGAGTTGCGGGTGACCACCACCTCGGCCAGCACCGGCTCGAAGGCTTCGAGCACGCCGCGCACGTCCTTGTCGTACATCGCCGCGATCACGCCGACCAGGTGGTCGAAGGAGAACTCCTCGGCGACGGCCTCGGCGGTGGCCAGCGCCCCGCCCGGGTTGTGCGCCGCGTCGATCAGCACGGTCGGGCTGCGCCGGACCACCTCGAGCCGTCCGGGCGAGCGCACCGCGGCCAGCGCCTCGCGTACGATCTCCGGCTCCAGGCTCGCGCCGCCCTGGCCCGCGCCGAGGAAGGCCTCCACGGCCGCCACCGCGCAGGCGGCGTTGTGCGCCTGGTGCGCACCGTGAAGCGGCAGGTAGATGCCGTCGTACTCCTGCGAGAGGCCCTTGATCACGAACTGCTGGCCGCCGACCGCGAGCTGACGGTCCATCACGCCGAACTCGATGCCCTCGCGGGCGACCGTGGCGCCGACCTCGGCCGCGTGCCGGATCAGCACCTGCGCGGCCTCCAGCGGCTGCTGCCCGAGCACGGCCACCGATCCGGCCTTGATGATCCCGGCCTTCTCCCAGGCGATGTCCTCGACGGTGTCGCCGAGCAGGTGGGTGTGGTCCAGCGAGATCGGGGTCACCACGGCGACCTGCGCGTCGATCACGTTGGTCGCGTCCCAGGTGCCGCCGAGCCCGACCTCGACGATCGCCGCGTCCACCGGGGCGTCCGCGAAGGCCGCGTAGGACATGCCGGTGATCATCTCGAAGAAGGAGAGCGGGTGCGGCTGGCGGGCGTCCACCAGGTCGGCGAAGGGCTGCACGTCCCGGTAGACCTCGATGAAGCGCTGCCGGCTGATCGGCTCCCCGTCCAGGCAGATCCGCTCGCGCATCTCCTCCAGGTGCGGGCTGGTGGTGCGGCCGGTGCGCAGGTTCAGCGCGCGCAGCAGTTCGTCGGTCATCCGCGCCGTGGTGGTCTTGCCGTTGGTGCCGGTGATGTGGATCGCCGGGTAGGCCCGGTGCGGTGCGCCGAGCAGGTCCATCAGGTCCGCGATCCGGTCCAGGGACGGCTCCATCTTGGTTTCCGGCCAGCGCCGCAGCAGCTCGCCCTCGACCGCCCGGTACTCCGCCTCGATGTCCTGCTGCACGCTCATGAGTACATTCTCTACGACGGCGCGAGTACTACGGGCGCGCGGCCTTCTGGCAGCGCGGGCAGTAGTACGAGGACCGGTTCATGAAGGCGACCCGGTTGATCGGCGTCGCGCACCGCCCGCAGGGGCGTCCGGCCTGTCCGTACGCGTTCAGCGCCCGGGCGAAGTAGCCCGACTCGCCGTTGACGTTGACGTAGAGCGAGTCGAACGAGGTGCCGCCGACGGCCAGCGCCTCGCCCATGACCTCGCGCACCGCGACGAGCAGGCGCTTGGCCTCCGGCAGGGTCAGCCCGGAGCTCGGCCGCTCGAAGTGCAGCCTGGCCCGCCACAGCGCCTCGTCGGCGTAGATGTTGCCGACGCCGCTGATCAGCGACTGGTCGAGCAGCGCGCGCTTGACGCCGGTGCTCTTCGCACGCAGCGCCGCGATGAAGGCGGCGTCCGCGAACTGCGGGTCCAGCGGATCGCGGGCGATGTGGGCGATCGTCAGCGGCACGCCGTCCTTGACCGCGTCGAGCGAGAGGCCGCCGAAGGTGCGCTGGTCCACGAAGCGCAGTTCCGGCCCGTCGTCGGTGAAGGCCACCCGCACGCGCAGGTGCGTCTCGTCCGGCGTGCCGATCGGCTGGATGAGCAGCTGGCCGCTCATGCCGAGGTGGCCGAGCAGGGCCTCGTCGCCGCCCTCCAGGTCACCGTCCAACGGCACCCACAGATACTTGCCGCGCCGCTGCGCGACCCCGAGCGTGCGCCCGGTCAGCCGGGCCGAGAAGTCGTCGGCTCCGCCGGGATGGCGCCGGATCGCCCGCGGGTGCAGGGCCTCGACCGCCGCCACGGTACGTCCCGCCGCCCACCGCTCCAGCCCCCGGCGGACGACCTCGACCTCAGGAAGCTCCGGCATCCGGCTCGGCCTTCACGGAACCGTGCACGGTGCGGATCGCCCGGTAGGCGTGCTCGGCCGCGATCTGCTCGGCCACCTTCTTCGAGCGGCCGCGCCCGTGCGGGTATTCGCGCTCGGCGACGCGGACCCGGGCGGCGAAGAACTTGTCGTGGTCCGGGCCGTCCTCGGTGACCAGGTACGCGGGCACGCCCAGGGAGTGCTCGGCGGTCAGCTCCTGTAGCGAGGTCTTCCAGTCCAGCCCGGCGCCGAGCCCGGCCGAGGCCTCGATCAGCCCGTCGAAGAGCCGGTGGATCAGCCCGTCCGCGGCCTCGAGGTCGTGGTCCAGGTAGACCGCCCCGATCAGCGCCTCCATCGTGTCGGCCAGGATGGAGGACTTGTCCCGGCCGCCGGTGGCCTCCTCGCCCTTGCCCAGCCGCAGGAACTGGCCGAGGCCGAGCTGGCGGGCCACGTCCGCCAGCGCCCGCGAGTTGACCACGTGCGAGCGGAACTTGGCCAGCTGCCCCTCGGGCAGGTCCGGGTGGGTGTCGTACAGGGTGCTGGTGACCACCAGGCCGAGGACCGAGTCGCCGAGGAACTCGAGGCGCTCGTTGGTCGGCACGTTGCCGTTCTCGTAACTGAACGACCGGTGCGTCAGCGCACGCTCCAGCAACAGCGGCTCGATCGGCAGACCGAGCCGCTGCTCCAGGACGGAGTGCGGTACCAGGGAATCGGTCACGAGCGGCTCCCGGCCGTCAGACCGCGATTACCTGGCGCTTGTTGTAGGTGCCGCAGTTCGCGCAGGCGGTGTGCGGGAGCTTGGTCTCCTGGCAGCGGTCGCACGGGACCAGGGTCAGCGGCGCGGCCTTCCACTGGGCGCGCCGCGAACGGGTGCGGCTGCGGGACTTCTTGCGCTTCGGAACGGCCACGGTTCGAACTCTCCTGGTCATCGCCCGCCGGGGCCGCGAGGCCGCCGAGGGGTACTCGGGACTGCATGTCTAACTACCCTCTGTCTGCCGGCCGCCCGGCGCCCGAGGCGCCTCGGCGGACGGCCGAAAAATGCTCCCAACGACTGTACTGGACAGCGCCGGGTGGTTCTTACCGCTCGCCCGAATCAGCAGCCGGATCCGGCGCTCCGGACTGGAGGCTCAGCCCGCTGAGCGCCGCCCAGCGCGGGTCCACGCTCTCGTGCGCGTGCTCCGGGTCGTCGGCCAGCCGCGCGCCGCACTCGGAGCACAGCCCGGGGCAGTCCTCCTCGCACAGCGGCTGCAGCGGCAGCTCCAGCATCACCGCGTCGTGGACGAGCGCCGCCACGTCGATCAGGTCCTCGACCACGAGCTGCGCCTCTTCCACCTCTTTGGGCGTCAGGTCGGTGAGCTCGTAGTAGTACAGCTCCTGGAAGTCGGCGTCCACCTCCACCTCGACCGGGTCGAGGCAGCGCACGCACTCCCCGACCAGCGAGCCGGAGACCCGTCCGGTGCCCAGGACGCCCTCGACCACCGACTCCACCCGCAGGTCGAGCAGCAGGTCCGCGCTCTCGGCGGTGTAGAGGCCGTCGAGCGTGTTCGTGCCGCCGCCGATCAGGTCGGCGGCCGGGAGGTCCCGGTCGAACTGGAGCATGGCGCCGGGACGGCGGCCGAGTTCCCGCACGTCGAAGACGAACGGGGAACGCGCGTCCAGACGGCGGGGCTTGGGTGCGGCAGGCATGGCGGCTTTCGGCGAGAGGGGTGGGGCGGGCGGTCGGAACGGTACACAACCGACCGCCGAGTTTACCAAAGAACCGGACCGTCTCGAGAACGGTCCAGTTCAGCGGCCCGGCAGGCCGGCCATTCAACCGCTCAGCAGCTCGACCGACCGCTCAGCGGCTGTATCCGCCGTCGTGCTGGAACTGGCGCACGTCGATCAGGCCGGTGTCGAAGTACGAGGTCTCGTCGGCCGGGTACTGCGCCGGGGTCCCCTGGCGCTGCTGCGGGGGCTGGCCGTACTGCGGCTGCGGCTGCTGCTGCTGCCCGTAGCCGTCGCCGTACTCCTGGCCACCGTACTGGTTCGGCACCGGCTGCGGCTCGGCGTGGAACTCGCCGGTCCCGTAGCCGTGCGCCGCGCCCTGGTCGTACGCGCCCTGCTCGTAGCCGCTGTAGCCGTCGTGCTGGTCGGAGGCGTACGCCCCCTGGTTCGCGTACTCGCCCTGCTGCTCCGGGTAGCCGCCCTGGTCGTAGTCGCGCTGCTCGTAGGGGCGCTCCGCCTCGGAGAAGGCGTCCACCGTGAAGTTCTGGCTCTCGTAGCCGTCGAACTGGTTCTCGCCGGAGAAGTCCCGGGAGCGGCGGCGCTCCTCCTGGACCACGTCCTGCTCGTCGACGTGCTTGCCCAGCTCCTCCATCGGGTTGGTGCTGCCGCGCATCTTCTCCCGGCCGCGGCCGACCGCCTGGATCGTCTTGGTGAGCACGACCTCGAAGTTGGCCAGCTTCTGGTCCACCCAGTCCTCGGCCTCGGCGCGCATCTGCTCCGCCTCTTGCCGCGCCTCGACCAGGATCCGCTCGGCCGCGCCGCGCGCCTCCCGGGAGACGTCCGTGTTGCCGATGATCGACTCGCGCTCCGAGCGGGTGCGCTCCAGCATCCGCTCCGCCTCGCGGCGGCCGTCCTCCAGCACCGACTCACGGTCGGCGAGCACGCGACGGGCCTTGTCCATCTCCTCGGGCAGGCCCCGCTTGAGGTCGTCCAGCAGGTCGAGCACCTGCGCGCGGTTGATCACACACGAGGCCGACATCGGCATTGCGCGTGCGCTCTCCACGATCTCGATGAGTTCGTCGATCTTCGCATTTACGTCCACCGGACTGGCACTCCCTGGTTCACGGGCGGCGCCCGGAAGCGGGCGTCCAGCCAACGGTACCCCGTACGGCTCAGTGCGCGAGGCCCCTGCCGGGAATGGGTTACCCGCCGGAAATACCGGCGGGCGACCGGAATGCGGTGATTCCCCGGTCGCGGCTAGAGCGACCGAGGGATGGGGGCCGGATCAAGGAGCAGGTCGAGGGCCGAGTCTGGCAAGGCGGAGGAGGGAGGCGCAGCGGTGTTCTGCGTCGACTGTTCGCGAAGCGCGCTCGAAGAGCGACGACAACGCAGCCAGGCGAGAGCCATCGGCCTGCGACGCCGGCCCCCATCCCTCGGTCGCTCTTACTTGCGCAGCCGCTCGACCAGCCGGTCCAGCACCGCGTCCGGGACCAGGCCGGACACGTCCCCGCCCAGCGCGCAGACCTCCTTGATCAGCGAGGAGGACGTGAAGCTGTAGAGCGGGTTGGTGGCCACGAAGAGGGTCTCCACATCGGCCAGCCGGTGGTTCATCTGCGACATCTGCAGTTCATAGTCGAAGTCGCCGACCGCGCGCAGGCCCTTGACGATCGCCTTGATGCCGCGCTCCGCGCAGAAGTCCACCAGCAGCCCGTCGACGACCTCGACCGTGACGTTGGGCAGGTGCGCGGTGACCTCGCGGATCATCTCCATCCGCTCGCCGTACAGGAACAGGCCGTTCTTCCCGGCGTTCTTGCCGACCGCGACCACGACCTCGTCGAACAGCACCGACATCCGGCCGATCACGTCGAGGTGGCCGTTGGTGACCGGGTCGAAGGAGCCCGGGCAGACCACGCGGCAGGGCGTCCTGTCCATGCGGCCGGAGGTGGAGGTGGGATCCACGAGACAGTCCTTGTCGTCATCGGCAGAGCGTGTCGTCGTCCACGGGCGTTACCACTGCTGAGCCCTGCGTTGTTGCCACTGCCAAGCACTGTGGCGTCGCCGCACCTGAGCACTGTGTTACTAGGCTCGGCGGCGACCGTACCAGACCGTGCCTTCGCCGTACGCGCGGGACCGTAGCACGTCGAAACCTTCAGGCCACGTCCACTCCGGATCACGCGAGGCGCGCTCCACCGCGACCAACGCCGCCTCGCCGAGCCAGCCGTTCGCGGACAGCGCGGTCAGCACCGCCGCGAGTTCCGCCGCGGGCGTCGCGTAGGGCGGGTCGAGGAAGGCGAGGTCGTACGGCGCCTCCGGGCAGGGCGTGGCGGCGAGCCGTTCGACCCGTTCGGTCGAGACCCGGCCGCCGGGCAGACCGAGCAGGTCGAGGTTCGCCTGCACGACGCGGGCCGCGGTCCGGTCCGACTCGACCAGCAGCGCGGCGGCCGCGCCCCGGGACAGCGCCTCCAGCCCGACCGCCCCGGAGCCGGCGTAGAGGTCGAGCACGCGCAGCCCGCCCAGGCCGCGCAGCGCCGCGTCGAGCGCGGAGAACAGCCCCTCGCGGGCGCGGTCGGAGGTGGGCCGGGTGGTGCTGCCGGCGGGCACGGCGAGGCGGCGGCCCCGGGCGGTCCCGGCGATGATGCGGGTCATGGGGTGGCTTTCCGGTTCAGGTCTTCTCGAGGTACTCGGCCCGGTCGGAGGTGACCAGCGCGGCCACCGCGGCGGCCAGGGCCGGTTCCGCCGCCAGTTCGGGATCGCGCTCGACCAGCTCGATCGCGGCGGCGCGGGCGTCGCGCAGGATCTCCTCGTCGTGCAGGACCCGCAACAGCCGCAGCGAGGAGCGGTGGCCGGACTGGCTCGCGCCGAGCACGTCGCCCTCCCGGCGCTGTTCGAGGTCGATCCGGGAGAGCTCGAAGCCGTCCAGCGTCCCGGCGACCGCGTCCAGCCGGGTGCGCGCCGGGGTCTCGGCCGGGGACTCCGTGACCAGCAGGCACAGCCCCGGGGCCGATCCGCGCCCGACCCGGCCGCGCAGCTGGTGCAGCTGCGAGACGCCGAACCGGTCGGCGTCCAGCACAGCCATGACGGTGGCGTTCGCCACGTTAACGCCGACCTCGATGACAGTCGTCGCAATGAGCACATCCACCTCGCCCGCGGCGAATGCCGTCATCACCGAGTCCTTCTCATCGGACGCGAGCCGGCCGTGCAGGATTCCGATGCGCAGGCCGGAAAGCTCACGCTCCGTCAGCTGACGCGCCATATCCACGACGGACAGCGGCGGGCGCGCGGCAGGCGCCGCCTTCACATCCTCGTCCAAGGCGAGCTGTCCCTCAGAGCTCTCAATACCGTCCGCACTCTCTGCGCCGTCCCCGCTCTCCCCGCTCGCCGCGCCCCTTGCAGCCTTTGCGCCCTTCTCTGGTTCCGCTCCCCTGCCCGCTCCTCCATCCGCCTCGTCGCTGCCGGTCGCCGCGCCGTCGCCGATGCGGGGGCAGACCACATACGCCTGATGTCCGGCCGCGACCTCCTCGCGGATGCGCACCCAGGCCCGCTCCAGATAGTGCGGCTTGTCGGCGGCCGGGACGACGTGCGTGGAGATCGGCGAGCGGCCGCGCGGCAGCTCCGAAAGCACGGAGGTCTCCAGGTCGCCGAACGCGGTCATGGCGACGGTGCGCGGGATGGGCGTCGCGGTCATCACCAGCAGGTGCGGCGGCTTCTTCCCCTTGGCGCGCAGGGCGTCGCGCTGCTCGACGCCGAAGCGGTGCTGCTCGTCCACCACGACCAGGCCGAGGTCGGCGAACTGCACGACCTCCTCGATCACCGCGTGCGTGCCGATCACGATCCCGGCCGCGCCGCTCGCCGCGTCCAGCAGGTTCGTCCGCCGCTCCTTCGCCCCCTGCGAGCCGGTGAGCAGGGCGACGCGGGTCCCGTCCGGGTCCCCGTCGAGCTGGCCCGCCCGTGCCAGCGGGCCGAGCAGGTCGCGGATGGAGCGGTGGTGCTGCTGGGCCAGCACCTCGGTCGGCGCGAGCAGCACGGCCTGCCCCCCGGCGTCGACCACCGTGAGCATGGCCCGCAGCGCCACGACGGTCTTTCCGGACCCGACCTCGCCCTGCAGCAGCCGGTGCATCGGGTGCGTGGCGGCCAGGTCCTGCTCGATCTGCCCGCAGACCTCGCGCTGACCCGGCGTCAGCTCGAAGGGCAGCCGCGCGTCGAAGCGGGTCAGCAGCCCGTCCGGGGAGGCCACCCGCGGCACGGCGGGCAGGCCGAGCGCCTTGAGCCGGCGCTGGGCCAGCACCACCTGCAGCGGCAGCGCCTCGTCCCACTTCAGCCGGCGCTTGGCCGCCGCGATCTCGGGCCGGCCGGTCGGCCGGTGGATGCCCTCCAGGGCCGCGCGCAGTCCGATGAGCCGCTGCTGCTCACGCAGCGCCGACGGCAGCGGATCGGCGGGCTCCTCCATCGTCTGCAGCACGGTCTTCACGCAGAACCCGATCTTGCGCGAGGAGAACTTCGCGGTGGCCGGGTAGATCGGGATCAGCTCCTCGGCGTAGCGCTCGGCCTCGGCCTCGGCGTCGTCCTCCTCGGAGAGCAGCTCGAACTCCGGCTGGGCTAGCTGGCGCTTGCCCTTGAACTCGGTGATCCGCCCGGAGAACAACGCGATCCGGCCCGGGCGCAGGTCGCGCTCCACCACCCAGGGATTGCTGAAGAAGGTCAGGTTGAGCGAGGCGTGCCCGTCGGTGACCTCGACCTCGGTCATCGAGCCGCGCCTGGCCTTGAACTGACGGCGGCTCATCTTCGCCACCTCGGCCAGGACCGTGACGAAGTCGCCCAGGGCGAGGTTCGCCAGGTCGGTCAGCTCGCCGCGCTCCTGGTACCGGCGCGGATAGTGGCGCAGCAGCTCGCCGACGGTGCGCACGTCCAGGGACCGCTCCAGCACCTTGGCCGTGCGGTCGCCGAGCAGCTTCTTCAGCGGATCGGCCAGCGGATCGATCGGCGGATCGGCCGCTGTGGGCCGCCGCGCGGCCGTCTCGGTCATCGCCCTGCTCACTCCACCCCGATCAGCAGCGGCCAGCCGCTCTGGCCGCCGTCGTAGGCCACCACGTCCATCTCCGGCCGCCGCGCGTGCACGCGGGCGGTGACGGCCTCGACGAGCTCGGCGGCGCTCAGGCCGTCGGCGCGCTCGTCCAGCCCGTTGCCGGTCACCAAGGTCACCATCTCACCGCCCGCCGACACCATTCTGTCGACCAACGCCAGCGCGGCTTCGTCCAGGCTCGGCGCGATCAACGCGACGTCGCCCTCGATCAGGCCGAGGACGTCCCCGGCGTGGCAGACCCCGGCCATGGTCCAGGCGTCGTCCTCGGCGATCTGCAGCGCGCCGTGCCGGGTCGCCCCGGCGGCCGCGGTCATCGCCACGATATCGGCGTCGAACCGCCGGCCCGGCTCGTGCACCGCGAGCGCGGCGATGCCCTGCACGACAGCCTTGCTCGGCACCACCGCGACGCGTACCCCGGACGAGCCCCGATGCACCTGCTCGGCGGCGGCGGACGCGGCGGCGAGCCCGTCCGCATCGTTGACCAGGACCACGATCTCCTCGACCCCGGCCTCGGCGATCGCCCGGCCGAGCTGCGCGCTGGTCGGCGGCCGTCCGGCGGCGCAGGGCAGCGGGACGGCTCCGGCCTCGGCGAACAGCGCGGCGATGCCGGGCCCGGGCGCGGCAGCAAGCACGGCCCGGCCGGGAGCGACGCGGTGGTGGCCGAGCTGGCCATGGCCCGCCGCCGAATAGGACAGCGCATCCGCGGCCTCTCCGTCCGCCGACTGGCCCTCGTACCCGCCTCCGTCCGAGCCGGCAACCCCGGCACGCGCGCTCGCCGCGACGCCCGCGTTCCCCACCGGTGACTCCGTCACGCACTCACTCAGCGAGGTAACCCGAAGGTCGTACGGCCGACCGATCGCAATCGCAGCCTCGATCGCCGGGCCGGGCTGCTCCACGTGAATGTGCACGCGATAGCACCCGTCCCCGCCAGCGATCACCAGCGAGTCCCCGCCCCCCTGGGCACAGATCTCCTCAAGCGCGGCACGCAGCTTGACGGACTGCGCGTGCGTCGTGTCCACCAGATATACGACCTCGAAGGCCGGAGTCGCACTGCTCATCGTCACGGTCGCCGCACTGTTAATCGCTGCATTCATCGCCGGGTTCACCACCACGATGGGACGCACGAGCGGGACACGTACCCGCCCACCAGACACGGCACGCTCGGGGTCGTAACCGCCGAGCAGTGCTGCAAGCACGTCGAGCAGTACGCACAGCCCGCGTCCCCCCGCATCGACGACGCCTGCCTCACCCAATACCGCCAACTGCTGCGGGGTACGCGCAAGTGCCGCCTCGGCCGCGTCGCGCGCGGCCTCGGCCACTGCCGCGAAGGTGGGCTCCACGGCCCAGTCCCCCGACAGGCCCGACACATCAGCGCCGTCCACGAGCGCGCACGCGGCGTCGGCGGCGGCGCGGGCGACCGTGAGCATCGTGCCCTCGGCCGGGCTCGCGACCGCCTGCCAGGCCAGTTCGGCGGCGTCGGCGAGCGCGGCGGCCAGCACCCGCGGACCGGCCGGCTGGCCGTCCCGGATCGCCGCCCCGACCTCGTCGGCCAGGCCGCGCAGCACCTGGCTGAGGATGACGCCCGAGTTACCGTGTGCGCCCTTGAGCGCCCCGGCCGCCAGCGCGCTCAGGGCCGCCGCAGCCCCCGCCGCGCCCTCGCCGTCGGTGCCGTCCAGGGTGGCGGCGTCTAACGCATCCAGCCCTTCGTACGCCGCTTCGAAGGTAAGGAAGAGGTTGGTGCCGGTATCCGCGTCAGGCACCGGGAAGACGTTCAGCGCGTCGATCTCCTCGCGCGCGCGGCCCAGCGCGGCCAGACAGGCCCTTGCCCACAGGCGGACCGCCGGCCCGTCGAGCGTTTCAAGCACGCTGCGCCTTCCTGTCCGCCACAGTAGGGAAGTACCGCTCCTGAGGATATGTGACTACCCCGTGCTCGCCGGGCCACCGGATTGGCTCTCCCCCGGCCCGGTGGGTTACCCTGACCAGGTTGCCTTTTCGCGTACTCGTACGCGTACGCCCTCGGGCCCTCGGCATCAACCTCATCTTTGTACGTAACCATCGGTCTTTGGAGAGTCTCCCGTGGCTGCTAACTGCGACGTCTGCGGCAAGGGTCCGGGCTTCGGTATGAACGTCTCGCACTCGCACCGCCGTACCAAGCGCCGGTTCGACCCGAACATCCAGCGGGTGCGCACCACGCTCCCCAACGGCACGCCGAAGCGCCAGAACGTCTGCACCAAGTGCCTCAAGGCCGGCAAGGTCTCCCGCTAGACCTCAGCTCAGCAGCACGTCTTCCGGAACACCGACAGGCCCCGCGTCCACGTGACACGGGGCCTTTCGCCGTGCCCGGTCCCGCGTCGTCAGCTCACTGCGGCTGCCTCACAGTGGCTGCCGCAACTTCCACCCGTGATCCACCGGCCCGATCCCCTCACCCAGCGGAAAGCCGTGAGCGATGGCGCTCGTCACGAACAGCTTCGCGGCCCGCACAGCCTCAGGCACCGTACGTCCGCGGGCCAGGTAAGCCGCTACCGCACTCGCGAGCGTGCAGCCGGTGCCGTGCGTATGCCGAGTCTCGTCACGCAGCGCCGTCAGCGTGACCTCGTCCGGTCCGTTGCTCAGCAGATCGACGGCCCGGTCCGATTCCAGGTGGCCGCCCTTCACCAGCACCCACGCCGGGCCCAGCTCCAACATCCTCGCGGCCGCCTCGCGCATCCCGTCCACGTCGGTGACCGTCAGCCCGGTCAGCACCCGCACCTCGTCGAGATTGGGCGTGACGACCGTCGCCCGCGGCAGCAGTTCGTTCCGCAGCACGTCGAGCGCGTCGTCGGCCAGCAACGCGTCACCATGCTTGGAGACCGCGACCGGGTCGACGACCACGGGCACCGCAGGATCGAGCCCCGCGAGCAGCTTGGCGACCTCCGCGGCCACCTGCGCCGTGCCGAGCATCCCGACCTTCACCGCGTCGACGCCGATATCGTCGACCACCGCCCTGAACTGCGCGGCGACGGCCTCGGCGGGCAGCGGCCACACCCCGTGCACCCCCACGGAGTTCTGCGCGGTGACCGCCGTGACCACGCTCATGCCGTGCACGCCGAGCATGAGCATCGTCTTGAGGTCCGCCTGGATCCCCGCTCCCCCGCCGGAATCCGACCCCGCAATCGTCAACACCCGAGGCAGCCGCGCAGTGCTGCTCTTCGCTGAAGCGCGATCCGATAACCCGTCAGGCAAAGTGATCCCATCCTTGCGGACCGGCCCACGCGGCACCGGCGACGGTAACGCGCGGCGCGGATAGGTCAGCGGAGCGCTTCTGCACCGTCCCGACGACGGTCCAGCCCTGCGGTACGTCAACAGCGTCCGGGTAACACGCCGCCAGTGCGTGATCTTCGCCACCCGTCAGTACCCAGCTCAGCGGATCGATCCCGAACCGCTCCCCCAACGCCCGCAGTTCCTCGGGCACGGCGAACGCCCCCGCATCCAGGTCGATGACCACGTCGCTCTCGTCCGCGATATGCCCCAGATCGGCCAGCAGCCCGTCGCTCACGTCGATCATCGCGGTCGCCCCCGCCACCGCGGCGGCCAGGCCCTGGCCATACGGCGGCTCCGGCGCCCGATGCCTGGCCAGCGCCTTCGCCAGACCCGCCGCACCAGCTTCCCCCACGCCGGACTCCACTGCGTCGGATTCCCCTGCGTCGGATTCCCCTGCGCCGAGCCCCCTGACCAGCAGTTCGTACCCGCAGGCAGACCAGCCCAGCTCGCCGGCTATCGCGACCTTGTCACCCGGATGGGCGCCCGCGCGGGTCACCGGCGCCCGACCCTCCAGGCTGCCCAGCGCCGTCACCGCGATGACGATCCGCTCGGCCCGCGTCGTGTCCCCGCCGGCGACCGAGACGCCGACCAGCGCGCACTCGTCGGCCAGACCGGCCGCCAGGTCCCGGGCCCAGGCCACCGGAAGGCTGCCCGGGGCGGCCAGTCCGACCAGCAGGGCGGTGGGCACCGCGCCCATCGCGGCGATGTCCGCCAGGTTCTGCGCAGCCGCCTTCCGTCCCACCTGGTAGGCCTGTGACCAGTCCAGACGGAAGTGGCGGCCCTCCAGCAGCAGGTCCATGGAGGCGACCACCCGGCCGTCCGGGGCGGCCACCACCGCCGCGTCGTCGCCCGGTCCGAGCAGCACGCCGCGCGCCTGGACGGCCTGCCTGGCCACCCGGTCGATCAGTCCGAATTCGCCGACCTCGCGCAAGGTCTCACCGACGGCCCGTTCGCTCACGCGGCAAGCCTAAGGCCACCCGCAGGTGGGAACCCGTGGCAACCCCCTTGCGCCACACGGGTATCAGGCGGGTAACGTTTCGCCGTCGCATAGTTCTAATTGACTACTCTCACTAGTCCAACCAGACAGGAAGGACAGGGAGGATCGCATGGTGCAGGCGTACATCCTCATCCAGACCGAGGTCGGGAGGGCGGCCTCGGTCGCCCAGCGGATCGCGGACCTCGCGGGGGTCACCAACTCCGAGGACGTGACCGGTCCGTACGATGTGATCGTACGAGCGGAGGCGGAGACGATGGACGACCTGGGCAAGCTGGTCGTCGCCCGGATCCAGACCATCGAGGGCATCACCCGCACGCTGACCTGTCCGGTGGTGCGGCTCTGAGGTGCACGGGAGTGAGGAACGGGTGGGGTCGGGAAGGTACGGACGGTCCGGTCGGCTGGGCCGGTACGCGACGCCCGTCCAGGCAGCCGCCGCGGTCGGTGTCGTAGCGCTCACCGGCGGCGCTGTCTGGCTCCTGTTCAACTCGGGCAACGCGGTCGCCGTGGCGGCGCCGGAGCCGACCTCGCAGCGCGCGGCGGCCGAGTGCGCGGCGCTGACCAAGGCCGTCCCGCAGACCGTCGCCAACCAGGACCGCCGCGGCACCGACCCGGACTCGCCGCTGACGGCGGCCTGGGGCAACCCCCCGATCACGCTGCGCTGCGCGGTCCCCGAGCCCGAGATCCTGGTCCCCGGCTCGAAGACCTACGACCCCACGGCCATGGAGGCTTACGTCAACGGCGTGGCCTGGCTCCAGGAGAAGACCGCCGACGGCTACCGCTTCACCGCCGCCCAGCGCGCGGTCTACGTCGAGGTGGACGTGCCCAGCGCGTACAACAGCCAGGAACCGGCCCCGCTGGTCGACCTGTCCGCGGCCGTCATCAAGTCCATCCCCCGCAACGACGGCAGCGCCGGCGACGACATCGCACCCGCCGCGACCAGTACAGCCGCCGCCACCACGTCCGCGACCGCCATCGCGACCCCCACGGTGACGACGACGGCCAGCGCCAGCCCAAGCCCCAATCCCAGCGCCGGCAGCACGACAAGCGCCACAGCCACAGCTACACCCACCCCGTGAAGCCCCTGCGGCTGGCCCCGGCTCCGCCGCAACGCTTCGCGGCATCGGCCCAACAGCCAGGTTGTCGATCTAGCTAGATTTCTGTACAGTTTTGCCATGACCATACTGCACGACGCACAGGAGCTCAGCGTCACGGAGGCCGCGCAACGCGGCGTGGCGGGGCTTGTCGCCGACGCAGAACGAGGCTCCGATCTCGTCGTCACGAGGCGGCATCGCCCGGTCGCCGCAGTCGTGAGCATCAGCCGTCTCACCGAATTGGACGAGGCCGCGGCCGATCTGCGAGACCTGGCGCTCGTGCTGGCCCGCGCCGCCACCGACACCGGGCGACGCACCTCGCTCGACGACGTTCTCGAGGCCTTCGGTCACACCCGGGAGTCCCTCGCCGAACTGCCTGACGACGAGTAGCAGATGGTCGAGATCACGTTCACCGAGCCGGCGATCGACGACCTGCGCAGGATCGGGCCGGACGCGGTCCCCAGAGTCCTCGAGAAGATCCTGCTCCTGCTCGACTCGCCGACGGCAGGTTATCCGCTCGGAGGCGACCTCACCGGCTTTCGCAAGCTCGTCGTCGGAGCCAACACCTGGCGCATCGTCTACCGCGTCATCGACGAGAAGTCCCTCGAGATCTGCGAGGTCTGGGCCGTCGGTGCGAGGGCGGACGCCGAGGTCTATGCCGAGGCGGCAAAGCGCGTGCAGAGCGTCGCGAGCGGCCGGCCCGAGCTCCGCAAGCTCGCCGACGTGGTCGAACGGCTCGGGCGGCTTGCCGGGGATGTCGCCGTACCGGGTGCACCGGTGCGGCAATCCGTGCCCGACTGGCTGGCGGAGCGTCTGATCCACACAGTCGGCATGGCAAGCCAGGACGTCGCGGCGTTGAGCCTGGAGGAGGCCGTCGACCGCTGGGGTGAGTTCATGTCGAGGCCGCGCTAGGTGCTGCCCCTGCGGCTAGGTCGTGTTTGAAAAGTATCGCCGGGTCCGCGGCGCCTGACACGCACGCTCGCCGCGTTGTCGGGCCTTCCCCATACAACACCGGTATGGGGAAGACCCTCCGCCTTGCGATCGCACGCGCCAGACACCTCGGCCTTATCCGACGCTACTTTTCAAACACTCCCTAGCGCAGGCCCTGAGGGCGGGACAGCGCCTCGGAGACCAGGCAGTCCACCAGCTCGGCGTAGGAGACCCCTGACGCGGCCCACATCTGCGGGAATATCGACGTGGTGGTGAAGCCGGGCATCGTGTTGACCTCGTTGACCAGCCAGCGCGGCTCGCCACCGTCGGGGTCCTCGGCCAGGAAGAAGTCCACCCGCGCCAGGCCCTCGCAGTCCAGGGCCTCGAAGGCGGCGCGGGCCAGCTCGCCGAGTTGCTCCAGCTGGCCGTCGGTGAGGTCGGCGGGCAGGTCGATGTCGGTCGAGCCGTCCAGGTACTTCGCCTGGAAGTCATAGAACTCGTGGCCGCCGCGGACCTTGATCTCGGCGGGGGCGGACACCCGCGGGCGGCCGGTGGGCGGGGACGCCGCGAGGACTCCGATCTCGATCTCGCGGCCGGCCACCATCGCCTCGACGACCACCTTGGGGTCGTGCCGCTGGGCCTCCTCGATCGCCGCCGCGAGCTGCTCGGGGGCGTGCACCTTGGAGATGCCCATGGAGGACCCCGCCCGGGCCGGCTTGACGAAGACCGGGAAGCCGAGTGCGGCCACCGCGGCGCGCACCGCCTCCGGGTCGCTGCGCCACTGGCCGCGCCGGACCGTCACGTAGCGGCCGACGGGCAGCCCCGCCGAGACCAGCAGCCGCCTCATGAACTCCTTGTCCATGGACACCGCCGACGAGAGCACCCCCGAGCCCACGTACGCCACCCCGGCCAGGTCGAGCAGGCCCTGGATCGTGCCGTCCTCGCCGTACGGGCCGTGCAGCAGCGGGAAGACCACGTCCACCTCGCCGAGCGCCTTGGGTACCGCGCCCGGCTCGTGCACGGTCAGCTCGCGCGCGGTCGGGTCGGCCGCCATGGTCACCAGCGCGCCGCTGGTCTCGTCGATCCGGGCGGGCAGGCGCCCGTCGGTGATCGCCAGCCGCGCGATCTCCTCGTCGGCCATCAGCACCCAGCGACCGTCGGTGGAGATCCCGATCGGCAGCACCTCGTAGCGCTCCGGATCCAGGGCGCGCAGCACGCTGTCGGCCGTGACGCACGAGATCGCGTGCTCGGAGGACCGGCCGCCGAACACGACCGCGATCCGGACCTTGCGCTGCCGGAAAGCCGTGGACTCGCTCATAGACACGTGACCTTACCGTGCGGACGTAAGGGTCACCCGGTATGATTATCAGGGTATTTCAGTACCGGGACTCCGACTTCGCGGACCGGGCCATCAGCGCGGCCAGCATCTCGCGCGGCGAGCGGCCGTCGTGCACGACCGCCACCACCGTCTCGACCAGCGGCATCTCCACGCCGTGCCGCCGGGCCAGCTCCAGCACGGACGAACAGGACTTGACCCCCTCGGTGGTCTGGCGCACCTGCTCCTGCGCCTCGGCCACGGTGCGTCCGGCGCCCAGCAGGTTCCCGAACCGGTGGTTGCGGGAGAGCGGGGACGCACAGGTCGCGACGAGGTCGCCGAGCCCGGCCAGGCCGGAGAAGGTGTACGGGTCCGCGCCCAGGGCCACGCCGAGCCGGGCGGTCTCGGCCAGGCCGCGGGTGATCAGCGAGGCCTTGGTGTTGTCGCCGAGGCCCATGCCGTCCGCGATCCCGGCGGCCAGCCCGATCACGTTCTTCACCGCGCCGCCGAGCTCGCAGCCGATCACGTCGGTGTTGGTGTACGGCCGGAAGTACGGGCTGTGGCAGGCCTTCTGCAGCCGCTCGGCCACCGCCTGGTCCGCGCACGCGACCACCGAGGCGGCCGGGTGGCGCTCGGCGATCTCCTGGGCCAGGTTCGGCCCGGAGACCACCGCGATCCGGTCCGGGGCCGCCCCGGTGACCTCGGCGATGACCTGGCTCATCCGCATGCAGGTGCCCAGCTCGATCCCCTTCATCAGGGAGACCAGCACGGTCTGCGGGGCGATCAGCGGCGCCCAGCGGGCCAGGTTCTCACGCAGGCTCTGCGCCGGGATGGTGAGCACCAGGAAGTCCGCGCCGTCCAGGGCCTCGGCCGGGTCCGTGGTGGCGTGCACCGGACCCGGCAGCTCGATGCCGGGCAGGTACTCGGGATTCTCGTGGTCCCGGTTGATCCGCTCGGCCACCTCGGCGCGCCGCCCGCACAGCACGGTGTCGGTGCCCGAGTCGGCCAGCACGAGGGAGAAGGCGGTGCCCCAGTTCCCGGTGCCGAAGACGGCGGCTCGGGTCACGCCTCGGTCTCCGGAGTCGCCGGCGCGGGGCGGGCGTCGGGGTCGAAGCGCACGGCCGGGGGCTGCTCGCCGCGCAGTTCGGCCAGCATCTCGGTGACCACGTCCATGACGTACTCGGTGCCCAGCCGCAGCGACTCGTTGGTGATCTCCTTGCCGACGACCTCGTTCAGGTGGATCGGCTTTCCGGCCATCACCCGCATCGTCTTGCGCGGGAAGAACTTCGGCTTCTTCGAGTACGAAGCGAAGACCTCCTGTGCGCCCCACTGTGCGATAGGCAGCACCGGTGCACCCGTGCGCAGGGCGATGCGCGCGGCCCCGGTCTTACCGGCCATCGGCCACAGATTCGGGTCCTTCGTCATGGTGCCCTCGGGGTACACGATGATCGTCTCGCCGCGCTCCACCGCCGCGACCGCGTCGCGGAAGGCCAGCGCCGCGTCCCGGGACTCGCGGTGCACCGGGATCTGGCCGGCCGCCCGGAACAGCTTGCCGAGCGTCGGCTGCTTGAACACCCCGGCCTTGGCCAGGAAGCGCGGCGTGCGCCCGGTCGCCACCAGGAAGTGCCCCACCGAGATCGGGTCGAAGAACGAGTAGTGGTTCGCCACCACGATCATCCCGCCCTCGCGCGGCACGTTCTCCCGCCCCCGCCAATCCCGCTTGAGCAGGACCACCAGCAGCGGTCGGACGAGCATCTCGATGAAGATGAAAGCGGCTCCCGACGGGGGATTGCGGCGCAGTGGGCGGGCCACCCTTGGTCCTTCCGTGGTTCCGGTCATTGCTCGGCGGTTGATCCTACGGACCGGGCCGAGCAGGGGCGATACAGTCTCCCGCGCCGGACGGCCGGGTGCCAAGCTCGGCTCGGTGAACGGGCGCGGTCCACCGCACCCGACACCGCCCGGACACCTGGACATGGGAAGATCTGCGGGTGTGGTCCGTGGTGATTCCCGTCAAGCGGCTGCCGGACGCCAAGTCCCGGCTCGCTCCGCTGTCCGGGGAGCTGCGCGCCGCGCTGGCCCTGGCCTTCGCGAGCGACGCCGTAGCCGCGGCCGCGGCCTCCCCGCTGGTGGCCGCGCTCTTCGTGGTGACCGGCGACGACGCGGTCGCGCAGCGGCTCAGCGCGCTCGGCGCGCGCATCCTGCCCGACGACGCGCGCGGCGGCCTCAACGGGGCCCTGGAATCGGGTCGGCGACGTGCGCTGGCCGACGATCCGCGCCGCCGGGTCGCGGCGCTGACCTCGGATCTGCCGGCTCTGCGCACCGGCGATCTGACCGCGGCGCTGGCGTCCGCGACTGACGGACGCGCCTTCGTGGCCGACGCCCCGGGCAGCGGGACCACGCTGCTGCTGTCCGACGTGCGCGGAACGCTGGCGCCGCGTTTCGGCCCGAATTCCCGATACGCGCACGAGGCGAGCGGAGCGACGCTGCTGACCGCGGCCGGCCGCTCGCTGCGCCGGGACGTGGACACGGTCGAGGATCTGGAGGACGCGATCCGGCTCGGCGTCGGTGCGCACACCGCGGCTGCGCTGGCCCGGCTGGATCGCAGGTCGGCGTAAACCGGCGTAAGTCGGTGTAGTAGGCAGGTCCGCGCAATACGTCCGGGCAGCAGGTCCGGGCAATGGGTGCGCGTGAGAAGCGGGCGTGCGGATCCTTGGCCGAGTTTCCGCACAGCGCACCCTCTACGCTGGTTCCATGCAAGCGACCGTACGCAACTTCGATCCCGAGACCCGGGGCGGCTCCGTGCTGCTCGACGACGGCACGGAAATGGCCTACGACGCGGAGGCCTTCAATGCGGGCGGGCTGCGATTCGCGCGTCCCGGGCAGCGGGTGGCCCTGCGCGTGGATACCGGCGGGCGGATCACGGCGCTGACTTTGGCGACCCTGCCGCTACCGGACTGAGTAGTCGAACTAACCCGCCGCGGGCCTATTGCGATCCGGAAGTCCCACGGAATCGGACTCGGTGCGGAGCGAATTACGGCGCCGTTTAGGCGCTAAGGCCCGGCCCTGCTGCAGCGGCATAAGAACTGGCATAGACCCGGCGGCCGAACATAGCCGCCGACGCGGAGCCAGACACACAGCAGCCCGGGTATCGCGCGATACCCGGGCCGCTTGTTGTCTGACGTAACGTCAGAACCGTTCGCCGCGCCCGCTCATGTATACGTACTGCGGGACGCGTTAAGCGGTCGACGTCAGCGCTTCTTCGCGGTCGCCTTCTTGACGGTGGCCTTCTTCGCCACGGTCTTCTTGGCCGTCGCCTTGGTGGCCGGCGCCGTGGCGGCGGTCTTGCGGGCCACCGGACGGGCCGAGGCCTTCTTGGAGGTGGTGCCCTTCTTCGCGGTGGTCTTCGCCGCCGCCTTGGTGACCGCGGCCTTCTTCGCCGTGGTGCTCCGGGTGGCGGTCGCCTTGGCCGCGGTGGTCTTGCGCACGGCCGCCTTCTTCGCCGCCGGAGCGGCCTTCTTGGCGGGGGCCGCGGCGGCGGCGGTGCGCGTGACGGCGGTGCGGGTCACGGTGGCCTTGGCGGCGGTCTTCTTCGCGGCGGCCGCGCGGGTCGCGGGGGCCGGGGCCTTCTTCGCGGCGGCCTTCTTCGCGGCGGCCGCCTTGCGCGCGGCGCCCTTGGAGTCGTTCACCTGGTCCTTGAAGGCCTGGCCGGCGCGGAACTTCGGCACGGTCGCCGCCGCCACCTTGACCTGCTCGCCAGTGCGCGGGTTGCGCGCGATGCGGGCCGGCCGCTTGGCCGACTCGAAGGTGCCGAAGCCGGTGAGCGAGACCTTGTCCCCGGTCACGACCGCGCCGGTGATACCGTCCAGCACCGCGTCGACCGCCTCGCCGGCAGCACGCCGCGAAACCTCGAGCTTCTCGGCCACCGCGTCGATGAGCTGCGCCTTGTTCACGTTGCGTCCCTTTGGGGAAGGTACGGCGCACCAGGCGCGCCGCACGGGTGGGAATCCTGTGCTGTCGCGGCCGGATTTTCAGGTCCGTTCGCCACAGCCTTTTCCGCACCGTAGAGCGACGAATGGGACGAATCAATCACCAAGCGCTCATATCACCCTTGTGTCGCAATACTTTCCACCCTGGGAGGGCCGTCGACTATGCCCGGGGCTATCCGCCGCCGAGCGCCGAAGAGGGTTCATCCGGGGCGCAATCCCGGTCCTGGGCCGGGCAATCCGGGGCTTGCGGCGCGGTGTGCTTCCCGTCGACCGCGCGCAGAAATCGCTCGAGGCGGCGCATCGCGTCATCCTGATCGTGTCGGGAAGCGGCCGTGATGACCAACAGCCGCCTCACGAAATCAGCGCGGTCGGGCAGTTCCAGATCCATTCCGCGCAACACCCCGTGCGCTTCCTTGAGCAGTTCCGCAAGGCGCGCGTAGCCGGAAAGCTCGCGCAGTTCCTCGGAATCGAACAGCTCGGTGGACGGGTCGGACTCCCGCCCCGTTTCCCCGCCGTCCTGATCCGCACCGCGCTCGTACACCCGACCATTGTGCCTCCGAGCGGGCTGTACCCGGAAAACGAGCGGGGGCGGCACGTCGGTCGACGTGCCGCCCCGGGCGGTGGATCGTGCCCGTGCAGTTACCCCACGGGTACCGGCTGGGTGACCGGCTTGTGCGCCGGACGCTCCGCCTCGAAGCCGTCGATGGCCTCGACGTGCCGCAGGGTCAGGCCGATGTCGTCGAGCCCTTCCATCAGCCGCCAGCGGGTGTAGTCGTCGATCTCGAAGGCCGCGGTCAGGTCCCCGGCGCGCACCTCGCGCGCCTCCAGGTCCACGGTCACCTCGACCTTCGGGTCGGCCTCGGTCAGCGCCCAGATCCGCTCCACGGTCTCCTGCGGCAGCACCACCGTCAGCAGCCCGCCCTTGAGCGAGTTGCCGCGGAAGATGTCGGCGTAGCGGGAGGAGATCACGGCCCTGAAACCGTAGTTCTGCAGCGCCCACACGGCGTGCTCGCGCGAGGAGCCGGTGCCGAAGTCGGGGCCTGCGACCAGCACGGACGCGCCCGCGCGCTCGGGCTGGTTGAGGATGAACCCGGGGTCGTTGCGCCAGGCGGCGAACAGCCCGTCCTCGAAGCCGGTGCGGGTGACCCGCTTCAGGTACACCGCCGGGATGATCTGGTCGGTGTCCACGTTGGAGCGGCGCAGCGGGACGGCGGTGCCGGTGTGCCTGATGAACTTGTCCATGCGGATCAGACCTCCAGCAGGTCGGAGGGGGCTGACAGGTGCCCGGTGACCGCGGTGGCCGCGGCGACCAGCGGCGAGACCAGGTGGGTGCGCCCGCCCTTGCCCTGCCGGCCCTCGAAGTTGCGGTTCGAGGTCGAGGCGGAGCGCTCGCCGGGGGCCAGCTGGTCCGGGTTCATGCCCAGGCACATCGAGCAGCCGGCGAACCGCCACTCCGCGCCCGCGTCCACGAACACCTTGTCCAGGCCCTCGGCCTCGGCCTCGAGCCGGACCCTGGCCGAGCCGGGCACGACCAGCATCCGCACGCCCTCGGCGACCTTGCGGCCCTTGATGACCTCGGCGGCGGCGCGCAGGTCCTCGATCCGGCCGTTGGTGCAGGAGCCCACGAACACGGTGTCCACGGCGATGTCGCGCAGCGGGGTGCCGGCCGTCAGGCCCATGTACTCCAGCGCCCGCTCGGCGTTCGAGCGCGCGTTGGGGTCCGCGAAGGAGGCCGGGTCCGGGACGCTGTCGCCCAGCGGCGCGCCCTGGCCGGGGTTGGTGCCCCAGGTGACGAACGGGGTCAGCGTGTCGGCGTCGATCTCGATCTCGGTGTCGAAGACCGCGCCCTCGTCGGTCTTCAGGGTGGACCAGTAGCCGAGCGCGGCCTCCCAGTCGGCGCCCTGCGGGGCGTGTGCGCGGTCCTTGAGGTAGCCGTAGGTGGTGTCGTCGGGGGCGATCATGCCCGCCCGGGCGCCGGCCTCGATCGACATGTTGCAGATCGTCATCCGGCCTTCCATGGACAGCCCGCGGATCGCCTCGCCGCGGTATTCGAGCACGTAGCCCTGCCCGCCGCCGGTGCCGATCTTCGCGATGACCGCCAGGATGACGTCCTTCGCGGTGACACCCGGCTGCAGCCGGCCGGTGACGTTGACCGCCATGGTCTTGAACGGCTGGAGCGGCAGCGTCTGGGTGGCGAGCACGTGCTCGACCTCGCTGGTGCCGATGCCGAAGGCCAGCGCGCCGAACGCGCCGTGCGTCGAGGTGTGCGAGTCGCCGCAGACGATGGTCATGCCGGGCTGGGTCAGGCCGAGCTGCGGCCCGATGACGTGCACCACGCCCTGTTCCGCGTCACCGAGCGAGTGCAGCCGGACGCCGAACTCGGCGCAGTTGCGGCGCAGCGTCTCGATCTGGGTGCGCGAGACGGGGTCGGCGATCGGCTTGTCGATCTCCAGGGTGGGGGTGTTGTGGTCCTCGGTCGCGATCGTCAGGTCCGGCCGGCGCACCGGGCGGCCGGCCAGGCGGAGCCCGTCGAAGGCCTGCGCGCTGGTGACCTCGTGCACGAAATGCATGTCGATGTAGAGCAGGTCCGGCTCGCCCTCCGCGCGGCGCACCAGGTGCGCCTCCCAGACCTTCTCGGCCAGGGTGCGGCCTTTGGCGGCCACGGATCCTGCGGCATTCGCTGCCATCCGCTTCTCTCCTTCGGATCCACCGGCCCCGCCGTTGGGGTTGCCCGGCGATCGGTGATCGGCTCTGCGCTCGTCGTGTGTCGGCACGGCGCTCCTGGGAACTACGGTGGGTACGAGCCTGGCACCGTCTCACTGGCCATCGCATTTGTGTCTCGTGATTTGAGATGGCAATATCGTTCCATGGACACCGTCTCCAGCGGCGTCGGCGTGCTGGACAAGGCCGCCGCCGTCCTCTCCGCCCTCGAGTCCGGGCCGGCCACGCTGGCCTCCCTGGTCTCGGCCACCGGCCTGGCCAGGCCGACCGCGCACCGGCTCGCCGTGGCCCTGGAGCACCACCGCCTGGTCTCCCGGGACATGCAGGGCCGGTTCATCCTCGGCCCGCGGCTGTCCGAGCTCGCCGTGGCGGCGGGCGAGGACCGGCTGCTGGCCGCCGCCGGACCCGTGCTCACGCATCTGCGCGACATCACCGGCGAGTCGGCGCAGCTCTACCGGCGGCAGGGCGACATGCGGGTGTGCGTGGCGGCGGCGGAGCGGCTCTCCGGCCTGCGCGACACGGTCCCGGTCGGCACGGCCCTGCCGATGGCGGCGGGCTCGGGCGCGCAGATCCTGCTCGCCTGGGAGGAGCCGGACCGGATGCACCGCGGCCTGCAGGGCGCGCGCTACACGGCGACGACGCTCGCGGGCGTGCGCAGGCGCGGCTGGGCGCAGTCGGTCGCGGAGCGCGAGATGGGCGTGGCCTCGGTGTCCGCCCCGGTGCGCGGCCCGAACAACCGGGTCATCGCGGCGGTGTCCGTCTCCGGGCCGATAGAGCGGCTGACCCGCCAGCCGGGCAAGCTGCACGGCGAGGCCGTGGTGGAGGCGGCGGCGCGGCTGTCCGAGGCGGTCAAGCGCGGTTCCTGAGCCGGGGCGGAGCCGAGTCCGGTCCGGGCCGGCCGTTCCTGTCAGAGCCGACGGTTAACGTGCTGCGGGTGAGACTTCGCGACGTGGAACCCGGGGACGTGGACGTCTATGTCAGCATGCGCTGCGACCCGGTCATGATGAGCGAACTCGGCGGCCCGCTGCCGCGCGAGGGCATCGAGGCGAAGGTGCGGCGGGACGTCGAGACCGTCGCGGCGGGGAACGGCTGGATCAAGATGATCCTTCCGGACGAGGCCGCGCCCGAGGTGGTGGCGGGTTCGGTCGTGCTGTGGTCGCACGAGGAGGACGGCGAGCGGATCTCCGAGATCGGCTGGATGGTGCTGCCCGGGTTCCAGGGACGGGGCCTGGGCAAGCTGGCCGTGGACACGCTGCTCGACCTGGCCCGCGAGGACGGACGGTGGGGGCCGGTGCACGCCTTCCCCGGCGTGACGAACGGTCCGTCGAACGGCATCTGCCGCGCGCTGGGGTTCAAGCTCCTCGGCGAGCGCGACGTCGTGTTCGCAGATCGCGTCCTGCACAGCAACCACTGGGTCGTCGACCCGGACGCCCGCCCGGCCCGCTCAGCCTGAACCGCGGCCGCATGACTAGTGCCGTGGCACTAGCCGGTGATCGGCGGGCGCACGTGGATGACGCTGCCGGAGAGGTGCTGAGCGGCAACGCTGCACAGGAAGGCGATGAGTCCGACGAGGTCCTCGGGCTGGCCGATCCGTCCGCCGGGGTAGTGGGCGGCGACGCGCTCGACGTGCTCGTCGGTGACGATCTCGCGCATGCCCGGGGTGTAGGTCAGGCCGGGGGCCACGGCGACGGTGCGGATGCCGTCGTCGGCGAGTTCCTGGTGCGCGACGTTGGCCAGGATGTTCAGCGCGGCCTTTGAGCCGCCGTAGGGGGCCATGCCGGGACCGGACTGCGTGCCGGCGGCGCTGGACAGGTAGACGATGCGGCCCCCGCCGCCGCGGATCATCAGCGGGGCGAAGTGCTTGGTGGTCAGGAAGCTGCCGATGACGTTGGAGCTGAACACCCGCTCCAGCAGGGAGACGTCGGCGTCGAGGATCCGCTGCCGCGGATGCATCCACCCGGCGTTGTTGATCAGCGCGTCGACCCGGCCCCAGGCGCGGTCGATCTCGGCAGCGGCGTCACGTACCGCGGCCTCGTCGCTCACGTCGGCCTCGACGGCCAGCGCCGGCGGGGCCTCGGGCAGCGCCGCGATCTCGTCCACGACCAGTTGGGCGCGCTTGCGGTCACGGGCGAGCACCGCCACCCTGGCCCCCTCGGCGGCCAGCCCGAGGGCCAGCGTGCGCCCGATCCCCTGCGCGGCGCCGGTCACCACGATGACTTTGCCGGTGAGGTCGATGTCCATGTCGCGGCTCTCCCTTTCGTCCAACGTCCAACGTCCAACGTTCAGCGGTCTCCGGGTTCAGCGTTGCCCGCATCCCGCGGACAAAACCACAACTCCAACGTTGTGGTTGCAGTTTGATGCTAGCCGCAGCCGCCCCACAACCGCAACGTTGCGGTTGGCAACCCGTAAACTGAGGTCATGCCATGGGACACAGAGCAGACCCGGCGGCGGCTCAAGGAGGCGGCCACCACCGAGTTCGCCGAGCGCGGGCCGGACGGCACGACCATGGCGCGCATCGCCGAGCGGGCCGGGATCAACAAGGAGCGGCTGTACAAGTACTTCGGCGACAAGCAGTCCCTGTTCCAGACGGTGCTCGCCGACCAGTTGGAGAAGCTCGCCGCGTCGGTGTCCCCGGTCGATATCAAGGACGTCGGGGAGTTCGCCGGCCGCACCTTCGACTACCACACGGCCCATCCCGAGCTCGCGCGCCTGCTGCAGTGGGAAGGGCTGAGCCGCGGTCCGGTGGCCGACGAGGAGAACCGCACCGCCATCTACCGGCGCAAGGTGCGGACCTTCACGGACGCCCAGCGCGACGGTGTGCTCGACGACGGGATCGACCCCGACCACATGGCGTTCCTGCTCATCGCCCTGGCCGCCTGGTGGGCGTCCGTGCCCCAGGTGGCCCGCATGCTCACCGGGGCGGACGCCGACGATCCGACCGAGCATGCTCGCCGCCGCGCCTGCGTCGTCCAAGCCGCCCGAAGACTGGCCGCGCCGCAGTAGAAGCGGCACGACTGGAGCGCTGAGCTCCGCAGCTACGACAGTCGCGGCAGCAGCAGCCGAGCAACGTCGAGCGCGCGGCTGATCGGAGACCGGGAGGCGGGCGAGGTCCAGTCCTCGGCCGTCCACACGTCCGACAGGGCCGCCTTGACGAAGCCCCACGCCACCACGCGGTCCAGCGGCATCGCCAGTTCGTCCGCGAGTTGCTCGACCCGGGCGGGGACCAGTGCGGTCAGCGTCTTGTCGCGGTTGTCCGGATCCGGGTTGTACAGCAGCGCGCCGAGCTCGTAGCCGGGATCGCCGCTCAGGCCGTGCGGGTCGATGGCCAGCCACGGCTCACGCTCGGCGCGCAGGATGTTGTCGTGGTGCAGGTCGCCGTGCAGCACGACGCGACGTGTAGCCGAGGCGCACAGCTCACGCATCAGTCCCCCGGCACGAACCACCAGCCCAAGCGGCAGCGGCCCGGCTTCCCCGTGCTTGGCCGCATAGTCGTCGAAGGCCCGAGCCTGAGACAGCAGCTCAGGCAACGCACTAGCGTTGTGCCCGGTCGGAAGCGCGTTCGGAGGCACCCCGTGCAAGCGCCGCATCACCGCAACCGCCGCCGACGTCGCCTCGGCATCCCGCGCAGGCACCAGATCGCGGACCCGCCACCCGGGAGCAACGTGCTCAAGCAGCAACGCGCCACGCGGGAGGTCCATGCGCAGCAGCCGCACGGCACCGCGCCCGTCGAACGCCGCGAGCGCGGGAGCCTCCTCGGCCAGCGAGGTACCGCTCGGCACGCCCAGCTTCAGCACTGCCGCCGTCCCGTCCCCGCAGGTGACCGCGGTGACGTAGTGATACGACAGCTCATACGGCGCGCCGATGGTCAGGTCCCACTCGCGGGCCACCTCCCGCAGGATCGACGGCAGCTCCGCCAGCCACCGCGCGCCGTCCTGCCCCCACGCGCCGATCACGTTGCGGGACAGCCCCTCGGTGATCACGCCCCGCACGATAACCGATCTCCCGCGGCCACGAAGGAGCCTGAGTCGCCCTGCGTGTCACCCGGCTCTGTTTGTCACCGGGCCCTGTGACACTGGCCGGATGCTGCTTGAGAGGTATGTGCCCGTGTGCGACGACCCGCCGGTCCAGCTGTTCACCGTGCAGAGCGCGGGACCGGCCGACCGGGCGCTGCTGGTCATCCACGGCGGGCCCGACTGGGATCACAGCTACCTGCGTGAGCCGCTCGTCCGTATCGCCGATGTGCGCCGGATGATCTGGGCCGACTTGCGTGGCTGCGGCCGATCGAGCACCGGACTGCCCGCTGGCGCGTACACCCCCGACGCCGCCGTCGCCGACCTGATCGCCCTGCTCGACGCCCTCGAACTGGCCGAGGTCGACGTCCTGGGCTTCTCCTACGGCGGGATGCTCGCCGAGCGGCTGGCCCTGGCCGTGCCGCACCAGATCCGTCGCCTGATCATCGCCTCCAGCAGCATCCCGCCAGTACCCGAGGATGCATACGCCGATTGGCCGGAGGCCGCCGAACTACAAGCCGCCGGACACGCGCTGTGGGCCGACGATCCGGAGCCGAGCCCGGCCCTGGTCCGCGCCGACGCCATCGCGGGGATCGCGGCCAACGTCTGGCGTCCCGAGGCGCGTGCCGATTACCGGGACCGTCTTGAAGCCGTGCACTTCACCGCCGAATGGAGCCGCTCCTGGGTGGACGGCACGCTGCCGCCGGCCCGGCCGAAGGACGCCGAACGTCGCCTCGCCGCGCTCGGCCTCCCGATCCTGCTGCTGCACGGCCGCCAGGACATGACCTTCCCCGCGCGCCTCGCCGAGCAGAGCGCCGCCGCGATCCCCCAAGCCCACGCGGTCGTCCTCGACCAGGCGGGCCACATGGCGCACGTCGACCAGCCGGACGCGTGGCTCGATGCGGTCACCGCGTTCCTCGACTGAGACTGGCCGGGGCGGGTTCCGGCTAGTTCGGCGGGAGGCGGTAGACGGATACGTGGGACCGCGACTCGGCGGTGAACTCGGCTCCGGTCCAGTCCGCGTGCCGGCTTTCCAGTTCGAAGCCGGCCAGCTGGGCCATCAGGTCGAGTTCGGCCGGCCAGACGTAGCGGTGCGGGCTGCGGAACAGCCGGGCCTGCGTGCCCTCGTCGAAATGGAAGTGGTGTGACACGACGTGCTGGTTCAGGACGTCGTAGGTGTCCAGGCCGATGTACCCGGGCTCGGCCTGCCACACCGTGGCCTGTTGACCCGGCGGGAGCTTGCGCAGTTCGGGGACCCAGAGCTCGATCACGAACCGGCCGCCGGGGCCGAGGTGGCGGGCGGCGTTGCGGAAGCAGGCGACCTGTCCGGCCTGCGTGTGCACGTTGGAGATCGTGTTGTAGACGAGGTAGACGAGCGTGTACTCGCCCGGGGCGGTGGTGGTCGTCATGTCGCCGACGATCACGGGGAGCGCCGCCTCGTCCGCCTTGGTGCGCAGCTGGTCGACCATCGCGGACGACAGCTCGACGCCGGTGACGGGCACCCCTCGCGCCGCGAGCGGGATGGCCACGCGGCCGGTCCCGACGGCGAACTCGAGCGCCCGGCCACCGTCGGCGAGTTCGGCCAGGCGGTCCACCGTCGGCCCGAGCACTTCGGAGGCGAACATGCCGGTGCCCGGAGTGTCATAGCGCCGGGCGGTGTCGGCGTTCCAGATCTCCTCTTGTCGCATGCCGCCAACGATCGTCACGGCGGTGCGCGGTGTCCAACGGTTTTTCACAAACCGGACAGGGCAAATCAGAACTATACATAACTTGACATGGCGGGGGTGGCGGGCGAGACTGGAGGGGTGCCATTAGATCAAACGTTCGAACGACGTCCTGTTGACGCGAGCGAACGCGTGGCGGCACTTGCCGCCGCGATGCATCGGCACGTGGGTGGGGGGTTCGGGACGGGAGCAAGGACGGAGGCGGGTACGGGGGCGCGCGGTGCCAGTGCCGGGGCCAGTGCCTATGACGGCTCGGACGGTGCCGTGCCGGTGCTTGAGGTGCTGTCGGGGTTGGTGCCGCAGGGGTTGCGGCGCGGGGAGGCGGTCTCGGTCACCACACGGGAGGGGACGCCGGACTTCCTGACGCTCGCGTTGCTGGCCGGGGCGCTGCGGGCCGGATTGTGGTGCGCGGCGGTGGGGGTGTCGGGGACGGCCGGGCTGGGCGGGATCGCGCTGGCCGATCTGCTGGGTGAGAAAGGGAGTGGGGGCGGCGGCGAGGGCAAGGGCGTGGGCGAGGGCGAAGGCGGCGAGCATCGACGGGGCGGGTTGGAGCGGCTGCTGCTGGTGCCTTCGCCGGGCGAGCGGTGGGCGGAGATAGCCGCAGTCTTGGCGGACGGGGTGGACCTGCTGCTGGTGCGTCCTCCTGCGGAGGTGCCCGCGCAGTTGGTCCGGCGGCTCGACGCCCGGTTGCGCCAGGGGCGGGCCACTGCGGGCGGGTCACGGCACAGTGCGGCGCTGGTGGTGCTGGGGACGTGGCCGAGCGCGCGGCTGACGCTGCGTACCGCACGCACGGTGTGGACCGGGTTGGACGGAGTCGGGCCGACCGCGGGGACCGGGCAGGTGACCGGCGGGCAGGCGACGGTGGTGGCCGAGGGGCGGGCGACGGCGGGGCGTCCGCGCACGGTCCGGCTGTGGCTGCCCTCGGCCACCGGCGCCGCAACCTCCTTGATCGACGGTCGCAGGAGCGGGTCGGACGATCTCGCCGCTGCCCCCGACTTCGCTCCTGCGGCTCGGCGGTTGGCTGCGGTCTCGTCCGCACCCGCACCCGCACCCGCGCCCGCAGCCGCGTGAGTTCGTGAACTGGTGAACCGGTGAGCACGGTGTCGTCTACGTCATCCCCATCTCCATCCCCATCTCCTCGCGAGGGCCGCTCTCCGCGCACGCTGGTGGCCTGGTGCCCGGACTGGCCGGTGACCGCGGCGGGCGCGGATCTGGACGCACCGGTCGCGATATTGGACGGGGAGGGCGCGCGCCGGACGGTGGTGGCGTGCTCGCCCGCGGCCCGGGAGGCGGGGGTGCGCCGGGGGCAGCGGCTGCGTGACGCGCAGCGGCTGTGTCCGCAGCTGGAGGTCCACGCCCGGGACGAAGCGGCCGAGGCGCGTGCGTTCGAACCGGTGGTCGCGGTGGCGGAGGACCTGGTCGCGGCGGTGGAGCTGGTGCGGCCGGGGCTGATCGCGCTGGCGGCCCGGGGCCCGGCCCGCTACCACGGCGGGGAGCGCACGCTCGCGGTGCTGCTGCGGGACGCGGTCGCGCAGCTGACCACCCGCTTCGGCAGCCCGATCGGCTGCGGAGTGGGCGTGGCGGACGGGATGTTCGCCGCGGGCCTGGCCGCCCGCCGCCCCGTGGACGAACCGCTGATCGTCGCTCCCGGGGACAGCCCGGCGTTTCTGGCCCCGTACCCGGTGACGGTGCTGGACCGGCCGGAGCTGGCGGGCACCCTGGACCGGCTTGGCGTGCGCACGCTCGGCGCGCTGGCGGCGCTGCCGGCCGGCGAGGTCGGAGCCCGCTTCGGCGCGGACGGGGCGCTCGCGCACCGGTTGGCCCGCGGGCTGGACCCCCGCCCGCCCGCGCCGCGCCGCCCGGCCGAGGAACTCGCGGTGCAGCACGAGTTCGATCCACCGGCCGAGCAGGACGAGCCGGTGGTGTTCGTGGCGAAGACGCTGGCGGACCGGCTGCACGGCGTGCTGGCGGCGGCGGGCCTGTCATGCGTGCGCCTGGTCATCGAGATCGCCACCGTGGGCGGGCGGGAGAGCCGGCGCGTGTGGCGGCACGGCGACGCGCTCGGCGGGACGCTGTCCTCGCCGGCCGTGGCGGAGCGGGTGCGTTGGCAGCTGGACGGCTGGCGGGCGCGGGAGGCGGCCGGCGAGAGTACGGATCCGGTGGCGCTGCTGCGGCTGACGCCGGATCAGCTGGTGGTGGATGCCGGGGTGCAGCAGGCGCTCTGGGGCCGCGAGGAGGTCCCGGACCGGGTGCAGCGGGCGGCCGAGCGGGCGCAGGCGCTGCTCGGGCACGGCGGCGTGCTGCGGCTGTTCGAGGTCGGCGGACGCGGCCCGGCCGCCCGGATCGAGCAGGTGGCCTGGGGCGACCTGCCCCGGGACGACTCCACCCGTGACCCGGCGGCCCCGTGGCCGGGCGCGGTGCAGTCCCCGCTGCCCTCGCTGGTGCCGGACGAGCCGTACCCGGCCGAGCTGCGCGACGGCCGTGAGGAGCCGGTCGGGGTGAGCGGGCGGGCCCGGCTGACCGGCGCGCCGGCGGTGCTGGCGGTGTCGGGCGAGCGGCTGCGGGTCACCGGGTGGGCGGGGCCGTGGCCCTTCGACGAGCGACGGTGGAATCCGGCGGCGGCCCGGCGGCAGGCGCGGCTGCAGTGCACGACCGCGGACGGGCGGGTCTGGCTGCTGGTGCTCGAGGGCGGGGCCTGGCGGGTGGAGGGGGTGTATCAGTGAGCTTCAACAATCCGGTGATGCCGTGGCGGGAGCTGGACCGGATCCTGTCCTGGACGAAGCACGGCGAGCTGACCCTGAAGAACCCCGGTGCGGCCGGGCAGCGGGTGAGCCGGGCCGAGGCGGCGGTGCCGTACGCCGAGCTGCACGTCCACTCGGACTTCTCGTTCCTGGACGGGGCGTCAGAGCCGGAGGCCCTCGTCGCCGAGGCGGCGCGGCTGGGCCTGGAGGCCCTCGCCATCACGGATCACGACGGGCTGTACGGGGCGGTTCGGCTGGCCCAGGCAGCAAAAGACACGGGGGTGCGCACGGTCTTCGGCGCGGAGCTGTCGCTGTCGGCGGACACGGTGGAGCGCACCGGGGTCAACGATCCGCTCGGCGCGCACCTGTTGCTGCTGGCCCGGGACGTGGACGGGTACCGCTCGCTGTCGAAGGCGATCGGGGACGCGCACCTGAAGGGGGCGGGCAAGGGCCGGGCCGTATACGACCTCGAAGAGCTGGCGGGGCGGGCACGGGGGCAGTGGGCGGTGCTCACCGGGTGTCGCAAAGGCCTGGTACCGAGTGCACTCGCACGCGGCGGCGAGCAGGCCGCGGGCCGGGAACTGGACCGGCTGCGGGCGCTGTTCGGTGCGGACAACGTGTTCGTGGAGCTGATCGACCACGACATGCCGGGCGACGACGCGCGCAACAACGCGCTGGCCGAGTTGGCGAAGCGGAACAGGGCACTGATCATCGCGTCGAACAACGTGCACTACGCGACGCCGGGCGAGTTCCCGACCGCGAACGCCCTCGCCGCACTGCGGGCCCGGCGGACCCTGGACGAGATCGACGGCTGGCTGCCGGCCGGCCCGACCGCGCACCTGCGGTCCGGCGAGGAGATGGCCGAGCGCTTCGCCCGCTTCCCCGGGATCCTGGAGCGCACGGTGGAGCTGGCCCGCTCGTGCGCGTTCGACTTCGCCGGGGTGAACCCGAGCCTGCCGGACTGCGAGGTGCCCGGCGAGCACGACGAGTCCTCCTACCTGCGCGAGCTGGTCGAACAGGGCGCGCGGGAGCGGTACGGGCCGCGCCGTTCCCGCCCGGACGCCTACCGCCAGCTGGACCACGAGCTCGGGGTGATCGCGAAGCTGCAGCTGGCCGGCTACTTCCTGATCGTGTACGAGATCACGAAGTTCTGCCACGAGAACGGCATCCTGGCGCAGGGAAGGGGATCGGCGGCCAACTCAGCAGTTTGTTACGCCCTGCGGATCACCAATGTGGACGCGGTCCACCACAACCTGGTCTTCGAACGCTTCCTCTCCCCCGAGCGCGACGGGTACCCGGACATCGACCTCGATATCGAGTCCGGGCGGCGCGAGGAGGTCATCCAGTACGTCTACAAGAAGTACGGACGGGAGCGGGCCGCGCAGGTGGCCAACGTCATCACGTACCGGGCCCGCCTGGCGATCCGCGACGCTGCCCGGGCACTGGGCTATTCGCCGGGGGCGCAGGACGCCTGGACCAAGCAGCTGGGCCCGTACGCCGGGGCGATGGACATGAAGGCCACTGACATACCCGAGGACGTGCTGGAGCTCGCCTCGCGGCTGCACGGCCTGCCGCGGCACCTGGGCATCCACTCCGGCGGGATGGTGCTGTGCGACCGTCCCGTCGCAGAGGTCTGCCCCACCGAGTGGGCGCGGATGGAGAACCGGTCGGTGGTGCAGTGGGACAAGGACGACTGCGCCGACGCCGGGCTGGTCAAGTTCGACCTCCTGGGCCTCGGGATGCTCGGCGCGCTGCACGACGCCTTCGACCTGGTGCGGGTGCACCACGGCGTGGACCTGGACCTCGGCAGCATCCCCGAGGACGACCCGGCGGTGTACGACATGCTCTGCGCCGCCGACTCGGTCGGGGTGTTCCAGGTCGAGTCCAGGGCGCAGATGGCCACCCTGCCGAGGCTGAAGCCGAGGAAGTTCTACGACCTGGTCATCGAGGTGGCCCTGATCCGGCCCGGCCCGATCCAGGGCGGGGCGGTGCATCCGTACCTGCGCCGCCGGTCCGGGGCCGAGAAGCCCGAGCCGCCGCACCCGCTGCTCGGGGACGCGCTGAAACGCACCGAGGGCGTGCCGCTCTTCCAGGAGCAGGTGATGCAGATGGCCATCGCCGCCGCGAACTTCTCCGCCACCGAGGCCGACCAGCTGCGCCGGGCGATGAGCTCCAAGCGCTCCACCGAGCGGATGCTGGCGCTGCGGCAGCGGCTGATGAACGGCATGGCGCTGAACGACATCGAGGGCGAACTGGCCGAGGACATCTACCGCAAGCTCGAGGCGTTCAGCTCCTACGGCTTCCCGGAGTCGCACTCGATCTCGTTCGCGTACCTCGTATATGCGAGCTCTTATCTGAAGTACTACTTCCCGGCCGCGTTCACCGCCGCGCTGCTGCGCAACCAGCCGATGGGCTTCTACAGCCCGGCCTCGCTGATCGCCGACGCGCGGCGGCACGGCGTGGCCGTGCGCGGCGTGGACGTCAACGCCTCGGACGACAAGGCCGCCCTGGAACCGGCCGGCCGGCCGTATCAGCGCACGCACAAGTACGGCTCGCCCCGGGCGCAGCCCGCCATCCGGCTCGGGCTGGCCTCGGTGCGCGACCTGGGCGACAAGGCGGCCGAACGCGTCGCCACCGAACGGGCCGGGCACGGCGCCTATCAGGACCTGGAGGACTTCGTCCGGCGCACCGGCCTGTCCCGCGCGGCGCTGGAGGCGCTGGCCACGGCGGGTGCGTTCGGCTGCTTCGGGTTGTCCCGGCGCGCGGCGCTCTGGCAGGCCGGGGCGCTGGCCGGCACCACGGCCGCCCATCTGCCCGGCACCTTCGGGACCGGCCACACCCCGCCGCTGGACCCGATGAGCCCGGTCGAGCAGACCTTCGCAGACCTCTGGGCCACCGGCAGCTCCCCCGACTCGCATCCCGTCGCGCACGTGCGCGCCCGGCTCGACGCCGCCGGCCACACCCCCATCGCAGCCCTCGCCGACCTGCCCGACCGCCGGCTGGTGCACGTCGCCGGGATCGTCACCCACCGGCAGCGCCCGCCCACCGCGGGCGGGGTCTGCTTCCTGTCCCTGGAGGACGAGACCGGGCTGGTCAACGTCGTGTGCTCGCCGACCGTCTGGGAGAAGCAGCAGAAGATCGCGCTGAACTGCGGGGCGCTGCGCGTCACCGGGCACCTGGAGCGCTCCGACCACGGCGGCGGCGCGATCAACATCGTGGCCGGGCGGCTGGCTCCGCTGCGCCTCACCGGACAGCCGGGGCATCTACGCGGACGCGATTTCCGCTGAGCGGGAGGAGTAACCGAAGCGGGGGCGGCGTCCGATACCTGGCACGATGTCAAGGTCGGGATGCGGACTGTGGAGCGGCGGGAGGCGGCGCAGGTGAGCTTGGCCGGGTTGGCGCTGGTCCTGGTCCTCGGGCTGGTCGGACCACTGCTGGCGACCCCGCGGCGGGCCGGGATCCCGGTCGCGGTCGGCGAGATCCTGGCCGGGGTGCTGGTCGGGCGCACCGGGACCGGCTGGGTGGATCCGGACACGCCGGTGCTCTCGTTCCTGGCCTCGGCCGGCTTCGCCCTGATCATGCTGATCGCCGGCAGCCACGTGCCGCTGCGTGACGCCGCGCTGCGGGTGGCCCTGCGCCGCGGCGCGCTGCTCGCCGGGGTGACCGGCGCGCTGGCGGTGCCGGTTGGGTATGGCGTCGCGGCGCTGTTCGGGACCGGTCACGCGCTGCTCTACGCGGTGCTGTTCGCCTCCAGTTCCGCCGCGCTGGTGATGCCGGCGATCGACGAGGCGCGCCTGGACGCGAGCCCGGACACGGGCCTGGCCGCGTCCCCGGTGCTGGCCACCATCGTGCACGTGACGATCGCCGACACCGCCTGCATCGTGCTGCTGCCGCTGGCCGAACAGCCGGAACGGGCCGGGCGGGCGGCGCTCGGCGTGCTGGCGGTGCTGGCCACCGGCGCGGCGTTCCTGCTGGCCATGCGCGGGCTGCGGATCAGGGGCCTGCTGGCCCGGATGCACAAGCTGAGCCGCAAGCGGCACTTCGGCCTCGAGCTGCGCCTCCAGCTGGTCATCGTGTTCGCGCTCGCCGGGCTGGCCCAGCAGCTCGGCGTGTCGGTCATGCTCGCCGGGTTCGCGGCGGGGCTGGGGCTCGCGGCGGTCGGCGAGCCGCGGCGGCTGGCCCGGCAGCTGTTCGCGGTGGCCGACGGCTTCCTCGGCCCGGTCTTCTTCGTCTGGCTCGGCGCCTCGCTGGACCTGCGCGCCCTGGCCGCGCACCCGCGCATGATCGCGCTGGCCGGGGCGCTGGCCCTCGGCACGCTCGCGGTGCACGCCGCCGCCCGGCTGCTCGGCCAGCCGGTGCCCCTGGCCGTGCTGGCCGCGGCGCAGCTGGGCGTGCCGGTGGCGGCAGTCACGATCGGCACCCGGGCCGGGTTGCTGCGTCCAGGAGAGGGCGGCGCGATCCTGGCGGCCGCGCTGGTCAGCATCGGGGCCTCGAGTTGGGCCGTGTCCCGCGCGGCACGGGTCCGACGAGCTCCCGGCACCTAGTGCCGCGTCAGCCGACCTTCGCCCGCAAGCGAGGCGTTCCAGGGCGGCCTATGGCAAGGCGCGGAGACGCCCTCACACTGGTTGTGCGTGGGCGTTGGCGCAACGCAGCCAGAGGTCGTCATGGGACGGCGAGCGGGGCGAAGGCCGGCTGACGCGGCACAAGCATCTGAGGAGGCGTCGGTCGAAAGATCCGATGCCCCCTCAGAAGCCCCCGTTGTGCGCGACCGCGCTGCTGTCGTCGCCCGACGAAGCCTGCCAGCGCAGCGGCGCGAAGTCCTTGGCCGTCAACGCCCGGTGCTTGACGAAACGCGCCCGAGATCCGGCAGGCCGCCAAGTTGCAGTCTGCGGAACCGGTTCGGGCTCAGTCCGTAGGCGGCGTGGAAGACCCGGCTGAAGTGCGCGCTGTCCGGGAAGCCCCAGCGCGCGCCGATCGTGTGGACCGGGCGGGAGGCCAGCGCCGGGTCGGCCAGGTCGCGTCGGCACCGCTCCAGCCGGCGGGTCCGGATCCAGCCCGCGACGGTCTGGCCGTGCGCCTGGAAGAGCTTCTGCAGGCAGCGGGTCGAGATGTAGTGCGCCGCCGCCACGGTGGCCGGGGACAGGTCCGACGAGCCGAGCCGGCACTCGATGTAGTCCTGGATCCGCAGCCAGCGGGCCTGCTCGACGGACTCCGGCGGGACGAGCGACTCCGCGTCGAGGGCGTGCGCCAGCAGCACCGCCAGCAGGTCGGTGAAGACGGCGCCGATCCTGACTGCCTCCGCGGGGCGGCACGGCGCGGCGTTGAAGGCCAGGCGGGCGAGAAACCCGGACATCAGCGCGCCGAGCCCGTCGTGGCCGGGCAGCCGCGCGCCGACGATCTTCTCGACCCGGAGGCGCGGGATCGCCAGCAGCGGGCGCGGAAACGTCGCCATCACCCACACGTCCGACCCGGATCCCGACCCCGATGACGACCTGGCCGATCCGCGCCAGCCGCTGAACGGCAGCGAGGTGTCGTACAGCGCCAGGTCGCGCGGCCCGAGCGCCGCGTCCCGCCCGGCGTGCGTCAGGGCGCTGCGTCCGCGGCAGTTGAGCACCAGCCGGTACGCCTCCGGGTCGGACCGCCGGATCAGGGCCGGCGTGCGGTCCACCTGGTACGGCTCGGCGGTGCGCGAGTCCAGCCTGACCACGGTCACCGGACCGAGCCGGGCCGCCGCCATCCGGACCGAGAAGTCGTCCGGCTGCCGCGTGCGGATGTCCACCGGGACCGGCAGCGTGCCCAACATGTCCCGGTAGCACTCGAAACGATCGGCCGTCGGCAGATCGTCCGTCGTGAAGAGCGTGTCCATCCCCCGTCCTCCTGCTTGGAGGCTACACAGGACGGCGCGCTCACGGCCAGGCCCGGGTGAGGACGGGGGCTGATTCGGTGGCGGCGGAAATCGGTGGGCAGGCGGCGGGCGCGGTGGCAGGGTGTGGGGCATGTCGACGATCTCGCTGCCCGGCCAAGTCGCCCGCACCCACCGCTTCTCCCTCGGCGTTCCCGCACAGTTCACGATCGTGCTGGACGGGACGGCCGTGCTGTTCCTGCGCAGCCGCGCGGGCGATGATCCGGTGCCCTGTCTGTGGGCGCTGGACCTCGATTCCGGGACGGAACGGCTGCTCGCCGACCCGGTCGAGCTGGTCGGGCAGGGCGCCGGGATCGGCTCCTACGCTACCGATGCGGCCGGCGGGCTCGTCGCCTTCGCGCTGGCCGGCGGGCTGTGGACGGTGGACGTCGCCGACGGGCGGGTCCGGCGCCTGCCGGTCGAGGGTCCGGTTCGCGATCCGCGCCCTGATCCGACCGGCCGGCGGATCGGGTACGTACGCGACGGCGCGCTGCTGGTGGTCGAGGCGGACGGGACCGGGGAGCGCACGATCGCGGCGCCGGACGGTCCGGAGGTCACCTTCGGGATCGGCGAGCACACGGACGCCGCGTCGCTGGACGGACTGCGCGGGTACTGGTGGTCCCCCGACGACGGACGGCTCCTGGTCGCGCGGGTGGATTCCGCGGCGGTTGAGCTGTGGCACCTCGCCAACCCGGCCGAGCCGGACAAGGCCCCGCGCGCCATGCGCTACGCGGCGGTCGGCACGGCCAACGCCGAGGTCACGCTGTGGATCGCAGGGCTCGACGGTTCACGGATCGAGGCACGCTGGGACCGGGACGCCTTCGAGTACGTGCTGGGCGCCGGGTGGGATGCGCACGGCCCCCACGCCCTCGTGCAGACGCGTGATCAGCACACGGTCCGGTTTCTCGGGATCGACCCGGTCGGCGGTGAGACCAGGGTCCTGATTGAGCAGCAGGACGAGCGTTGGGTGCACGTGGTTCCCGGCCTGCCGGCCAGGATCAGTTCTGGCTCGCTGATCGCACACGCGGATGTGGAGGGCACGCGGTATCTGACCGTGGACGGGGTCGCCGTGACGCCGCCCGGGTTGCAGCTGCGGGCCGTGCTCGGTGTCGGCGATGGGGACGGCGCAGGCGGTGACGAGGTGTTGTTCACCGCCTCGCAGGAGCCGACCGAGACGCACCTTTGGAGCTATCGGGTCGGACAGCAGGGCGTGCGGCAGCTGAGCTCCGAGCCGGGCGTGCACTCGGGCGTCCTCCTCAGCGGGACACGTGTGAACATCGCCCGGGGTCCCGATCGGCCCGGCGGGCGAGTTACGGTGACGCGGCAGGGGAAACCGGGCGTCTCCATCACGTCGCTGGTAGATACGCCGGTGCTCGACCTGCACGCGACGCCGCTCGTACTCGGGCCGCGGGAACTTCGCGCGACGCTGCACCTTCCTTCCTGGTATCGCGCGGACGGCGGCGGGTCGTTGCCGGTACTCGTCAGCCCCTACGGCGGCGCGGGTCTGCAGCTGGTGACCGCCGAACTGGAGTGGCGGGCCCTGACGTCGCAGTGGTTCGCGGAGCAGGGCTTCGCGGTGCTGGTGGTGGACGGCAGCGGCACGCCGGGGCGCGGACCGGACTGGGACCGCGAGACGTACGGCGACGTGTTCGGGCCGCCGCTGGACGATCAGGTGGCCGGGTTGCACGAGGCCGCACGCCTGCACCCGTACCTCGATCTCGGACGGGTCGGCATCCGCGGCTGGTCCTACAGCGGCTCGCTCGCGGCGTGGGCCGTGCTGCAGCGGCCGGACATCTTCCACGTCGCGGTGGCGGGGGCCGGGGTCACCGACCAGCTGCTCTACAACGCGCTCTGGCGCGAGCGGACGCTCGGGCATCCCGCGCAGTTCCCGGAGCGGTACGAGGCGAATTCGCTGGTGCTGGCGGCGCCGAAGCTGACCCGGCCGCTGATGCTGATCCACGGTCTCGCGGACGACAACGTGCATCCGGCGAACACGCTGCGCCTGTCCAGCGCGCTGCTGGCCGCCGGGCGTCCGCACGAGGTGCTGTTGCTGCCGGGCATCGGCCACGCGGCGATCGGCTCGGCGGTCACCGAGGACCTGTTGCGGCATCAGGTCGGTTTCCTGCAGCGGCATCTGGGCGTGGATCCGGCCACACTGCCCTGATCCGCGATCCCCGGGTCACAGCTCCAACTCCAGGTCCTTCGCCTTCTCCTTGGTCAGCTCGCCCAGCCTGCGCCAGCCCGCCGAGGAGTCGCTGAGGTGGGAGACCAGCACGGCCTCGAGCGCCACGGTCTCGTCCGCCTCGTCCAGGACGAGCTCCTCGACGCCCCGCTGCTCGCGCTTGAGGAAGGCGAGCATCGCCTCCGCGAGCTCGGGCAGCCGGGGGTCGTCCGGGGCCCAGTCGCCGGCCTGGTCGTAGGCCAGGTAGATCCGCTGGTACTCCGGATCCTCGAGGTGTGTCCGCTTGTCCGCGACGGCCTGCACCACCTCCTCGGGGTGGTTGGCGGCCAGCATGATCCAGCCGTCCCGCTCCACCCGCACCGACCGCTCGCTGACGCCCAGGGCGCGCAGCTGGTCGAGGAACTCGACGACCTCCCGCGGCAGGAAGAGGCGCTCCCCCGCGGTGAGGTCGGCGATCCGGCGGCGGGTCCGCTTGAGCTCGCGGATCCGCTCGGCCAGGTCCGCGTCGATCCCGGCCACCGCCTCGGCGAACCGCCCCGGTTCGGCGGCGAGCAGCTCCTCGACCCGGGCCAGCGGGACGCCGGCGTCGGCCAGCGTCTTGATCCGGATCAGGTCGATCACGGCCTGCGCGTCGTATCTGCGGTAGCCCGAGGCGTCGCGCTCGGGCTCGGCGAGCAGGCCGCGCTGGTGGTAGTGCCGGATCGCGCGCACGGTCACCCCGACCAGGTCCGCCAGCTGGCTGATCGTGAGCATCAGGGTCCTCCTCCGTGGGCGGGCCGGGTCGCGGGGTGCAGTCGTGTCGCGGAGTGCAGCTGTGTCACAGGGTGCATCGGTGCCGGGCTCAGCGGACGCCGCGCCGGAATATGGCGCGGGCCCAGGCATATCCGACCACCATGATGCCCACACTCCAAGCGACCGCGATCATCGCGTCGTGCCCGACCGGACCGCCGTTCAGCAGCCCGCGGAGCGTCTCGTTCACCGGGGTGAAGGGCTGGTACTCGGCGAACCAGCGCACCCCGGCCGGCATCGAGGCGGTGGGGACGAAGGCGCTGCCGAGGAACGGCAGGAACTGGATCAGCATGGGCGTGTTGCTGGCGGCCTCGGGCGTCTTGGACTTCAGGCCGATCGCGACCGCCAGCCAGGTCAGCCCGAAGGCGAGCAGTTCGAGCAGCCCGATCGCGGCGAGCCACTGGAGCGGGCCGCCGTGGGGCCGCCAGCCCATGAGCAGGGCGACGCCGACCACCAGGGCGGTGCTGACCGTCGTCTGGATCATGCTCGCCACGACGTGCCCGGTCAGCAGCGAGGCCCGGGAGATCGCCATGGTACGGAACCGGTTGATGATTCCCTCGGTCAGGTCCACGCAGACTGCCACCGCGGTCGACATGCAGCCGGAGGCCACGCCCATCAGGATGATCCCGGGGGCGACGTATTCGATGTAGCCGCCGGAGTGCCCGCCGTTGATACCGGCGCCCAGCGTGCGGCCGAGCAGTCCGGCGAACAGCAGCAGCAGGATGACCGGCACGCCGAGGGACGCGGCCAGCATGGCGGGGTAGCGCAGCGCGTGCCGCAGGGTGCGGCGCAGCATCGTGGCCGAGTCGGTCAGGGTGTAAGTGAGGGTGCTCATCAGATCTGGGCCTTCTCCTGGTCGGTGGCTGCGGTGGGGGTAGTCGGCACGGGCTGGCCGGTGAGGGCCAGGAAGACGTCGTCCAGATCGGGGGTGTGCACGGACAGTTCGTCGGCCTCGACCCCTGCGGCGTCGAGCCGGTCGAGCAGCGCACGCAGTGAGCGCGTGCCGCCGTCGCTCGAGACCTGCAGGGTGAGCGCCTCGTCGTCGCGTGCGGACACCTCCAGGTAGCCGGCCGCCGTGTCGAGCGCCTGCGGGTCGGCGAACCGCAGCAGGATGTGTCCGCCGGGCACCAGCCGCTTGAGCTCGGCGGCAGTCCCCTCGGCCACCAGGACGCCGTGATCGAGCACTGCGATCCGGTCCGCGAGCTGGTCGGCCTCCTCCAGGTACTGCGTGGTGAGGAAGATGGTGACGCCGTCCGCGACCAGCTCGCGGATGATCCGCCACAGCTCCCGGCGGCTGCGCGGGTCCAGGCCGGTGGTCGGCTCGTCCAGGAAGATCACCCGCGGCTCGCCGATCAGCGTCATCGCGAGGTCGAGCCGACGGCGCATCCCGCCGGAGTAGGTCACGACGCGCTGTTTGGCGGCCTCGGCCAGGTCGAAGCGCTCAAGCAGTTCGGCGGCGCGGCGGCGTCCCTCGGCGCGGCCCAGGTGGTGCAGGTCCGCCATCAGGATCAGGTTCTCCTCGCCGGTGAGCAGGTTGTCCACCGCGGAGAACTGGCCGGTGACGCCGATCGCGGCGCGCACCGCCTGCGGGTCCCCGATCACGTCGTGCCCGGCGACCCGGGCCTGTCCACCGTCGGCCGGGATGAGCGTAGAGAGGATGTTGACCGCGGTCGTCTTGCCCGCCCCGTTCGGCCCGAGCAGGGCGAAGACCGTCCCCGGGGCGACGTTCAGGTCGATCCCGTCGAGCACGAGCTTGTCACCGAACGACTTGCGCAGTCCCACCGCCGACAGCGCAGCGCCTTCGAGCTCCGCGCCCCTGGAAGCGGGGCCGCCGATGTTCGTCTGGTTCGTCATGCCCTCATGGTGGAAGGCTGACGCAGGGTCAAGGTCAAGCCCGATTATTCGCCCTGATCAGGGTGCGGAATCGGTAACTGCCCCTTATTCCGGATGACGCCGTTCGGTAATCCGGCCTGGCTGAAGTAGTCCTCACAAGCGGTGGCGAGGTGTCAACACGTCACTACCCCGCCTGGAGGAACTCATGTCCGAGCTCTACTTCCCAGCGCGTCTGGCCGGAGCGCACTTTCCGGTCGCGGTGGTCGGCGCGGGCCAGGCCGGCCTCTCGATGAGCTACTGCCTGCGCGAACGCGGCCTCGAGCACGTGCTGCTCGAAGCGAACCGGGTCGGGCACGAGTGGCGCGAGCGGCGCTGGGACTCGTTCTGCCTGGTGACCCCGAACTGGCAGTGCAGGCTGCCCGGCTTTCCGTATCAGGGCTCAGATCCGGACGGGTTCATCGTCCGGGACGAGATCGTCCGGTACCTGGAGAACTACGCGGCCTCCTTCGGGCCGCCGCTGGCGGAGGGCGTGACCGTCACCCGGCTGCGCCGGTCCGCGGCCGGGGCCTTCGAGCTGGCCACCACTGCCGGGACGCTGACGGCGGATCAGGTCGTGGTGGCCACCGGCCCGTACCACGCGCCCTCGGTCCCGCGGATCGCCGAGCGGCTGCCCGCCGGGATCGAGCAGATCCACTCCTCCCGCTACCGCAGCCCGGACCGGCTGCCCGAGGGCGGTGTGCTGGTGGTGGGCACCGGGCAGTCCGGCTGCCAGATCGCCGAGGACCTGCACCTGGCCGGGCGGCAGGTCCACCTGGCCGTCGGCAGCGCGCCGCGGGTGGCCCGCTTCTACCGCGGCCGCGACTGCGTGGCCTGGCTGGACGAGATGGGCCACTACGCCAAGGGGATCGACGAGTTCCCCGACGCCGACGCGGTACGGATGCGGGCCAACCACTACGTCACCGGCCGCGACGGCGGGCGCGACATCGACCTGCGCGCCTTCGCCCGGGACGGGATGCGCCTGTACGGGCGGCTGACCGGCGTCGCGGGCGGCGTGCTGGAGTTCGCCGACGACCTGAAGGTCAACCTGGACCGGGCCGACGCGGTGGCCGAGAGCATCAAGGACTCCATCGACGCGCATATCGCCACGCACGGCATCGCGGCGCCCGGCGAGGCCCGGTACGTGCCGGTGTGGGACCCGTCCGAACAGGCAGACGCGCCGGGAGAAGACGCCGCCTCGCTCGACCTGGCCGCGGCGGGTGTCAGCACCGTGATCTGGTCGACCGGCTTCACCCGGGACCACCGCTGGGTCGAACTGCCCGCCTTCGACGGCCGCGGCTACCCGATGCACCGGCGCGGCGCGACCAACATCCCCGGCCTGTACTTCCTGGGCCTGCCCTGGCAGTACTCCTGGGGCTCCGGCCGTTTCGAGGCGGTGGGTCGGGACGCGCGGTTCCTCGCCGACCACATCGACGCCTCACGCCGCCTGGCCGACGTCTGCGGCGTGCTCACCGGCACGCCGACCGCGCTCGCCGCCGCCCTACCCGTCGGCTGACCGGAGGCGAGGACACATGGTCAACCCGCTCAGGGCCTACGACGCGCACCGGCACATCGGCGTGCTGCCCGCGTACCCCTTCTACGGCGGCCCGCCCGTGAATCCGGACACCACCGCCCGCGCCACCGTCAAGCAGTTGATCTCAGATCTCGACGCCGAGGGCACTGAGCGCGCCCTGGTGATCCCGAACTACGGCGTGCCGGACCCCGGCCTCGCCTTCTCCTTCAACGAGCTGGCGATCGAGGCCGCGCAGAACGACGAGCGCATCCGCGCCGGACTGTGGGTCTCGCCGCGCCCCGAGGACGAGCAACGCACCGCGCAGGCGCTGAGCCTGGCCGGCGAGGCGGGAGTACGGGCGCTGAAACTCAGCTTCCTGCTGGGCGGACGCCCCACCGACCCGGCCTGCCGTCCGCCGCTGGACCGGATCTTCGCCGAAGCCGAGCGCCTCGGCCTGGTCGTGCACGTACACACCTCACCCGGCGCCGCCTCGGACATCGACGAGGTCGGACACCTGGTGGACTGGTACGCGGACCGGGTGCCCGTGCACCTGGTGCACTTCGGCGGCGGGATGAGCGGCCACATCAAGCTGATCGGCTCGCGGTTCTTCGACTGGATCGCGGCCGGGAAGCGCGTCTACACGGATCTGTCCTGGGCCATCGGCTTCGCCCCGTACTGGCTGGCCCGGGAGATCGAGCGGCGCGGCCTGGGCCAGGACCGGGTGCTGTTCGCCAGCGACCAACCCTGGGGCGACTACGCCGGCGAGCACGCCCGGATGACCGCCGCAACCGGCGGCGGCGAACTGGCCGCGCTGCTGTTCCGGGAGAACTTCGCCGCGCTCTACGACTGATCCCTCCGAGAAGCATTCACATCCCCCCGACCAAGGAGACAGCCACCCGTGCCCGAGACCGTCGAACTGACCGACATCGAGACCAAGTCCCTGAGCGAGATCCCGCACCCCTCGCTGCCCGAGGGTTCCAGCATCTACGGCTCCACCAAGGTCTTCCCCGACTACCAGGCCGAGAACGGCGAGGCCTACTTCACGCTCGTGCACGGCATCGCGCACGAGTCCTCGGTCAGCTTCGTCGCCGTGCTGCAGGCCACCCGGGCGCTGCGCAAGGGCTTCGAGGCAGCGATCTACTTCTACGGCCCCGGCTCGCTCAACTGCCTGGCCACCCGCGGCTTCCCGACCACCGGCAACTCCGCCTTCCCGGGCGAGCACAACATCAACAACCAGCTCAAGACCTTCATCGCCGAGGGCGGAAAGGTCTACTGCTGCCGCTTCGGCCTGTCCCTGCACGGCGCCCGCGAGGAGGACCTGATCGAGGGGGTCATCCCGACCCACCCGCTGGACGTGCAGGACGCGATCATCCACTACGCCCGCAAGGGCGCCATCATCAACTCGACCTACCAGCTCTAAGGGGGCTGACGTGAGCGTTGGCGCCGACACGGCTAGGACTGCGCCCGGGGCGGGAGCCGGGGCCGGGGCGGTGGACGTACGTGTCCTGACCCGCGCCGAACTCGCGTTGCACGGCGTGCGCATGGACGCACCCGTGCGCCGGCCGGACGGGGCGGGCCCCAGCGACGACGGCCACGTCCTCGTCGACGGCGCCAACGCCGCGCTGCCCACCAACCCGGCCAGCCCGTACGCCGTGCGCGACGGACGGGTCTGGCTGGGCGAGCAGGACACCGGACTGACCCTCACCCTGGTGCGCCGGCCGAGGTTCTACGACCTGGCCACCGCCGACGGGGTGCCGTACGAGCACATCGCCCGGCTACACGGCGCGGACGTGCTGGCCACCACCGTGGTGCAGACCTGCATCCGCTACGTGGAATCAGAGCGCTGCCGCTTCTGCACGATCGAGGAATCGCTGCGCGCGGGCGCGACCGTGGCCGCCAAGACCCCGGCGCAGCTCGCCGAGGTCGCCGAGGCGGCGGTGCGCCTGGACGGCGTCAAGCAGATGGTGATGACGACCGGGACCACCACCGGGGCCGACCGTGGTGCGCGCGCCCTGGCCCGCAGCGTGCGCGCGGTACTGGAGGCGGTGCCCGGCCTGCCGATCCAGGTGCAGTGCGAGCCGCCCGGCGACCTGGCCTGGATCCGCGAACTGCACGAGGCCGGGGCGACCGCGATCGGCATCCACGTCGAAGCCCTCGACGACGCGGTGCGCCGCCGCTGGATGCCCGGCAAGTCCACCGTCCCGCTGACCGAGTACGAGGCGGCCTGGGACGAGGCGGTGCGGGTCTTCGGGCCGAACCGGGTCTCCACCTATCTGCTGGTCGGCCTCGGCGAGGATCCGGACGAGCTGATCGCCGGGGCGGGCCGGCTGATCGAGCGCGGGGTCTACCCCTTCGTCGTGCCGTTCCGTCCGATGCGCGGCACCCTGGCCGCCCGGGACGGGGCCGGTGCGCCGGATGCCGCACTGCTGCGGTACGTCACCGAGGCGGTCGCCGCGAAGCTGCGCGCGGCCGGGATGGCGGGCGCGGACCAGAAGGCGGGCTGCGCGGCCTGCGGGGCGTGCAGCGTGCTGCAGACGGCAGGGGGCTGAGATGTACCTCGACGGCGGCGCCGCGGTCTTCGTGGCGGACCGGGCGGGTTCCGAGGCCGACCCGGACATCCTGGCCCTGCTCGGCGATCGCAGCACCCTGGCGCGGCAGCCCGATCTGCGGATCGAGCAGGCCGAGGACGCGGCGGCGCTCCGGGTCTACCGCGCGCTGCGCCGCGAGGCCTTCGTCCGCGAACAAGGGCTCTTCGACGAGCACGACCTCGACGCGCGGGACGCCGACCCGCGCACCCTGGTCCTGGTGGCCCGGGACCGCTCCGGCCGGATCGTCGGCGGCGTGCGGCTCGGCCCGGCCGAGGACGGTCCGGACCTGGGCTGGTGGGTCGGCGGACGGCTGGTCGTCGCGGCGAGCGCGCGGGGCTCCGGCGGAGTCGGCACGGCGCTGGTTCGGGCCGCATGTGCCCGCGCCGAGGCGGAGGGCGCGCTGCGCTTCGAGGCGACAGTGCAGGCCCGCAACGAGGTGCTGTTCCGGCGCCTCGGCTGGCGGCGGGTGCGGACGGCCACGCTCGCGGGGGCGCCGCACGTCCTGATGCGCTGGCCGATCGGCCGGATCGCCGCCCAGGCGGCGGCCACCAAGGCGCGGCTCGGTCCGCTGCTCAGTGCCCTGACCCAGGATCTCGGCGGCGCGGGTTTCGTCGGCGACGACGGCGCGCCCGTCCCCGGCAGCGACCTGATCGCGGCCTGCGACGCGATCGTGCCGTCGATGGTCGAGCGGGATCCCGAGTGGGCGGGCTGGTGCTCGGTCCTGGTCAACGTCAACGACCTCGCGGCGATGGGCGCGGCGCCGGTCGGGCTGCTCGACGCCCTCGGCGCCCGGGACGCCTCGCACGCCGCCCGGGTCCTGGCCGGCCTCAAACGCGCGGCCGACGCGTACGGCGTCCCGGTGCTCGGCGGGCACACCCAGTTCGGGGTCCCGGCCGCACTCGCGGTGACCGCACTCGGCCGCACCGGTCATCCGGTGCCCGGCGGCGGCGGACGTCCGGGGCACGCGATCAGCCTGACCGCCGACCTCGGCGGAGACTGGCGGCCCGGTTATCGGGGCCGACAATGGGACTCAACCTCCGGCCGCACCCCGGCCGACCTGCGCACGATGCTCGGCGCGGTGGCCGCCGCCCGGCCCGCTGCGGCCAAGGACGTCTCGATGGCCGGGATCGTCGGTACCCTCGGCATGCTGGCCGAGGCCGGCGGCTGCGCGGCAGTGCTCGAGGTCGCCGCCGTACCGCGCCCCGAGGGTGCGACGATGGGCGACTGGCTCACCTGTTTCCCCGGATTCGCGATGCTCACCGCCGACGAACCGGACGCGTCGGCGCTGTCCGCCGGGCCCGCGATCGGCGCGCGTTGCGGGGAACTGACGGCCGGACAGGGAGTCGGGCTGCTCTGGCCCGACGGAGAGATCACCGCGGCCGTCACCGGCCCGGTGACGGGAATGGGATCAGCATGAGCACGTTGCGCATGGCCGCCGTCGCCGCCGAGTTCGGCCGCGATCTGGAGCAGGACTTCGCGACGGTCGAGCGGCTGATCGGGGATGCGCGCGAATGCGGAGTGCGGCTGCTTGCGCTGCCCGAGGCCTGTCTGGGCGGCTACCTGCTCAGCCTGGACGGCGGCAGTGGCGGGGATGGCGCGGATGCCGCCACGCGGCTTGATCCCGGGCCACCGGCGCTCGCGCTCGACGGGCCGGAGATCCGGCGGCTGGCCGCCCTGGCCGGGGAGCTGACCGTCGTCGCAGGCTACTGCGAAGCCGCGGAGGACCGGCGGTACAACAGCGTGGTCTGTGTCAACGGCGACGGGGTGCTCGGCAACCACCGCAAGGTGCACCAGCCGCTGAACGAGGACGCCAGCTACGCCTCGGGCGACCGCTTCCACGCCTTCGATACTCCGGTCGGCCGCATCGGGATGATGATCTGCTACGACAAGGCCTTCCCCGAGTCGGCCCGCGCGCTCGCCCTGGACGGCGCGCAGCTCGGCGTGTGCGTCTCGGCCTGGCCGGGCGCCCGCACCAATCCGGCTGCCGATCTGGCCGAGGACCGCTGGAAGCGCCGCTTCGACCTGTTCGACCGGGCCCGCGCGCTGGAGAACCAGATGGTGTGGCTCTCCGCGAACCAGGCCGGCTCGTTCGGGACGCTACGCTTCGTCGGCAGCGCCAAGGTCGTAGATCCGGGCGGCGAGATCCTCGCCGAGACCGGGGTGGCGGCCGGGGTCGCGATCGCCGAGCTCGACGTGGCCGTGGCCCTGGAGACCGCCCGCCGCTCCATGGGCCACCTGCGCGACCGGCGTCCGGAGACCTACACGTACGCAGGAGCAGTCAGCGCTTGAGCACCGTCGCATCAGACCCGTCGCATCAGACCCGTCGAATGAGCACTCTCACATGAACACAGTCCCGTGAGCACCGTGCGGATCGCGGCCGCCGCCGCCCACTTCGGCCGCGACCTGGAGTTCGACCTGGCCCGGATCGGCAAGCTGATCGACGACGCGCGCGCCGAGGGGGCCGGGCTGCTGGTGCTGCCGGACGCCGCCCTCGGCGGCTATCTGGCCGACCTGCGGCACCCGGACCCCGACGCGCTGCCGCCCGCGCTCAAGCCGGACGACCCGCTGATCCTCCGGGTCGCCAGGCTGGCCGCCGAGATGGTGGTCTGCGTCGGCTACTGCGAGGACGGCGGCGACGAGCGCTACAACGCGGCGGTCTGCGTCAGCGGCGACGGCGTGCTCGGGCGGCACCGCAAGGTGCACCTGCCCGCCGGGGAGGTCGCGGCGTACTCCCCCGGCGACCGCTTCGACGCCTTCGACACCCCGGCCGGCCGGGTCGGCATGCTGATCGACTACGACAAGACCTTCCCGGAGTCCGCGCGCAGCCTCGCCCTGGACGGCGCGCAGATCCTGGCCTGCCTGTCCGCCTGGCCCACCAGCATCACCAACCGGGCCCCGCGGATGGCCCAGGACCGCCAGGCCAGGCTGTTCGACCTCTACGACCAGTCCCGGGCCGCCGAGAACCAGGTGGTGCTGGCCTCCTCCAACCAGACCGGGGCGATGGGCGGGATGCGCTTCCTCGGCCAGGCCAAGGTGGTCGGCCCCGGAGGCGAGATCCTGGCCCGCACCTGGGCCAAGGCGGGACTGGCGGTCGCCGAGCTGGACCTCGACGCCGAACTGGAGCGCGCCCGCCGGATCCTGCGCCACCTGGACGAGCTGCGGCCGGACGCGTACCGGGACCGGGAGCAGGGAGCGCAATGACAGTCCTCGACATCGCCCTGCTGACCTACTCCACCAAGCCGCGCGGCAGCGTCGTGCACACCCTCGCGCTCGCCGAGGCCCTGGCGGCGGCCGGCCAGAACGTCACCGTCTGGACGCTGGGCCGCGGCGGGGACTCGGGCTTCTTCCGCCCGGTCGACCCCGCCGTCCGCCAACTCGTCGTCGCCTTCCCCGACGGGCCGCCCGAGGAGACGGTCGGCGAACGCGTCCTGCGCTCCATCGCCACGATGCGCGAGGCCTTCGCGCCCGTGGCGGCCGAGTACGACATCGTGCACGCCCAGGACTGCATCAGCGCCAACGCCGTGGCCTCAGACGCGGTCCGCTGCGTGCGCACCGTGCACCACATCGACCACTTCACCACGCCCGAGCTGGCCGCCTGCCACGAACGGGCCATCACCACGCCGTACGCGCACGTCTGCGTCTCGGCGTCCGTGGCCAGGGAACTGGCCGACGGCTGGGGCACAAAGGCCGAGGTCATCCCGAACGGCGTCGCCTACGAGCGTTTCGCCACCACTGATCCCGCCGCCCGCGCCCGATGGAAGTACCGGCTCGGCGCGTATGTGCTGACCGTCGGCGGCATCGAGCCACGCAAAGGCTCGCTCGACCTGCTCGACGCCCATGCCCTGCTACGCGACCAGCGCCCTGACACCTCCCTGGTGATCGCGGGCGGAGAGACCCTTTTCGACTACCGCGACTACCGCGCGCAGTGGGAGGCGCGGACGGCGCAGCTCGGCCTCGAACCGATCGTGCTCGGCCCCGTCCCCGACGACGAACTGCCCGCGCTGGTCGCCGCCGCCGACGCCTTCGCCTTCCCCTCGGTCAAGGAGGGCTTCGGGCTGGCCGCGATGGAGGCGCTCGCCGCGGGTGTCCCGCTGGTCGTGCGCGATCTGCCGGTCCTGCGCGAGGTCTTCGGCCCCGCCGCGCGTTACGCCGCGACCCCCGACGCCCTCGCCGCCGAGCTCGGCCACGCGCTCACCGAGGACGATCCCACACGCCGGTCTGCAGGCCGCGAGCTGGCCGCCCGGCACACGTGGAGCGCGGCCGCCACCTCGCACCTGGCCTTCTACCGCTCGCTCGGCTAGCCGCCGCCCAGTCGATCACCGCCATACTGTGTGGCGGTGCGCGGCGATGGGCGGGCGAGCCGCCGGCCACGCCGGAAGAGGGAGAGCAGAGTCATGACCGACTGGGTGACGACGACGGCGGACCTGGGCACCGCGGGAGGTACCGCGCTGCTCGCGGTCGCGACCTTCTTCTCCACCCGCTCGGCCAATGCGGCGGCCCGCAGCGCCGAACGCGGCCTGCTCGACGGACTGCGCCCGATCCTGGTCCCCTCGCGCTGGGAGGACCCGGTCCAGAAGGTCACCTTCATAGACCAGCGGTGGGTCCACGTGCGTGGCGGACACGCCGTGCTCGAGATCGGCGACGAGGCGGCCTACCTGGTGGTGTCGGTGCGCAACGTGGGCCGCGGCGTGGCGGTGCTGCACGGCTGGGACCTGGTCGCCGACACGTTCGAACCGCACCGCGAACCGGACGACTTCCACCGGCTGACCCGCGACATCTACGTGCCGCCCGCCGACAACGGGTTCTGCCAGGTGGCCGCGCGCGACCTCGACAGCGGGCACTTCCGGCAACTGGCCGACCGCTCCGCCGACCGGGAGCGGTTCGCGATCGACATCCTCTACGGCGACGTCGAGGGCGGGCAGCGGATCATCACCCGGATGGGCCTGGGCCGCAGCCCGGCCACGGACAGCACCGAGACGGAATGGGCGGTCTCCGCCTCCCGGCACTGGAACCTGGACCGCGCCGACCCACGGTAGGCAGAGCACTGTTACGGCTCCAGCCCGGCTCCGCTCCGTGCCAGCCAGGTAGGGGCACGGAGCGGAGCCGGGCTGCAACCCGGAATCAGCGAGCTGACGTCGAGCACTGATAGAGCGTGCCGGTGCCGCCGCCACCGCCCGGCTGGAACGAGCCGCCTCCGGCGGAACCCGCGGAGCCGCTCGTCGTGCTGCTCGCCGTGCCGCCGTAGTCGGCCGCGGGCACCGTGGTGCAGGCGCTTTCCACCCACGTCGTGATCGAGGAGACGGTGCTGGTCCCGGTGCCGCCGCCGAGCGCACCGCCGCCGAAGCCCCCGCCCGAGCCCACCATGACGAACTTGAGCTGCCCGCTCTGCACCAGCTGCTTGAACGCGGCGAGGGTGGGCTCCGGCACCGAGCCGCTGAACCCGCCCATCGGCAACACCTTCTGGCCGGTGGCCTCGATGTACGGCGCCGCGGTGCTCCACGACGTCGTGGCCATCACGTAGTTCGCGCCGCCGCGGTGCGCGTCCAGGTAGGCCAGCAGCTTGGTCTGCTCCGCGGTGAGCGTCGCGGTCGCGGTCAGGCCGAGGCCGCTGCCGGACGGCCCGGCGCTGGCGTCGAAGGCGGATCCGTCGTCCTGGCCGTTGAACACGGACAGGGACCAGGCCGTCGGCATCAGGACCATGGCCGCGACGCCGGTCACCAGCGCCGTCACCGCGAGCCGCATCCGGGCGCGGTGGTCGAGCCTCGCGAACCGGCCGAGCGGGAGGCGGTCGGGTGCCCGGCGTACGAGCAGGCCGACCACCAGGGCGAGGACGGCAGCCACACCCGCGACGATGACCACCGGAGTGAGCCAGGGCACGAAGCTGCTGTAGTCGCGGGCCAGGTAGAGCGTCCAGCCGGCTTGTCCGGCGATGACGGCAGGCAGCGCCCACGCCGTGGCCCCGCCCTGGCGGTATGCCCGCCAGAACTCGACGATCCCGAAGCCGGAGAGCGCGACCAGCGGCGGCGCGAGCGTGGCCATGTACGCGGTGTGCGGAATGTCGATCTTGCTGAAGACGATCATCGTGGTGGCCAGCCAGACGCCCCACATCAGCAGCCCGCTGCCGAGGTGATCCGCCCGGCGTCGGCGCCGGACCCAGCCGACCACGCCGAACAGCAGGCTGGCAAAGGCGAGCGGGTAGAGCCAGCCGATCTGCGTGACGAACCGGCCGGTGAACAGCTTGCCGAGGCCGGTGGCCTGACCGGCGAAGCGGGAGTTCGCCCCGCCGGCGTTCCCACCGGTCGGGCCGCCGGAGAACTGGTCGCCGGTACCGCCCGGCCCGCCGAAGGCGCCCTGGCCACCGGTGCCTCCGGCGCCGCCGCCGGGGAACTCGCCGCGTGCGCCTTCGGGTAGTTCGAATCTGCCGCCGCCCGGAGCGGTGCCCCGCGTGCCCCCGCCGCCACCGGTCCCGAAGCCCGCGACCGAGCCCGTCACGCTGACGCCGAACCGCCCGAAGCCGTTGTAGCCGAAGACCATCGACACGGCGCTGTTGTTCGTACTTCCGTCCACGTACGGGCGGTCGTTCGCCGGGGTCAGCGTGTACAACAGGATCCAGGAGAAGGACACCGCCGCGGCCACGACGCCCGCGAGCAGCAGGTCCAGCAGCCGGCGGCGCAGCTTCGGCGGCGCGGTGAACAGGTACCCCAGGGCCAGTGCGGGCAGCACGATCCACGCCTGCATCATCTTCGCCTGGAAGCCGAGCCCGACCCACATCCCCGCCAGCAGCAGCGAGCGCAGCCGGCCCTCCAGGACCGCGCGCTGGTAGGAGTCGGCCGCGAGCACGAGGCACATGGTCAGCGCCCCGTCCTCCATCGGGTGGCCGAACATCGAGGCGAGCACCGGCGTGAGCGCGAACAGCCCGGCGGCGAGCACGGCGGGCACGGCTCCGGCCCAGCGGCGCACGATCCGGTGGATCACCAGGACGCTGACGACGCCCTCGATCACCTGCGGCAGCGTCAGCGACCACTGGTGGAAGCCGAAGATCCGCGCGGACAGCGCCTGCGGCAGGAAGGAGCCGGCCAGCTTGTCGATCGTGATCGTGGCGCCGGGGTCGAGCGCGCCGTAGAAGAACGCCTTCCAGCTGACCGACATGCTCTTGACGGCGGTCGAGTAGAAGTAGGCGTATCCGCTCTCGGCGATGTTCCACGCGTACAGCAGCGCGGCCAGCGCGGCGATCGCCAGCAGCGCCGGACGTGACCAGGCCGGCTGGCCGTCCGGGGAACGCCACAGCTGCCACCGGGCGCGGGTGCGCTCCGGCGCGGCCGGCTCCGCGGACTCGACCGGCTCGGCCGGCGGGACGGGTTCGGTGAAGGGGGTCGCGGTCATGAGCTCGTTTCGCTGTCCGGGCCGGGATTCGGGCAAACCGACGCTTTCGAGGAGTTCTGAGGGCAGGGTGAAGTTCCGATGAGGGCGCCGTGAGAATGCGGCAGGACCCTGATGAGCTGCGCGAAGTGCGAAGCATCCGCGCAATCCGGCCGGGGTGCGACTGCGCTCGGCGGTGCGGTCACCGCGTCGCTGCGTAGCCGCGCGCCGCGCAGATCTTGCCCGAAGGACGGAAACGGAACCTATGCTCTCGGGCTTGACAGGGTGCACCATTACGTCAAGGCTGTCCTACTGTCGTAGGACAATAGGAAGAAGTACTCGTGATCGAGTTCGTACTCGACGGGCGCTCCCGGGTGTCCACCTACATCCAGCTCGTACAGCAGGTCAAACAGTCGCTGCGGGTCGGCCTGCTGCGGCCGGGCGACCAGCTGCCGCGGGTGCGTGAGGTGGCTCAGGCGCTGGCGATCAACCCGAACACGGTGCTGAAGGCCTACCGGGAGCTCGAGCTCGAGGGGCTGGCCGAGGGCCGGCCGGGGGTGGGCACCTTCGTCACCCGCACCCTGGCCGGCCCGTCCCTGACCAACCAGGCCGAGCTGCGCGAGGACCTGCTGGTCTGGCTGCGCAGCGCCCGGGACGCCGGGCTCTCCCCCGAAGACATCACCGCCCTGATCGAGACGACTCTGCGGGCCGCCCTCGACGAGCCACAACCCCAGCAAATCCCCTGACCAGGCTTGGAGCGCACACGATGGACATGGCGTTGGAAACCGAGGCGCTGGGCAAGCGCTACGGACGCACCTGGGCCCTGAGCGAATGCTCGCTGCACCTGCCGCCCGGGCGGATCGCCGCGCTGGTCGGGCCGAACGGCGCGGGCAAGACCACCCTGCTGCACCTCGCCGTCGGGCTGCTGCGTCCCGACGCCGGGACCGTGCGCGTGTTCGGGCGGGACCCGGTGGGCAACCCCGAGGCCCTCGCCCAGATCGGGTTCGTGGCCCAGGAGACCCCGCTGTACCGGGACTTCACCGCGAGCGAGCTGATCACCCTCGGCGGCAAGCTGAACCGCCGCTGGGACGACACGCTGGCCCGCGAGCGGCTGGCGGAGCTCGGCATCCCGCCGAAGCTGCCGGTCGGCAAGCTCTCCGGAGGGCAGCGGGCCCAGGTCGCACTCGCGCTGGCGCTGGCCAAGCGCCCGCGGCTGCTGCTGCTCGACGAGCCGATCGCCAGCCTGGATCCGCTCGCCCGCCGGGAGTTCATGCAGACCCTGATGGGCGCGGTCGGCGCGAGCGAGGGCGAGACCACGGTGCTGCTCTCCTCACACCTGCTCGCCGACCTGGAACGGGCCTGCGACTACCTGATCGTGCTGCAGTCCGCGCACGTCCAGCTCGTCGGCGCGGTCGACGAGCTGCTCGCCGAACACCGCACCCTGATCGGCCCGCGCATCGACACGGAGGAGATCCCGGGCGTGGCGGCCGTGATCCGGGCCAGCCGCACCGACCGGCAGTCCACGCTGCTCGTGCGCACCGGGGCGCCGATCACCGATCCGGTCTGGACGCAGCACGAGGTGACGCTCGAGGACCTGGTCCTGGCCTATCTCGCCAGCGCCGGGACCAGCGCGGCCCGCACCGACTGGGAGGTGGCCGCGAAATGATCTGGCTGACTTGGCGCCAGCACCGCCGGCAGGCCCTCTACACCGCCGTCGCACTGGTCGCGCTCGCCGCGATCATGCTGCCCACCGGCCTGTCGATGCACCACAGCTTCACCGGCACGGGACTCGCCTCCTGCATGGCCTCGCTCGGCACCGCGCAGATCACCTCCGGCACTGCCCGCGTGAGTTCGGACTGCCAGGCTCTGAGCCAGCAGTTCTCCAACCAGTACAACTCGCTGACCTTCGTCGGGATCCTGTTCGTGATCCTGCCGGTGTTCGTCGGGATCTTCCTCGGCGCCCCGCTGGTCGCCCGGGAGGTCGAGCACGGCACCCACCGCTTCGTGTGGACCCAGGGGGTCAGCCGCCGGCACTGGGCGCTGGTGAAGTTCGCGCTGCTCGGCGCGGTCACGCTCGTGCTCGCCGCGGCGTACGCGCTCGGGATGTCCTGGTGGTTCGGACCGCTGGTGACCAACGGCGGCGGGCGGCTGGGCCCGGTCTCCTTCGACGTGCAGGGCGTCGTCCCGATCGGCTACACGCTGTTCGCGGTGTCCCTCGGCATCTTCGCCGGCAGCGTCTCGCGCAAGGTCCTGCCCGCCATGGGGGTCACCCTGGTCGGATACGCCGCCGTCAGGGTACTGATCGAGACCTTCGCGCGGCCGAGCTATCTGAGCCCGCTGACCGCGACCATCCCGGTCACCGGCGACCAGCAGTTCAACTCCGCCTCCGGCGCCTGGATCTACGCCCAGGGCGTCGTCAACGGCGACGGCAAACTCGTCCTGCCGGGCGGCGCCGTCAACTGCGGCCCCAACCTGAAGGGCAACGCAACGGCCTCCGGGGTTCCCTCGGGCACCAACCCGTGCGGAAACGGGCTGGTGAACCAGGGCTTCGGACCCGCGCCGTTCTCCAACTGGATGCGATACCAGCCCGGCAGCAGGTTCTGGGCGTTCCAGGGCATTGAGACCGGGATCTTCCTCGCCCTGACCGCGATCCTGCTCTACCTGGCGATCCGCCGCATCCGCCGGATCGCCTGAGCGAGCCTGCCGTAGGCGCTCTCCCGACCCCCGAACGGCCGGCCTGATCCAGCCGGACTGGGTCAGCCGGCCAGGTGGGCGGAGACGATCGGGGCCAGGCGGGCCGTGACGGCCCGGTGCCCGGCGTCGTTCGGGTGCACTCCGTCCGTGGAGAACTGGGCGGCTGTCAGCCAGCCCTCGGTGTTGACGTAGTACACGTGCGCGTCCCCGGCGGTGTTGCGGGCGGTGACGGCGGCCTGCGTCTGGGCGGCGAACCGGCGCGAGAAGGTCTCCAGGGCGAGGATCGCAGCGTGCGGATAAGCGGTCCGGACCTCCTGGAGCAGGTGCGTGTACGAGGTCAGGAACTGCGGGGTGTGCACGCCGTGCCCGCTGTCGTTCGTGCCGAGGTTGATGACCACCACGTTTGCCTGGTAACGGGAGAAGTCCCAGGCGGGGGTGGCTGCGTTCGGGTTGAGCTCGAGGAACTGGTTCTCCAGCCCGACGCAGCCGTCCGCGGTGGCCACCAGGCAGGCCCCGCCCTGGGCGATCTGGGTGTGCCGCGCGCCGAGTTGCTGGCCGACCAGCCAGCCGTAGGCGGTCAGCGCATTCTTCGAGGTGGTGGTGCCGACCGTGATGGAGTCCCCGACGAACTCGAGCAGCGCGGCGGGCCGCGCCACCGCCACGGTGTGCGCCCCGGAGTCGAGGATCAGCCCCTGGAACACGGCGTCGCCATGGTACGAGCCGGCCACGACCCGGTACGAGACACGCAACGTGTGGTTGCCCGCCTTCAGCGGCGTGGGAGTGAGGTTCACCGTGCCGCTGACGTTGGTGAGGTACGTGTCCGGTCCGCCGTCGATGCTGTCGTAGAGGTCGATCGTGTTGCGCTGCTTGAGTTTCACGGTCGTACCGGTGAATCCGGTGGTGAAGTAGGCACCCGCCCAGTAGGGCACGTACGCGGCCGGGTTGGTGGTGTCCCAGCGCCCCACGAAGGCGAGGTTCGAGTCCGTGGGCGAGCCGTCCCCGGTGGCGGCCTGCGCGCTGGGCAGCGCCGTGACCAGCCCGGCGAGCAGGGCGCCGAACACGGTGGCGACCGCGGCAAGCAGCCGGCTGCGTGACAGTCTCATGGCGTCGGTACTCCGATCCGCGGTCGCGGAAGACCGACGCCGGCTGGTGTCGGCTGGTCCCGCATCCGCGCCGGGTAGCGTCACCGCTCGCACTCGGGCGGTCAAGGACAGAGGGCTGATACGTGGCTCCGTCGCACGTGCCGGTCTGAGCATTGGGGAAGTTTCACGGCCGGGGCCGTCAATCGGCCACGTCGCGCGGACCGTCCGCAGAGCGGGTACACCGTCGAAGCCTGCTTCGGTAGATTCGGAGCCGTGACCATTCCCGATCCGGCCGACGTCCATGCAGCGTGGTTGCCGCCGGAGGCGTTCCGCGCGCTTGGCTCGCGCCGTGTGCTGGTTCACGGTGACGGCGGCCTTGTCGAGACGGTGCGGGATGAGGTGGCGCAGGCGTGTGATCGGTACGGCAGTGGCGGTGACCGTAGCGACGGCGGGGCGTTCGACCTTGTACTTGCGCTGACGACGGCTGAGCCACTACCGGGCGCGGCTGAGGTCGTTCGCGAGGAGTTGTCTCGTTGCGGCGGACAAAATCCGGACGCGCTCGGCCCCGAGGGATTCGCGCTGGCGCGGCGTGACGGGGTCACCGTAGTGCTCGCTGAGTCGGGGGCGGGGCTGCTGTATGGGCTCTTCCACGTGGTGCGGCTCGGGGAGTCGGCGTTCGGGGACGCGCGGCCGGTGGAGCGTCATCGGCCGGCGATGAGGCTGCGGATGGTCGATCACTGGGACAACGTCGACGTGCATCCGGTGATGGGGCAGGTCGAGCGCGGGTACGCGGGCGGGTCGATCTTCTGGCGCGACGGCGCCCTGCGCAGCGATCTGACCCGGGTGCGGGCGTACGGACGGCTGCTGGCCGCGTGCGGGGTGAATGCGGTGTCGGTGAACAACGTGAACGTGCACGCCACGGAGGCGCACCTGCTGACCGATCGGCTCGGTGCCGTCGCGGCTATCGCGTCCGCGCTGCGGCCGTACGGAATCAGGGTGCACCTGTCGGTCAGCTTTTCCTCGCCCATCGCGCTGGGCGGGTTGGCGACCGCGGATCCGCTGGACTCGGGCGTGCGGGCGTGGTGGGCCGAGACGACCCGGGGCGTGTACGCGGCGATCCCCGACTTCGGCGGCTACGTGGTCAAGGCCGACTCTGAGGGGCAGCCGGGCCCGTTCGGGTACGGGCGCAGTCATGCGGACGGCGCGAACCTGCTCGCCGACGCGTTGGCACCGCACAGTGGCGTCGTGCACTGGCGCGCGTTCGTCTACAACCACCGGCAGGACTGGCGCGACCGGACGACCGACCGGGCCCGCGCGGCCTACGACCACTTCGCTCCGCTCGACGGGCAGTTCCACGACAACGCGATCGTGCAGGTGAAGTACGGTCCGATCGACTTCCAGACACGGGAGCCGGTGTCCCCGGTGATCGCGGCCATGCCTGCCACCCGCCTTGCGGTGGAGCTCCAGGCCACGCAGGAGTACACCGGCCAGCAGCGGCACGTGTGCTATCTCGGGCCGATGTGGAGTAGTGAGGTGCTCGGGTTCCGTCCGTGGGGGGATGGTGGGCCGACGGTCGCTGAGATTGCCGGTGGAGCGGCGCAGGGCGGCGGGATGGTCGCAGTTTCCAATGTGGGCGACGATCCGTTCTGGACCGGTCATCCGCTGGCGCAGGCCAACCTGTACGCCTTCGGCCGCCTCGCCTGGGACCCGCAGGCGGACCCGATCGCCGTGCTCGACGAGTGGATGGAACTCACCTTCACACCGTCGGCGACCGGCGACCCCGAACTGCTGCGCCGCACGCTGCACGCGATCATGGACGGGTCGTGGCTGACGTACGAGCAGTACACGGCGCCGCTCGGCGTCGGCTTCATGGTGCGGCCCGGCCACCACTACGGTCCCGACGTCGACGGGTACGAATACACCCCGTGGGGCACCTACCACTTCGCCGACCGGGACGGCGTGGGCGTCGACCGCACGCGCGCATCCGGGACCGGGTTCACGGGGCAGTATCCGGAACCGTGGTCGCAGGTGTATGAGTCGCTCGAACAGTGTCCTGATGAAGTGTTGCTGTTCTTTCACCATGTTCCCTATGCGCATGTATTGCACAGTGGCTCGACGGTCATCCAGCACATCTACGACACTCACTTCTCCGGGGTCGAGCGGGTGGCGGAGGCGCGGCTGCTGTGGGAGAAGCTCGGGACCGCCGAGTTGGTCGATCCGACTACGCACGCCCGAGTGACGCAGCGCCTCGACGAACAGCTGCGCTGCGCCGAGGAGTGGCGCGACCAGATCAACGCCTACTTCTTCCGCAAGTCGGGCATCGCGGACACCCAAGGGCGCCGAATCTTCTGACGCGCTTCCCTCACCCCGGCCGCAGCCACCGCGAGAATTCCCGACCACTCTCGTGAACCGATCCCGGCTCAGGTGCAATAGAGCTGCGATGGACGACAACGACGACGAGTTGATCGCCGCGGTAGCGGGCGGCGACGACGGCGCGCTGCGGGAGCTGTTCTCCCGGCACGCGCCGTGGCTGGCCGCCCGGCTGCGGGCGGTGCTGCCAGCCGCGGATGTGGAGGACGTGTTGCAGGAGACATTCCTGGCGGTGTGGCGGGGCGCGGAGGGTTATCGGCCGGGCACCGGCGGTGGCTGGCTCTGGGGGATCGCTCGACGGCAGGCCGCACTGTGGCTGCGTCGTCATGGTCGCAGTGTCGCCACTCTGGACGTGGAGACGGACGCGCCGGCCGTGGACGATCCGGCGCAAGAGGTGTCATCGAGGGCTGATTTAGCGGATGCGGTCGCCGCGCTGGGACCGGCAGGCGGGCCGGAGCGTGAGGTGTGGCGGCTGCTGTACGTCGAGGACCGGCCGGTCGCGGAGGTCGCCCGCCTGACGGGGGTGCCGGTCGGCACGGTGAAGAGCCGTGCGTACCGGGTCCGGCGGCTGCTGCGCACGGCTCTGGGCGGCGGACCCGCGGCCGAAGGAGGATCTCGATGAACGACAACACAGCGCCGGACGATGTCGATCTGGGCCGGGTCTGGATCGGTGTGGCGGCGCAGGTGTGGCGCCGTGAACCGGGGCGGCTGGAACGCCTGGCCGGACGATTGTTGAAGTCTCCGGGCCTGGCCCGCGCGCTGCTCACCGCGCCGTCGCTGCTGCTGCCGTGGCTGGTCGCCACCGCAGTGGTGCTGGGAGTCGGGGCCGCCGCGACGCGGGGTACCGGCACGCCGCTGGTGGCGCTGATGGCCCCGGCCCTGGCCGGCGCGGGCATCTCCTACGCCTACGGACCGGGGGTCGACCCGGCCTGGGAGCTCTCGCACGGCATGGCGGTCAGCGACCGGATGGTCCTGCTGGTGCGGGTCCTGGCGGTGTTCGCGGTGAACGCGGTGCTCGGGCTGGCCGCGTCGGCCGCCTCCGGGGCCGCGGCCGCCGTCACCTTCGGCTGGCTGATCCCGATGACCGCGGTCTGCGCGCTGGCGCTGGCCACCGCGACGCTCGCGCGGTCGGCGGCGGTGGGTGCGGCGACGGGCCTGGCCGGCTGGGCCGTCACGATCCTGTCCGGCCAGGCGAGCGACGGGCAGGTCACCGCCGCGATCACCGACTCCGCCCTGGTCCTGCCCTATCTGCTGTTCGCGGCCTGCTGCGGCGCGCTCGCCGTGCTGGCCACCCGTGTCCCGAGAGGAATGTCATGAACGTGGAGATCGCCGACCTGACCCGGCGCTTCGGCCGGACCCAGGCGGTGGCGGGGGTGTACCTGGAGACCGGGCCCGGGGTGTTCGGGCTGCTGGGCCCGAACGGGGCGGGCAAGACCTCGCTGCTGCGGATGATGGCCACCGTGATCCCGCCGACCTCGGGCCGGCTGCGGCTGCTGGAACGGGATCCGGGCGTCTACGGCCAACGCCGGGAGATCCGGCGCAGGCTCGGGTACCTGCCGCAGAACCTCGGCTACTACCAGGGCTTCACGGTCGTGGAGTTCGTCGAGTACTTCGCGCTGCTCAAGGAGATGCCGACAGCGCGCGTGGCCGAGGCCGTGGCGGTCGCGGTCGAGCGGGTCGACCTGGGCGACAAGGCCCGGGCGAAACTGCGCACCCTGTCGGGCGGAATGCTGCGCCGGGTCGGCATCGCGCAGGCGATCGTGAACGAGCCCGAGCTGCTGCTGTTCGACGAGCCGACCGCGGGGCTCGACCCCGAGCAGCGCGTGCACTTCCGCGGACTGCTGCGCGAACTCGGCGAGCGGGCCACCGTGATCGTGAGCACCCACCTGGTCGAGGACGTCGGCGCCGCCTGCGGCGAGGTCGCGCTGATGGACGCGGGACGGATCGTGTTCCAGGGCACTCCGGACGAGCTGACGGCCCTGGGCGAGGGACATCCCACCGGCGACGCGCCGCTGGAGCGCGGCTACAGCGCGGTGCTCGCGGAGGCACGCACGTGACCGCCGACGGAGCGACGGTCGACGGAGCGACGGTGCTGACCGGCCCGTCACAATCCCAGCCGTCACGATCCCAGCCGTCACGATCCCAGCCGCCGCGATTCCGGCGCATGCCCTTCCCGTTCCCGCTCACGCTGCCGGGGCGGCTGCTGCGGCTGGAGCTGCGCCGCAACACGATGCTCTGGGTGCTGCCGGTGGTCGGCCTGATGTTCTGGTTCGACACGTATAGACGGACCATGACCTTCGCCTCCGCACCGCTGTGGAGCCTGCGCACCTTCTTCGAGCAAGAAGGCAGCATCCTGATGGACTGCTCGCCGTTCGTGGCGGGCGTGGCCGCCTGGACCGGCTCGCGGGACGGCCGCCGCGAGACCGTCGATCTGGTGGCGGTCACCGCCCGGCCGCGCTGGACCGGCCGGTTGGCGACCTGGGCCGCCACCACCTGCTGGGCGACGGCGGCCTATCTGGGCTGCGTGGCCGCGCTCTACGCAGTGACCGCGCGCCAGGCCGGTTGGGGCGGCCCGCCGTGGTGGCCGGTCGCGGTCGGTGCGGCGGGCATCGCGGCACTCTGCGCCCTCGGGTTCGCGGCCGGGGTGTACTTCCCCAGTCGGTTCACGGCCCCGCTGGCCGCGGTCGTCGCGTTCTTCGCGCTCTCGGTGGCCCGCACCGTCACCCACATCGGCAGCACGTACGCGCAGATCCTGCCGGTGCGGGCCGGGTGGGCCACGGGGCCGGAAGCAGGGGTCTTCTATCCGTATCTGCCCGACGTCTCGATCGCACAGCTGATGCTGCTGCTCGGACTGACCGCCGCCGCGCTCGGCCTGCTGGGCCTGCCCGCCGCTTCCGGCGGACGGTGGCTGCGCGTCGGGGCCGCCGCCGTCACCGTCGCCGGGCTGCTGGCTGCAGGGACCGGTGTCGCGCTGGCCGGGACAGCGCGCGCGGAGGTGAACGGCGCGGTCATCCCGGCGCTGCACGATGCGGCGAACGACCGGCCGATCACCTATACCCCGGTGTGCGCAGTCGCCACGGTCCCGGTCTGTATTCATCCGGCGTACCAGGCCTATCTCCCCGACGTGACGACCGCCCTCGCTCCGCTGCTCAGCGAGGTCGCCGGACTGCCGGACGCGCCCGTGCGCGTGAATCAGGTTGCCACGAGTCTCGCCAGCGCGGACATCAACCTCACCAGCGGAACCAGCACCCTGAACCTCGCCTTCGACGGCGACGTACCGGACACGTTCGGCATCGGCACCGCGAACTTCATCTTCGACTTGCGCATGGCCGCCACGACGAGAGTCGTGGACAACCTCGTCGGCGTGAGCCTCGCCCGGCCGGGCGATCCCGCGCAGCAGGCGATCGCGGAGGCCATCACGCTCGCGGCCGGTGTGCAGCTACACGCCCCGGACACGCCGGACTCCGGGCTGGCGCTGCCGGACGCCACGCCAGGTTCACCGGCCTACGCTGCTGCCCAACGGTTCGCCGCACTGCCCGCCGCGACCCGGCACGCGTGGCTCGCCGCCCATCTGGCTGCACTGCGGTCCGGTGGTCTGACCCTGGCGCAACTGCCGTGACCGCCGCCGAGGGCCATGTCCCGCTGAGCGAGACATCGCCGGGCGGCGGGCCACGCCTGATCCGGCCTGACTCCATTCGACCACTGCGGACTCGGCCATACCGAAATCAACCACACTCGCCTGGCCTGCGCCTGGTCCGCCTGCACCTGGCCAGCCGCCGAGTACCGACCGCGCTGGCGGTGTTCGCAGCCTGCGCCGTCGTGCTGCGGATCGCGCTGCACTGGCACTGGATCCAGAGCACCGGTCCGCTCGCCCACGAGTTGCCGCTGGTGATCGAGACCGGGACTGCCGTGACGCTCGCCCTGACCGCCCGCGACCCCTTCGGCGATCCGGAGCGCGCGACCGGACGCTGGCTGCCCTACCTGCGGCTGGTCGCGGCCGTGGCGCTGACGGCGGCGGCCGTGGGCGCGCTGGCTGCCGGGGCCGCAGCCGCCGACCTGCCCGGGGGCGTCCTGGAGGTGCTGCGCAACGTGGCCGGTCTCGCGGGTATCAGCCTACTGTCGGCGGCCGTGCTCGGCCCGCTGGCGTGGATCGGCCCGCTGGCCTACCTCCTCGTGGCCGAGGTCGCCCTGTTCGGGAACTGGCAGTCGCCGTGGATCTGGCCCGCCCGGCCACCGCACGACTTGGGCGCGGCGCTCTGCTCAGCCCTCGTCTTCACAATCGGGATCGCGGCCATCACCGTGCACGGCTCCCGCGAATGAGGAGGCCCACAACAATCTGACCCTCAGGCGTCCTCGCGCAGGATGAGGACGCCGTACGGGTCGAGCGTGATCGGCCCGCCGCGTTCGTACCGGTCGCCGGACAGCAGGTCCACGCCACCGCTGCGGGCCTCGACCTCGACGGGTTCGGCCCGGTGGTTGAGCAGGAACAGTAACCGTGTCCCGTCTGGCGAGACACGTACGGCGGTCTCCAGATCGGGTACGTCCGGGTAATGCAGCTCGATATCGTGCCCGGCCAGAACGTGTCTCACTACGGAGGACACACCTGCCTGGTCCAGTCCGGCGGCGACGTACCAACCGTGCCCCGCACCGAAGGCGTTGCGGGTGACGGCCGGGGTTCCGGCGTAGAAGTCGGCGTGGTACGTGCCGACCACCTCGGCCCCCTGCGGGATGACGAGCTCGAAGATCAGCCGCGATTCGACGACGGCTTCGAGTTCTGTGTCCGCGTACGTGAGACATACCGGGTTGACGACCTCCGGCCCGCGCGCGTCCCACTCGTCGATGCGCACGCCCATCAGCGGACCGAGCGGACCGGGCACGTCCATCAGGAACGCGTTGTCGTCCTCGTCCACCCGCCCGGACAGGAAGGTCGCCACCACTGACCCGCCACGGGCGGCCACTTCCTCCAAGCGCCGGGCCAGGTCGCCCTTGAGCAGGTGCAGGACCGGCGCGACAACCACGTCGTACCCGGACAGGTCCGCCGTCACCGCGACGACGTCGACATCGACCCCTGCGTCCCACAGCGCGCGGTGGTACGCCAGCACCACCTGCTGATAGCGGACCAGCCTTGACGGGCCATCAGAGATCTCCAATGCCCACCAGCTGTCCCAGTCGAACAGCAGCGCGACCCGGGCCGGCGTCCGTGCACCGAGGGTCGCGCCGCCGATCCGGTCGAACTCGGCGCCCAACTGTTCCACCTCGCGGAAGAGGCGGGTGTCCGCCCTTCCCGCGTGGCCGATGACCGCGCCGTGGTACTTCTCGCTGGCCCCGCGCGAGGCGCGCAGCTGGAAGAACAGCACGGCGTCCGCGCCGTGCGCCACCGCCTGCCAGCTCCACAGCCGCATCAGCCCGGGTCGCTTGAGCGGGTTCACGTCGCGGCAGGCGGTGAAGCTCGGCGTCTGCTCCATCAGCCAGAATGGCTGGCCGTCCTTCAGCCCGCGCATCAGGTCGTGGGTCAGCGCCATCCGTGCCTGCGACGTGTCGTCCGGCGGGTAGTTGTCCCAGGAGGCGAAGTCGAGGTGCGCGGCCCAGCGGTGGTAGTCGATCGGCCGGTACATGCCCATGAAGTTCGTCGTGACCGGGATGTCAGGGCTGGACTGCCGGATGGCCGCCTTCTCGTCGAGGAAGTTGACGAGCATGGCGTCCGACATGAACCGCAGGTAGTCGAGCGTGATGCCCTGGAACGCGGTGTGGTCGGGGCCGCGCCAGTGCTCGGTCAGCGCGGACGGCGGCTCGATCTCGTCCCAGTCGGTGAACGTGTGCGACCAGAAAGTGGTGTACCAGGCCGCGTTGAGCGCTTCCAGGTCGGTGTACCGCTCCTGCAGCCAGACGCGGAACCCCGCAGCGCACAGTTCGCAGTAGCACGCGCCGCCGTACTCGTTGCCGACGTGCCACGCGATGACCGACGGGTTCCCGGCGTACCGCTGCGCGATCCGGCACGCGAGTTCGGCGGACAGACGACGGAAGACCGGCGAGCTCGGGCAGGAGTTGTGCCGCTGCCCGAACCGGTGCTTGCGGCCCTCGAAGTCCGTGCGCGTCACCTCGGGGTACGCCCGCGCCAGCCAGGCCGGGTGCGCGCCCGTGCCGGTCGCCAGGCAGATGCTGCGGCCCTCGGCGCTCGCCCGCTCCACGATCCGGTCCAGCAGCGAGAAGTCGTAGACCTCCGGCGCGGGCTGTATCAGAGCCCAGTCGAAGACGCCGAGCGTGACGGTGTCGATCCGCGCGGCGTCGAAGAGCTCGTAGTCCTGCTCCCACACCTTCTCAGGCCACTGCTCCGGGTTGTAGTCCCCGCCGAAGGGCAGCTTCGACGTGACGGGCAGGCTCATGCGGTGAACTCCTCCGTGACAGCGGCGGTCAGCGGACGGGCCGTGTGCAGGAGCGCCGCCGCGAACACCGAGCCGAGCAGCGCGAGCACCGCCTCGGAGGAGATCAGCGTGATGCCCACCGCCACGATCGACAGGCACAGGACGCCGAGCGTGACGCCGCGGGTACGTCCGAGGAAGTACGCGGCCAGGCGCGTGACGTCCCTCGTCCGGAACGCGAACAGCGAGGTGATCAGCAGGGCGTTGGCCATCCACAGGGTCGAGACCATGGCCAGCACGACCAGCACGGCCATCCACCACCCCGGAACACCGGAGGCCCCGCGGTGGGCGAGACTCACCCCGACGACAGTCATCCACGCCAGCCACGGAATCCAGAGCCGCAGCACGCCGCCGACGTTGAGCCGGTATCCGCGCCAGAACGCGGCGGCGGGCTTGAGGTCGGTCAGGTCCGCGTGATGGTGCTGCAACGCGAACAGCGCGGCGGAGAGCGCCGGACCGAGCGGGATCGCGCAGGCTGCGGCGAGCGGGACGTTGCTGCCGTCGCGCGCCAGCAGGATGAGCGGGATCAGGCCGGGCAGGACGGCGAGCAGGAACAGCAGCTCGATGGCCAGCAGCGTGTAGACCAGCGCCGCAGCGCGCGCGAGCGGTCCCTCGCCGAACTCTCGCCGGGCACTTCCGGCGGCTTCGCTGCTCATCAGGGCTCCTCGGTGCTGGTCGCGGTCTCGATCGCGGTCTCGATAGTGGGAGCCAGGCCGAGCAAACGGCGCTCGTCCCACCACGGCGGCGTCTCATCCGTCACGGCGGTGAGCTCGACCAGGGTCACCTCGTGTCGGCCGAGGGTGAGCGCGAGTTCGACGCGTCCGCCGACGATCGGCAGGCGCCCGTGGCTGCGGACCGGTTCGGCCGCCTCCCGCAGGATGTCCAGCTGACGCGGACACGGCGAGGCCGGACGGCCCATCTCGCCCCACGCCGTCCAGGCGTTCCCGTACTCCTCGCTCACCGAGGAGCGGGAGAAGAACGCGGCTGCCGATCCCGCCGACTCCAACGGGACCGACAGCGCGAGACTGTGTCCGGCTGAAACGGACACCGGATTCCGGCCGGTTACGTCAACCCGTGCCCAGGCCAGCACGGTCACCCGGCCATCCGAGTCCCGCGTGACCAGGTGGTCCGCTCCACGCGCGAGCACTTGGTCCCCCATCCGCGCCATGAATGCGTACAGGTGATAGGTGGGCTTCTTGATCTGACGGTGGGTCAGCAGGCCGAAGCCGCCGTGAAACAACGCAGTCGGCACTCCCGCCTCCTCGAACACGTCGCTGAAGGTCCAGTAGGAGAAGGAGTCGACCAGTTCGCCGCCCCCGGCGACCACAGGCGCCAGGTACGCGGCGTGGAACGCGGTGTCGTGCACGGGGTTGTCCGGCCGGTACGAGGAGTTGAACTCGGTGATGTGCACCGGCAACCCCTCCAGCCCGGTCCCGCGCAGCCGCTCGCGCGGGGCGGCGAACTGCTCCAGCAGGCTGGACGCGGGCGCCAGCGTCTGGTGCGTACCAAACGGCACGTGCTGCGCCGGGCCGGAGGTGTAAGCGTGCTTGCTCACGAAGTCGACCGGCACCGACCGCGCCGTGACGAACTCGGCGAAGGCCATCAGCCAGTCGTCCGCGCCGGGCGAGATGGCCGGGCCGCCGACCTGGAGCTCAGCGTCCACCTCCTTGACCGTGTGCGCGGTCGCCTCGTACAGGCGGTGGTACGCGTCCTGGTCGGCGCCCTGCCAGAACTCCTTGAGGTTGGGCTCGTTCCACACCTCGATCGGCCAGCCGCGCACCTGCTCCAGCCCGTAGCGGTCGATCAGGTGCACCAGCGTCGCGCGCACCAGCGCCGTCCACTCGGACAGCGAGCGCGGCGGAGTGACGTTGCCGCGCCACCAGAACACCGTCTGGTCACCGGAGGCCAGCCCGGAGGGCATGAACCCCAGCTCCAGGAACGGCGCGATCCCGAGTTCGAGGTAGGCGTCGATCACCTGGTCCACGTACGTGAACGCGTACCGCACCCGCTGCGAGCCCTGATACTCGTACGGCTGGTGGACGCCCACCCCGTCGCTGAACAGCCCGTGGCCGCGGAGGTGCCGGAACCCGATCTCCCGCTGGATCAGGGCCAGCGAGTCCTGGTAGTCCCGCCGCAGCGCGAGTTCGAACCGGCCGGTGCCGACGCACTGGCGCCAGGCGTCGGTCAGCCGGCCGCTCGGCTGCTCGGGAACGTGAATCGGCACCGCTGTCCTCCGCTTGTTCCGCTCGTTCTATGCTCAGGACCGCTTAGCCGTGGCTCTGCTTGTAGCCGGTGTACGCCTTGTTGATCAGATTGATGTACTGGTCCGAGTTGCGGCCCTTGAGCTCGGACACGTAGGCGTCCCACTCGGAGACCGGGCGCTGGCCGAGGATGAACTTGAGTGTCTGCTGGTTGACGTAGTCCTTCAGGTTCGTCTCCCACAGCGTCGCCGTCTCGCGGTCGTCGACGCTGAGCGGGTGCGGCGGGGGCAGCGGAAGCGTCTGGCGGCTGTTCATCACGCCCTGGAACGCCAGCTCCTCGGCCGGGAACTGCGAGTCGAGCTCCTTGGTGCTGCCGCCGTAGGCGAACACGCCGTTGAAGAACCCGTAGTCGGACTGCAGGTTCTTGGTGCCCGTGGGGTTCACGCCGGCCCAGGTGATGTTCGGTTCGAGCTTGAAGGTGCCGTCGTTCACGTCGCCGGTGTACGTGGTGCCCTGGACTCCCCACTTGGCGAACACCTCGCCCGCGTCGGAGTACCACAGCCAGTCGATGAACTGCATCATGGCGACGAAGTTCTTGCTGTTGCGCGCCTGCTTGGAGATCATCACGCCGTTCTCGGTGCGGGAGCCCACCTTGGTCGCGCCGGCCGGGCCGGTCGGCACCGGGATCTTCTGCACCGTCGCGCCCGCGATGTGGGCGATGTCCTTGCGGTAGAAGTTGACCAGCTCCTGCGCGTTGGCGCTGATCACGAACGACTGGCCGTTGGCGAACTTCTGCTTGGCCTGGTCGTCGCTCTGGGTGAAGCTCTCCGGGTCCAGCAGCTTCTCGCTCACCAGGGTGTTGAGATACTGGATCATCTGCCGGTACTGGTCCATCGCGCCGGTGTAGACGAACTTGTTGCTGCCCGAGTCCCAGGTGGAGTGCTGGTAGTTCCAGCCGGCCTGGGTGCCGTACGCCGCGCCGACGACGGCCAGCAGGTTGTCGGCCCCGGGGTTGGGCGGGGTACTCCACCGATCGGAGAACGGGTACATGTTCGGGTGTGCGGCCTTCATCGCGCGCAGCATGGTGTGCACGTCGTCCCAGGTCTGCGGCACCGACAGGTTCAGCTGCTGCAGGATGTCGGTCCGGACGGCGATCGAGTAGTCCACCCACACGTCCTGGTGCAGGCCGGGCAGCAGGTAGAACTTGCCGTCCGCCTCGCGCAGCTGGTCCAGGTCCCCGGCGAGGTTCCACGCGGCGACCTTGGCCTTGAAGTTCGGCATCAGGTCGAGGTAGTCGCTGACCGGGAGGATCGCCCCGCCGGCGATGTACGCCTCCTCGTCCGGGTGGTAGGTCTTCGGGATGATGAACGGCGCGTCCCCGGCGCTGACCATCACGCTGCGCTTCTGGTTGTAGTCGCTGCCCGGGATCACGGTCGGCTGCAGGGTGACGTTGGTGCGCTTGGCCAGTTCCGACCAGAACAGCCAGCTCGCCTTGTACGGGTAGTTCGCGTTGCTGAGCAGCATGATCGGGAAGGACACCGGCGCGGTGGCCTTGAACTGGTCGCCGACGCCGTACTTGTCCATCGCGCCGGTCCGGTTCGCCGACAGGTTGTCGCTCTGCTTTGCGCTGCTGTTGCCGCAGCCAGCGACCGCGAGCGTGGCCAGTCCGGCCGTCCCGGCGAGCACCTGGCGCCGGGACAGTGCGCTGATCGGACCGCTGCTTGTTGGACCGCTGTGTGTTGAACCGCTGCTTAGTGAACCCCTGTTCATCGAGACTCCTTTGTCTGTGCGAAGACGGGTGTGCGGTGGTGGAGTGTGGTGCGAGCCGGCTAGCCCTTGACCGCGCCGATCATCACGCCGGAGACGAAGTAGCGCTGGATGAAGGGGTACACGGTCAGGATCGGGATCACCGTGAGCACGATGGTCACCGCCTGGATGTTGGCCGCGATCTGCAGCGCGGTGTCGCTGGCGGTGCCCTCGTTCGATCCGCCGGTGGCCCCGGCGATCAGGTTGCGCAGGTAGACCGTGACCGGGAACAGGTCGGTGCGGTCCATGTACAGGAACGCGGAGAACCAGGAGTTCCAGTAGGAGACCGCGTAGAAGAGCACCATCGTGGCGAGCACGGCCTTCGACAGGGGCAGCACGATCCGCCACAGGATGCCGTAGGTGCTCAGCCCGTCGACGGCGGCGGCCTCCTCCAGTTCGTCCGGCAGGCTCTCGAAGAACGCCTTCATCACCAGCAGGTTGAACACGTTGACGGCGTTCGGCAGCACGATCGCCCAGATCGAGTTGCGCAGCCCGAGGTTGCTGACCAGCACGTAGTTCGGGATCAGGCCGCCGTTGAAGAACATGGTGAACAGCGCGATCCCGATCAGCACGCCGCGGCCCTTGACGTGCCGCTTCGACAGCACAAAGGCGTAGCAGGTGGTCAGCACCATCGAGATGGCGGTGGCGACCACCGTGTACTCCACGGTGTTGCGGTAGTTCGTCCAGAACACCGGGTCCTTCATCACCGTGCGGTAGGTGGTGAGGTTGAACCCGCGCGGGATCAGGTTCACCTGCCCGGTGTGGATCGCGGACTCGGAGCTGAACGACTGGGCCAGGATGTTGATGAACGGGTACAGCGTCGCCGCCACCACACCGGTGAGGATGACGGCGTTGACCACCTGGAAGACCCGGTAGCCACGGCTGGGCCGGATCCGCCGGCGCGTGATCCCGGGCTCGGGTCGCGAGACGCTGAAGGTCACCACAGGCCCGCTCCGACCAGGCGCCGGGAGATGAAGTTCGCCGAGATGACCAGCGTCAGCCCGATGATCGAGTCGAACAGCCCGATGGCCGCGGCGTAGCTGAAGCTGCCGGACACCACGCCGACCCGGTACAGGTAGGTGGAGATGACGTCCGCGGTCGGATAGGTCAGCGGGTTGTAGAGCAGCAGGATCTTCTCGAAGCCGACCGCCATGAAGGTGCCGATGTTGAGGATCAGCAGGGTCATCATGGTCGGCCGGATGCCGGGGAGGGTCACGTGCCAGGTCTGCTGCCACCGGTTCGCGCCGTCGATCCGGGCCTGCTCGTAGAGCTGGGCGTCGATGGTGGTCAGCGCGGCGAGGTAGAGGATGGTGCCCCAGCCGGCGGTCTGCCAGACCTCGGAGGAGACGTAGATCTGGCGGAACCAGCCGGGCTGCTGCAGGAACGTGATCGGGGCGTGGCCGACCGCGTGCAGCGCCTGGTTCACCGCGCCGTTGTCGGAGAGCAGCTGCATGATGATGGCGGCCACGACCACGATCGACAGGAAGTGCGGCAGGTAGGACACCGACTGCACGAAGCGCTTGAGGCTGCGGGTGCGCACCTCGTTGAGCAGCAGCGCCAGGATGATCGGCATCGGGAAGGTGAACAGCAGCGTCAGGCCGCCGAGAATCAGGGTGTTGGTGAACACCTGCCAGAACGTCGGATCGCCCCAGAACAGCTGGAAGTAGTGGAGGCCGACCCACTCCGAGCCGAACAGGCTCCCGCCCGGCTCGTACCTGCGGAACGCGATGACGTTGCCCAGCATCGGCAGGTACCGGAAGACCGCGAAGAACACCAGCGGCAGGATCGCCAGCGAGTACAGCTGCCAGTCGCGGCGGATCGCCCGCCGCCAGGTACGGCGGGGCGGTTTCGGACGGCGGACGCGCTCGGGCTTCGCCTCCGGCGGCGCGTCATGGGTACCCCGTGCAGAATCCAATATCTCGGGTACGGTCATCCTCCGACCTCCCGGGTGGTGGGCGCGAGCGGAGCGGTGCGTTCGACGCGGGCGGGCGACTCCAGCCGCCGCCGGTGGCCCACCTCGCGCTCGGCGCCGACCAGGCGCAGCGGCACGGCCGCGGCCATCTCCCCGCTGGAGCGCCCGAACCGCAGCTCGACGTCTCCGGGTTCGACGATGCGCTTGCCGTGCAGGCCGGTGAACGAGGCGGCGTCGGCCGGGACCGTGAACGTCACGCGGGCCTGCTCGCCCGGCTCCAGCGCGACCCGGGTGAAGGCGACCAGGCGGACCACCGGACGGGTCGTCTGCGCGACCGGGTCGTGCAGGTAGAGCTGGACGACCTCGGTGCCGGTCCGCTCCCCGACGTTGCGGACCTGCACCTGGACGGTCACCTCGCCGTCCACGGGCCAGGCGGCGGGCTGCGGCGGATCGCCGAGCAGCGGACCGTACAAGAGCCCGTCGTCCCCCACGACACCGGCCTCGCTCCACTCGAACTCCGTGTAGCTCAGCCCGTGCCCGAACGGGAACGCGGGCGTCGGGTCGACGGAGGAGACCTGCGAACGCAGTCCCAGCGGCGGCGACAGGTAGGTGGTCGGAAGCCCGCCGCTGTCCCGGAGCACGCTGACCGGCAGCCGTCCGGAAGGGTTCACCGTGCCGGTGAGCACCTCCGCCACCGCCTGGCCGCCGCGCTGGCCGGGGAAGAAGGCGTACACGATGCCCGCCGCGGCCGCGACCTCGTCGCCGAGCGCGTACGGGCGGCCCGCCAACAGCACCAGCACCGTCGGGGTACCGGTCGCCAGCACGGCCCGCACCAGTTCGGGCTGCACGCCCGGCAGGCGCAGGTCGGCGGCGTCGCAGCCCTCTCCCGAGGTGCCGCGCCCGAACAAACCGGCCCGGTCGCCGACTGCGAGCACGCACACATCGCTCTGCGCGGCGGCGGTGACCGCGGCCTCGATGCCTGAGGTGTCGTCGCCGGTGATGCCGCAGCCCGGCGTGTACGTGAGCTGCGGAACCCGCACGCCGAGGGCCTCGCGCAGCGAGGGGATCTCGAGCCCGAGCCCGTGGCCGGAGTGAGCGCTCACATGCGCGGGGAAGGAATAGCAGCCGAGCATCGCCATCGGGTCGTCGGCGACCGGGCCCACCAGCGCGACCCGCCGGCCGGCCGAGAGCGGCAGGACCCCGCGGGTGTTGCGCAGCAGGACCACGGACACCCGGGCCAGGCGCAGGGCGAGGTCGCGGCTGGGCTCGTCGTCGAGGCGCAGCTGCTCGACGTCGTCGGGCAGGTACTGCGGATTCTCGTCGAGCAGGCCGAGTTCGGCCTTCTGTGCCAGCACCCTGCCGAGCGCGCGGTCCACCAGCGCCTCGTCGATCGCGCCGGACCGCACGGCCTCGACCAGGGGCCTGCCGTAGGCGTCCACCGTGGGCAGCTCGACATCGATGCCCGCCCGCAGGGCCAGTCCGGCCGCCTCCGCGGCCCCGGCGGCCACTCCGTGCAAGGTCTGCAGGAACCGGACCGCGAAGTAGTCGGCGACCACCGTGCCGGAGAACCCCCAGTCCTCCCGCAGCAATCCGGTCAGCAGGCTCGCGTCGGCCGCCACCGGCACGCCGTCGATCTCACAGTACGAATGCATCACCGAGCGCGCGCCGCCCAGCCGCAGCGCCATCTCGAACGGCGGCAGCACCACGTCGGCCAACTCCCGGCGCCCCACCGCCACCGGCGCCAGATTGCGTCCGCCCCGCGAGGCCGAATACCCGGCGAAGTGCTTCAGCGTGGCGACGATCCCGGCGCTCTCCAGGCCCCTGACATACGCCGCGCCGGTCATCCCGACCAGGTAGGGGTCCTCGCCGATGGTCTCCTCGGTACGGCCCCAGCGGTAGTCCCGGGTCACGTCCAGCACCGGCGCAAGGCCCTGATGCACCCCGGCGGCGCGCATGGACCGGCCGATCCGCCCGGCCATCTCCTCGACCAGGTCCGGATCGAAGGAGGCGCCCCAGCCCAGCGGCGCCGGGTACGCGGTCGCGCCCCAGGCGGCGAAGCCGGTGAGGCACTCCTCGTGGACCTGTGCCGGGATCCCGAACCGGCTCGCCGCGGCGATCTGCGCCTGGGAGGCGGCCAACGAACGCGCCCCGAGTACCGGATCCACCGGCGCGGTCCCGAACGGACGGGTCAGCTGCCCGAGCCCGTGCCGGATCACCGTGCTCCACGGCGCGCCGTTCTTCATCTCCGCCTGGTGCGGAGCGACGCCGCCCCCCGCGGCATCGGCGCCGACCCACACACCGACCAGCTGGGCGGCCTTCTCCTCCAGCGTCATCAACGGGATGAGCGCCGCGGCCCGCTCCCCGGGCGACAGCCGCGGGTCCCGCCACGGCACGGTGGCGGTGTCGTCGAGTGCTGTGTCGTCGAGTGCTGCGTCATCGGCTGCTGCGTCGGTCTCGACTGGCAACTGGGCTGTCATGCCGTCCCTTCGGCCCGGTCAGCGGCGTCGTCCCGACCGGAAGGGCCCGGCCGGAACCGAAACTATCGGAAAAATTCCCGTTACATACGGCGGTAACGTAGGCCCGCCGCCCAGGGGTGTCAAGGCTCTCCATCCCTCGCAGTTCCCCAGGCACGGCAAGGGTTTCAGCACCATCGACCGGACCTCTCCGACCGCTGGTCAGAGCCTTGAAAAGCCCGGTCGCCCAGGACGATTCGGTGTTACCCTTTCCGAAAGTTCAGTCAACTACGTGTGGGATATCGATGACTCCTCCCCGCGCGGCCACCGGCTCCGGAGCCGGTTCCGCGACGATCGCCACCATCGCCGACGAGGTCGGCGTCTCGGTGGCGACGGTCTCCAAGGTGCTCAACGGGCGCGCCGACGTCGCCCCCGAAACCAGGGCGCGGGTCGAGGCCAGCCTGGACCGGCACCGATATCAGCGCCGTGCCAAGCGGCAGCCCTCCGACACCGGGCAGATCGACCTGGTCTTCCACGAGTTCGCCTCGGAGTGGGCGATGGAGATCATCCGCGGCGTCGAGACCGTCACGGTCGCCGCGAACGTCGACGTGGTCCTCTCCCAGCTGCGGGGCAAGCACCGCCCGCCGCAGCAGTGGCTGGACGGGGTGCTCACCCGCCGCCCGCTCGGCGTCCTGTTCGTGCTCTGCGGCCCGACGCAGTCCCAGCAACAGCAGCTGGAGCGCCAGCGCATCCCGTTCGTGGTCGTCGACACGGACAGCGCGACCACCGCGTCGGTGCCCACGGTCGGCTCGAACAACTGGAACGGCGGTTTGCTCGCCACCCGGCACCTGCTGGAGCTGGGGCACCGCCGGATCGCGATCATCTCGGGCCCGAAGGACGTGCTGTGCAGCCAGGCCCGGCTGGCCGGGTTCCGGTCCGCCCACGACGAGGCCGGCCTGCCGGTCGATCCGGACCTGGTGCGCTACGGCAACTTCTACGTCGACGCAGGCTACGAACACGGGATGGAGCTGCTGAGTCGCCCGGACCGCCCGACGGCGATCTTCGCCGGTTCGGACCTGCAGGCGATGGGCGTGCTGCGGGCGGCGCGGCGGCTCGGCCTGCACGTCCCGGAGCAGCTCTCGATGATCGGATACGACAACCTGCCGATGTCCGCCTGGATCGAACCCGCCCTGACCACGGTCAACCAGCCGCTGCGCGACATGGCCGGAACCGCGGCCCGGATGCTGCTCGACCTGGCCCGCGGGGACGAGCTCTCGACCAGCCGGATCGACCTGGTGACCGAGCTGGTCGTGCGCGAGAGCACCGCGCCGCCGGCCGGCTGACCCGCCATGCCACTCTTCGACCTCCCCCTCGATCAGCTGCAACGGTACGCGCCCACCGTCCACGAGCCCGTCGACTTCGACGCGTTCTGGCAGGCGACACTGAACCAGACCGGTACCGGCCCACTCCTGCTCGACGTCCGGCCGGTGCACACCGGCCTGCGCCTCGTCGAGTCCTGGGACGTCACCTTCTCAGGCTTCGACGGCGACCCGATCCGGGCCTGGTACACCTGTCCGTCTCAAACAGACAACCTGCTGCCCGCCGTGGTGGAGTACGTCGGCTACGGACGCGGCCGGGGCCTGCCCCACGAGCGGCTGACCTGGCCGGCGGCGGGCTACGCGCACCTGCTGATGGACAACCGGGGGCAGGGGGATGAGTACGGCAACGGCGGCGACACCCCCGATCCCCACAGCAGTTCGCCCGGCGGCCCCGGACCGATGACCCGCGGCATCCTCGCGCCCGAGGACTACTACTACCGCAGACTGATCACCGACGCCGTCCGCGCGGTCGAGGCCGTGCGCGCCCTGCCGGGCGTGGACCCCACCCGAGTAGTCGCCACCGGAAACAGCCAGGGCGGCGGGCTCGCGATCGCGGTCGCCGGCCTCGTCCCGGACCTCGCGGCGCTGATCACCACGGCCCCGCTCATGTGCCACCTCCAGCGGGCGATCGAGATCACCGACGCCATGCCGTACGGCGAGATCGTGAGGTACCTGGCCGTGCACCGCGAGGCGGAGGACGCCGTGCGCCGCACGCTGTCCTACGTCGACGGAGTGGCCTTCGCCCGCAGGGCAACCGCACCGGCACATTTCGGGGTGGGCCTGCGCGATTCCGTGTGCCCGCCGAGCACCGCGTTCGCCGCCTACAACCAGTACGGCGCCGCCAACGGACGACCGACGCCGCCGGACCAGACGATGCATGCCTACCCGTTCAACCACCACGAGGGCGGCGAGGCAGTCCACGTGAGACGTCAGCTCCAGTGGCTCGCCGCGCTACTGGAAACCTGACGCACTCCCGACAGAGACGCGCGAGTTCGGGCCGCGCACGTGTTGAGTCGGCGTTAGAAACCGGACGATCATCGATCCGGCGTGCTCCAGTGGACGCAAGAGGTCCGTGCGCGGACAGCACGGCACGGCGTCACAGTGGGAGCCAGGAGCGGTGTCGCACGTCATTGGCCGCGTCGTCGTCGGCGTCAGCGGTTCGCCGGGAAGTCTGCAGGCCCTGCGCTTCGCGGTGGGTCACGCGCGTGTCTTCAACGCCACGCTGGTGCCGGTCATCGCCTGGGAACCGCCGGGCGGGGACTCCGCGAACCGCCGCTTCCCGGGCTTCCTGGCCGACGAGTGGGCAACCGAGGCGGAGGCCCGGCTGCTCACCGCCTTCGACGAGGGCCTTGGCGCGCTGCCGCCCGACCTGCCCACCCAGCCGCTGGTCATCCGCGGGCCGGCCAAGCGCGTCATGGTCGCGGTCGCCGAGCGGGACAACGACCTGCTGGTCGTCGGCGCCGGGCACCGCGGCTTCGTGCACCGTGCCTGGTACGGCTCGGTCTCGCGCTACGTCCTCGCACACGCCCCCTGCGCCGTGATCACGGTGCCGCCCAGCCAACTCGCCGCGGAGGCCCGCCGCAGCTGGTCCGGCCCGAGGCTGCGCCGGGCTCCGCGCGACGGTTCGGCGGCCCTCGAAACGCGCCGCAGTCGGCCGAGGTCGCAGCGCGACCGGATCGACCTGCCCGGCTGGGATCGCGCCCAGGAGCGCTGAAACCCCGCTGAAACCGCGGTGAATCCGGGGACGCGCACGCTCCTCGTGGTCGTGGCCGCCAGTGCCACGGTTCACGAGAGGAAGGGCATGGCTACCGCTACGTCCCCGGCGGCGATCACCGCGACCGGGCTGCGCAAGTCCTACGGCGACAAGGTCGTGCTCGACGGGATCGACCTGGACATCGCCGAGGGAACGATCTTCTCCCTGCTGGGTCCCAACGGGGCCGGCAAGACCACCGCCGTGCAGATCCTGTCCACGCTCATCCGCGCCGACGGCGGCGAGATGCGCGTCGCGGGCCACGATCCGGCCCGGCAACCCGACGCGGTGCGCGCCGCGATCGGCGTCACCGGCCAGTTCTCCGCGGTGGACAACCTGCTCACCGGCGAGGAGAACCTGACCCTGATGGCGGACCTGCACCACCTGGGCCGCGCCGAGGGACGCCGCCGCGCCGCCGAACTGCTCGAACGCTTCGACCTGGTCGAGGCGGCGATGAAGACGGCCGCCACCTACTCCGGCGGCATGCGGCGGCGGCTCGACCTGGCGATGACCCTGGTCGGCGACCCGCGCATCATCTTCCTGGACGAGCCGACCACCGGCCTGGACCCGCGCAGCCGGCTCACGATGTGGCAGATCATCCGCAGGCTCGCCAACGACGGCGTCACCATCTTCCTGACCACGCAGTACCTGGACGAGGCCGACCGGCTGGCCGACCGGATCGCAGTGCTCGATCAGGGCAGGCTGGTCGCCGTCGGGACGGCGGCCGAGCTCAAGCGCCGCGTCCCCGGCGGCCACATCCGCCTGAAGCTCGCCGACACCGCCGCGCTGGACGCCGCCGCCCGCGCCCTCGACGACTCCACCCGCGACGACGACGCGCTCACGCTGCAGGTCCCGGCCGACGGCAGCGCCCGTTCGCTTCGGAACCTGCTCGACCGCCTCGACGCCGCAGGAGTCGAGGTCGACGAACTGTCCGTGCACACCCCCGACCTGGACGACGTCTTCTTCGCCCTCACCGGCCGCACAGCGGCCGAAACGACGCCGACAACCGACCCAGCGCCCATCGACCCAGCACCCACCAACCCCGCACCAACCGACCCCGCAGAGAAGGAACCCGCCCGATGAGCACCCTCTCCCTCGCCACCCGCGACTCGGCGACGATGCTGCGGCGCAGTCTGCGGCACACCATCCGCTATCCCGTGATGATCATCGTGTCCTTGGCAGTACCGGTCCTGATCCTGCTGCTGTTCGTCGGCGTGTTAGGCGGCGCGCTGAACGCCGGTATCAACACCGGTACTCACGGCGCTTCGTACGCCGACTACATCGTTCCCGGGATCCTCGTGATGACCGTGGGCTACGGGGCCTCCACGACGGCGATGTCCGTGAACCGGGACATGACCGAGGGGATCATCGCCCGGTTCCGCACCATGGCGATCGCCCGGTCCTCGGTGCTGACCGGGCACGTGGTCGCGGCCCTGCTGCGGACGATGGCCAGCGTGGGCCTCGTCATCGGCGTCGCGCTGCTGCTGGGCTTCCGGTCCTCCTGCGGCCCGGTCGGCTGGATCGCGGCGCTCGGCCTCACCGCACTGATCGTCCTCGCGCTGAGCTGGCTGGCGGCCGCGGTCGGCCTGGCCGCCCGCAACGCCGAGGGCACGAGCAGCTTCACGCTCATCGTCCAACTGCTGCCGTTCATCAGCAGCGCATTCGTCCCGACGGGCTCGATGTCGGGGGCGGTGCGCTGGTTCGCCCAGCACGAGCCGTTCACCCCGATCATCGACACCCTGCGCGGACTGTTGACGGGCACTGCGATCGGCGACAGCGGCACCATCGCCGTCGCCTGGTGCCTCGTCCTCACCCTCGTCGGCTACCTGTGGGCGCGGTCACTCTTCAAGCGGGATCCCCGTCCGGCCAGCTAGTACTGCACTAGTCACGCGCCTGCACGGCAGCCGCCACAGCCACGCTCAGCGCATCGCCACCGAGGTCCGCATATGCCGCCACCGCGTCGGCGTATGCGGACTCGTCGGCACGCTCGGCAGCCTGCCGGGAGCGCGCCGCGGCCATGGTCGGATGGAATCCGCGCTGGAAACGCAAGCGCTCCGCGAGGGCGATCATCCGCACGGCCGACCCCGTCGCGCGCACGTCGCCGGTACGTTCCGCCCGCTCGAGATCCACCAGGGCCAGTGCCAGCAGGAGCGGGCCGCGCAGCTGCAGATCCGGGAAAGAGACCGCCGCTGCGGGGCCGGGATTCGCGGTCACGCGCGCCAGCGTGCCCGGCAGTTCGCCGGCCAGCTCCGCAACCAGGTCGAGACGGCCGTGCTGCGCATGCGCGACCACGGTCACGGCTTGAACCTCCAAGACCAAGGACCGCAAACCCGGCGTGTCACCGCCGTAGCCCGCACTCGCGGTGGATCTCAACCGATCGGCGGTCCGCCGCCAGAGGCGCAGGCCGGCCTCGACCTCACCGCGCGCGAGCAGGATCTCCGCCCGGGCGGCGAGATCGATCAGCGGGATGCCGGACTCCTCGACCCCGCCCCGCTGCACCGTCAGCTCGAGCCAGCGCTCCGCCTCGTCGACGTCGCCGCACTGCAGGCAGGCCAGCACGATCGCCCAGCGCACCCGGGCCACGCCGGAGCGCGCCCCGAGTTCTTCCAGCGCCTCCAGTACCGACAGCGTCGCCACCAGGTGGCCACGCGCCTCCTCCCCCCGATCGAGTTGGAGGCACAGCTCGCCGATCCGGGACTGGGCGAAGGCCCGCAACCACGCGGTTCCCTGCTCGCCGAGGACCGCGAGCATCCGCCCGGCCGCCGCCAGCGCGCCGTCCAGATCGCCGCCGCCCTCCCGGACGTAGCCGACCACACCGTTGGCAATGGCAGCCAGCAGCGGGTCGTCGCTGCCGCAGAGCTCTTCCAATCCCGGGGCCGGCGATTCACCGGTCCGTGCCCCGGCCCCGGCCCGTTCCCCGGTCGCCGCGCCGAACACGATTTCGATGGCCCGGATCAGGGTGTCCGGTGGGGCCGGCGGGAGCCGGCGCAGCGTGACCAGGAAGCGCACCGCACGGGGTCCCTGGATGAGGTACGCCCACAGCGTGGCCAGGACCGCGGCCGTGCGGGTGGCCTCGACGAGCTCGGGCTCGGGCCGGCAATGCGACAGCAGCCAGGCGGTCTCCTCCGCCAGCACGGCGATCCGCAGGTAGTTCGTCTCGACGGTCCACAGCGCGCCCAAGGTGGCGGAGGCCGCCGCGACGGTCGCGCCGTCCGCCCGCTCGAGTGCGTATCGCAGGGCCTGGACGAGGTTGTCCTGTTCGGCCCGGATCCGTCCCACGCAGTCGGCGGGGTCCGTTCCGAAGAGCGAATCGTGGTGCGCCACTCCGAATCCGCGGGCCCAGTCCAGGAAGCGCCCGATCGTCCGCTCGCCCTCCCCGGCCCGCTCCCGTTCGGCCGTGCTGAATTCGCGCACGGTCTCCAGCATCCGCAGGCGCGTGCCCGATCCGGTGTCCGCCACCTTGAGCAGCGACTGGTCTACCAGCCTCTCGACCACCGGCAGCGCGTCGTCGACGCCGAGCAGCTGTCGCGCCGCGTCGGTGGTGAAGCCGCCGGGGAAGATCGACAGGGCACGCATCGCCGCCTGTCCGTCGGACTCCAGGAGGTTCCAGCTCCAGTCGATGACGGCGTGCAGCGTGCGGTGCCGCTGCGGCGCGTCCCGCGCGGTCCCGCGCAGCAGCGTGAACCGGTCGTCCAGGCGGCGGGCGATCTCGGCGACCGACATGACCCGGACTCGGGCCGCCGCCAGCTCCACGGCGAGCGGCAGCCCGTCCAGATGACCGCACAGCTCACGCACCGCCTCGGCAGGCAGCTCGACGCCGGGCCGGGCCGCCAGCGCACGCTGGTGGAACAGCTCGACCATGGTCGGCAGACTCAGCTCCGGCAGCGGATACACCGATTCCGAGGACAGGCCGAGTGGGGCTCGGCTGGTCGTCAGAACCCGCAGATCCTTGCTCTGCGACACCAGCGCGTGTACGAGTTCGGCGACCCCGTGCACGACGTGCTCGCAGTTGTCCAGCACGAGCAGCGCGGGGCCGGGGCCGAGGGCACTCACGATGCCGATGACGGCATCCCCCGGAGCGGCTCCGCGTCCGACCGGCGCGTGTCCGGCCTCTGCGACGCCGAGGACCGACGCGACCTCCCCGGCCACGTCGCCGTCCGCGGTGACTCCGGCGAGCGCGACGAACTGCACGACGCGCTGCTCCGCCTGGCGGCTGACGACGTGGGCGAGCCGGGTCTTGCCCAGCCCGCCGGGGCCGACGATCGAGGTGACCCGGGCCGTGCGCAACAACTTCGCGATCGCCGCGATGTCGTCGTCGCGGCCCAGCAGCGGATTGGGCTCGTGCGGAACACCGTGCCGGACCGCCGGCGTATCGCCCTGCAACAGCTGCAGGTGCAGACCCCGAAGCGCGGACCCCGGGTCGCTGCCGAGCTCGGAGCGCAGCGCCTGCCGGTAGGCGTCGTACCTGGCCAGCGCCGTGGACGGACCCAAGGTCGCCGCCTCGCACTGCAGCAGCTCCGCCAGGACCTCCTCGTCCCGCGGCCACTCCCGAATCAGGTCACTGAGCGGCTCGATCGCCTCGCCGCAGCGGCCGAGCCGCGCGAGGGACAGTGCACGTGCCCGCACGAGCGACCGGTACGTCGAGACCCGCGCCGCACGCAGCGCAGCCAAGGGATCAGCCGACCCGGCATCCCCGTCCCCGCTCACGGCCCCGCCCCCGCCCCACAACGAAAGCCCCGCCTCGGCCTGCGCAAGCGCGGCGGCATGGTCCCCGGCCCGCGCGCACCGCGCGCTCACCGAGGCGCTGAGCAGCACGGCGGACGCGTCGACCTGCTCCTCGCCCAACGCGAGCCGGTAGCCGACCGGCGTACTGGCGATGATCGAGGACCCCAACGTAGACCGGACGCGCGACACGAGGACCTGTAGTGCCTTGGCCGGATGATCGGGCAGCTCCTCCCCCCAGAGCCCGTCGATCAGCCGCGCGGCGCTGCACCCCGCCCGCAGGTCGTCGGCAAGCAGCGCGAGCAGCCCGCGCAGCCGGGGCCCGGCGATCTCCCGCCCTCGGTAGGACGCCCCCGACAGCAGGACCAGTTCAGTGGTCACCGCAGCAGGCTAACCCACTCTCGCCCGCATCCCCGGCGGCTGCTCCCGGCGAAAGTTCCACCGCCGACCGCAGGTCACCGGGCACGTCGGGAGCCCGCCGCAGCCTTTCCTTGAGGTCTCCGAACGGCCGTGCCACCGTCCCCCTTAACAATTTCTGAATGTGAGCGCTCACATTGATCAGGAGGATGGCATGCGCACCACCCGGTTACGAAACCTCGCCGTCGCGGTGACCGCGGTGGCAGCGTGCCTGACGGGCGGCGCGGTAGCCAGCACCGTCACCGCCAACGCCGCTACGGTCGGCTGCCAGGTCGCCTACACCGTCAGCTCGCAGTGGACCGGCGGCTTCGGCGCGAACGTGGCGGTGACCAACCTCGGCGCCCCGGTTACGAGCTGGACAGTGCGCTGGGCCTTCCCCGCCGCCGGGCAGACGGTCACCCAGGCGTGGAACGCCACGGTGACCCAGAGCGGCACCGCGGTCACCGCGGTCAACCTGAGCTACAACGGCTCGCTGGCGACCGGCGGCGGCACCTCGTTCGGGTTCAACGGGGCCTGGACCACCAGCAACCCGATCCCGGCGAGCTTCACGCTCAACGGCGTGGCCTGCACGGGCAGCGTGACCGGCTCGACGAGCCCGACCCCGACAACGTCCCCGTCGACCTCCGCATCGGCTTCCGCATCACCGTCCTCATCGCCGACCTCGGGCCCGCCGCCGTCGAAGACAATCCGAGTCTTCTGGCTCAGGCCCACGGACGTGCCGTACAACCAGGCGTACCCCGACGGCATCACTGGTGTCATGCACGAAGCGCAGAGCTTCTACAAGACACAGCTGGGCAAGACCTTCACGCTCAACAACCCGGTCGTCGAGACGGTCGCCGGACTGCACGACACCAACTGGTACATCACCAACAACTGCGACCCCAACGGCGACCACTACTGGTGCGTGGTCTTCAACATGCAAAGCGAGCTGCAGCAGCGGTTCGGCCTGAACAATCCCGACAGTCGATGGCTGATAGTCGGTGAGGTCAGCGCCGAGGACGTGGGCAAGTCCGGCGGCGGCGGCTCGCCCGGCTGGGTGCTGCTCAGCGGGCACGACGCGGACGGCGCGGCCGGCCTGAACGGGCCGCTGAACCGCTGGTACGGCGGGATGGTCCACGAACTGGGCCACGCGTTCGGACTCCCGGACGCCACCTCCACCGACGGCACCTGCATGTCAGCGTCGCTCTACGACTACCCGAACTGCACCTTCAACCAGACCCAGAAGAACGGGATCCTCACCGGCCCGTACGGCAGCTTCCTGTCCTGACCGAGAGTCGCGGCCGGCGAGCTGCCACACAGCATCAGGAGGCTGACGGCAGAAACGTAAAGCCCCCGAGCTCGCCGCTAGGCAGCACGAGCAGTCGCAGACGCTGCGGCCCAGTGGCAAACGCGAGGGAGAGCTCTGCCATGACAGCCCCGCCGGCGGCGATCTCGTGGTGCACAATCACGATCTCCTCAGCGGAGCCCGCGCCTTCGATCCTCCTGCTCCAGGCGCGTTCAAGCTGCTGGACAGCGACCTTCTCCCGCACCTGCGGGGCCAGACGCTCGTACACCTGCCCGACCTGCCCGTTGAGCAGCGCGCGCACCACGTCGCAGGCGTCCTCGCGCCACACGGGCCACGGCCGGGGTGCGGCCGCACGTCGGGGATCCTGGTCGGCCAGCGCCAGGTGCGCGGCCTGCTTGAGGTAGGTGGAATAGACCGGGCTGCCCCCGCTGCTTGCCAGGAGCGCGACGGCTCGCCCGCGAGCGTGGTCGAGAGTGACGCTCGCGGAAAATCCGCCGGTCCCGCCGCTATGCTCGCGCACTCCGTCGTCGAGCACGATCCAGCCAAGGGCCTGTTCGATATCCTCGGCCACGCGCACCACCGGCGTCTGAGCAAGGGTGATCGCTTCGCCGAGCGGAGTGTCCCGCGGAAACAGACACGCACGCGCATACTGCGCCAGGTCCGCAATCGTCGCCTCGACGCCGCCCGCTCCCCAAGGGCGCTCCCAGGACGCAACCGGCCGCCCCTCAGCGTGGCCGGTCAGCAGCGTGCCCAGGCCGCGTGAGCCGACGCCAGAGTGCGCCATCTCAAGCGAGTCAAGCAGGCACTCGGTCACGAGTGTCGGATAGTCCTGGCCGCTGGCCCGCTGAAGGACCAGGCCGAGCAGCTGGTAGCCGAGATTCGAGTACAAATGCGGGCGGCCGGGCGTGACAGTGCTCTGACGCAAGTCACGTTCCGCGTCCTCGAAGGTGTATCCAGCCCAGGGGTTGGCCGAGTCGCTCGAACGCGAGCGACGGTCCGGACCCAACTGCGGCAGGCCGGAGCTGTGCGTGGCCAGTTCGCGCAGCGTGATCGCCTCGTTGGGTCCGGCGGAGAGCCAACGCCCGACCTGGTCGTCGAGCCGCAGCACGCCGCGTCCCGCCAGCAGGGCGAGCAGCGTGGCGGTCATCGTCTTGGTGACTGAGCCAATTTCGAACCGACAGTCCGCCGCGGTGTCAGACGGGTCGACCGCAACGGCCGTGCCGGACACGTCCAGGGCGGCGGCAGCGACCACGACACCGTCGGCATCGAAGGTCGCGCGCAGAGCAGCGGCCAGAGCATGCGAAGCCTGCGTTGCCCACGTCATCGCAGTATGAGGGTGGCGACCGAGGCCGACCCCGTCCCCTTTCTCACGATACTGAGACATTCCGGTCGGCGCTCTCGCTCTCCGCCAGCGCCCGGTACACGGAGGCGAGCGAGGGGTGGCGCCCGGCGTTCTTGCCCGTCGAGATGGTCAGCTGCTCGGCGATCTCGGGCACGGGCATGCCCCGGTCCCGAAGCTCACGGGCCAGGGCGAGCATGTCCTCGTCAAAGACCTTGGGGCGCCCCGAGCCCCTTCCCTTAGCCGCGGCCCCCCGTTGTCCCTCCAGCCTCTTGTCACGCAGGTGGCCACGGTCCAGCGCGGCGGCTGCAGCAAGAGCCGCAAAAAGCATCGAGCCAGTGCCCTTCGGATTGAAGAGCCCTGTCAGCGGACCCCCCAGAAGTTCCAGCGCGACGCCTTCGCCCTGCAGAACGCCTGCCAGCCACATCAGCTCGCCCGAGGTGCGCGCAACGTGCCCCAACTCAGCCGCGGTCACAACCACCGGCCGGGCAGGTGCGGTCTGCCTGCCGTCGCCAGCCAGCCGCAGCGCCTCCTCAAGCTCCGGGCGCCGCTTCACCGATGGGCTGACGTATTCGGAGAAGATCCGCTCGCACCGCACCGCCGCCAGCGCATCGACCTGAACGTCCAAGCTCTGCGACGAGGTCGTCGAACAGGAGGCGTAGCCGATCCGCAGCGGCATGACCGCCGACGTTCCGGGGCTCCAAGGACGTCCCGGCCCGCGGTCGGCAGGCACCAGGATCTCCGCCGCGTTGCCGAATGCGGGCACCAGCACGAAGCGAGCGGTGTGATAGCGCAACGCGGTGTTGCCGCTGCGGGTACGGCACGGGCTGCCCGCCGTTACCCCGCACGTGGGGCAGTCGTACCGCTCGACTGCGAGGGCCGCAGCGTGCTCGGGCGTCGGATTCATGCCGCCCAGCTTCTCAGAACTATCTCTCAAAATCCAGTCACAGCGCAGGGCACTGATGAAATCACCGACAACCCCAATCCGCGCTCACACGTCTCAAACGCGGGAAGGAAGGGTCCGAGCGCCCCGTACGGAACTGCACCGGGTGTTCATCGGCTCCAGGTAGACATCAGGCATCGCATTCCGATCCGCCCTAGATCTATTCAGAGCTGAATGGACCCCATGGACCCTTCCGTGCTTCCACAGCCGTCCGCCGTCGGCACGACCCATGGCCCCGGGCCGGTCCTCAACGTCACGGTCTCGGGCGGCGGCCCGGTCGGGCTGAGCCTCGCCCTGCTGCTCGAACACCTCATGGACCGCCGCGTGTCGGTCACGGTCTACGACGGCCGCTGGACCCGGGACGGGGCACGGGTGGTATGGAAGGACGCACGGCAGGGCAACGCCCGCCGACAGCAGGTCGTAACGATTCAGAGCCGTCAATTCCTGAACCTGCCTCGGGAGGTGCAGGAGCGGTTGTTCAGCGGGAACTCGTACTCTGAGATGTGGCCGCCCGGTACCGACTCGATTCGCGGCCTCGGCCCGCGCAACCTCCGGATCGCATACCTCGAAGACACCCTGCTCGAGCTGGCGAACCAGAAGCCCGACCGCATCCGCCTGATTCCCACCAGGTTCCATCCCGATGAGCGGCGCGAGAGCCTGGCCGGGTCCCAGGTGCTCGCCGTCTGCGAGGGCAGGCGCTCGCGGACCCGCGAGTACTTCGCCGACCGGTTCGGGCGCGCCGACGAGTCGATCTACTCGCTCAACGGCGAACACCTTCAGGACGTCGTGCTCGGCCTGCGGGTGAAGTCCACGCTGCCTGACCCCATGTCGGTGCTGCTGACCGTTGCCCAGAACCGCTTCCTGCTCAACTCGCTGCGCGGCGAGGGGTTCCTCAACATGCGCCTGACCGATGCCGAGGCGCGGGAGGTCGTGGCCGTCGGCATCGATCCCGCCCGGTACATGTTCGAGGACTGCATCGCCGCGCGCTCCTGCTCAATGACCCGGGACGGCCGCGGCGACTTCCGTTGCCCGATGCACGACGCGCTGTTCCTGCCCGCGCTGGTGAAGAATTCCGCACTGTGGAAACGGGTGCTGGAGGGGCTGGCGCTGTTCGGTGTCGCCGAGAAGGATCTGAGCACGGTCACTGCCTTCCGGCTGGACATGGTGCAGCGGCCCCGGTTCACCGCGCAACTGTTGTCCGCGACTTCGACCACGCCAGGAACCCACGGCTTCCTGCTCGGCGACGCCGCCAACGCGATCCACTTCTGGCCGGGGCGCGGTCTGAACAGCGGCCTGGCCTCCGCCATCTCGCTGGCCCGGTCCCTGGAGAGGGCGTGGCGGGGCAGGACCCTGCGTGATGCCGACTTCGTGCGCCACGAGGCGGTGATGTCGATGCTCCAGTACCGGCACAAGACCCGCGCCTGGAACGCGATGGTGACGACGGACGAGCACGGGGTGGTCTGCGCGATCAAGGACAAGATCGCGCGGAGCATTGAGGAGACGCAGGAACGGATGCAGGAGCAGGACGGCGAGTCTCCAGATACCTCGGACACGGTTTTCGACGCGCTGTTAGAGCGGCTGCGCGCGATCCGCGGCCGCCTGGCACCCCGTGTTCCGGGCATGCCCGACGACGCGATCCTGAGCGAGCATCTGCACACGCTGAAAGGCGAGACCCTTCGGACTCTGCTGGAGAGCGGGGCTTGGGACACGTTCATCGTGGCCGGCGAGGAGGTCGACATCGACCTCCTCTACCGCACCGATCCGTCGCCGGCCCCGGGAGCGCTGGCTGCCCTGGCCGCCCTGGCCAGTCCGGCCGTTCGAGCGGTTCACCAGGCCCAGGCCCAAACTCCCGCGAGCCCGATCAACACGTGTGGACACGAAGTGCCAGCGCCGCAATATCGTGCTCACTGAGGTTTTCTCGGCTGCGGTTTGGTTGGTGGGTGAAAGGCCCCGCACGCGTATCCCTCGTGGCGGGTCGTTTGCCGTCGGCGAAGCTATCGCGGGAATGCCGTGGGAGCACGGGCGTCTGTGCTCCATCGTCGCTGTGAACGCTACTTCCCGCACGACACCAGCCGCGTGTCGTTTGATTTCATCCAAGGGTTTTTATGGGCAGGAGCAGCGCTGGGAGCCGCAGCATCCAGCGTGGCCGTCAAACACAAAAACCCGGGATGAAACAGAACGACACGCGGCCGGTGTCACGCGTGAAGCAGCGCTCCCCACCAGGCCCGACCACAGACGCCTGTGTCCCCTCGGGGTTCCCGCGATAGCTTCGCCGACGGCGGTCGAGTCGCCACGGGGGATACGCGTGCGGGGCCTTTCATCCACAGACCGGCCGCAGTTATCCACATTCTTCGACAACCACCCACCGAACCCTTGTGTAGCAAGGGAAAATTATGGTAACGGGTTCCGGAGAACGGGGAGTGAATGTCATGGAAAGCACACGGGAGAACACCACTGACGGCGGTCGGGAAGGTCCGGTCAAAGTGGACCGGTGGCTTGCGGTGGCCGCGGATACGGGTGGTTTGGAGGGGTTGGGGGCGGACGGTGTGATGCAGGTGATGGAGGAGCTTGAACGCGGGGAGCAGGCGGTCGCGGCGGCCCAGTACCGGGTGCTGGCGGTGCTGGCGCGGGATCCGGTGTACAGGCCTAGTGCGGTGCAGGGTGCGGCGGTGGAGGTGGCGTGCGCGCTGCGGATCAGTGCGCGTGCGGCCGAGGGGCAGGTGGCCGAGGCGTGTGTGCTGCAGCGGCTCTTCCCCGAGGCGTTGGGGGAGTTGGCGGCCGGGCGGGTGCAGGTCGCGCAGGTACGCGCCCTGATCGACGCGACCTCGGCGTTGGACGACACGGCGGCGCGCGCGGTGCAGGAGCGGGTGCTGGGCAGGATGAGCGAACAGACCCCTGCCACGACCCGCAAGGCCCTGTCGCGCGCGGTGCTCAAGGCGGACCCGCACGGTGCGGCGCGTCGGCACGAGGCGGCGCGCAGGGACCGGCGGGTGGCGCACTACCCGGAGTCGGACGGGATGGGCACCGTGTGCGCGACACTTGCGGCCGAGCAGGCGGTGCATGCGATGGCGGTGATCGACGCGCACGCGCGCGCGACCAAGCAGCCGGGGGATGGACGGACACTGGAGGCGGCGCGGGCGGACTCCTTCTACCACCTGGTGACCGGGAACGCGGGCGCCTACCCGACGGCGGTGGTGACGGTGACCGTGGGGCTGGACACGTTGCTGGGGATCGACCAGGAACCCGCGGAGCTCGCCGGATACGGACCGGTGACCGCGCAGACCGCGCGGAGGCTGGCGGCACAGGATGGCGTGGTGTGGCGCAGGCTGCTGACCGAGCCGGAGTCGGGTCTGGTGGTCAAGACCGACCCGCACACCTACCGGCCTACCGCGGAGGTGCGCCGGCAGGTGTCCGCGCGAGACGGACACTGTAACTTCCCCGGCTGCGCGATGCCCGCCACACGCACGGATCTGGATCATGTGGTGGCGTTCGACCACCAGCGCCCGGAGCACGGCGGGCTGAGCACGGTGGAGAACCTGCAGGCACTGTGCCGCAGGCATCACCAGCTCAAGACGCATGGGGACTGGAGCGTCCGTCTGAGCGAGACAGGTGTAAACACCACCTGGACCGCACCGAGCGGACGCCGGTACCAGACAGCGGCGTGACGCTAGCGGGAACCAGGTCTATGCCGGAGGGGGATGGACGGCACGTAGCAGAGAAGTCCTCACTGGACGTAGCAGGTCTTGGCGGTGCCAGACGCCGGATCCCCGAACACCGTGTTTCCGCATGGGGTTCCGCCGGTGAAGGTGCCGTAGTAGTACAGCCCGGCTGCACCGTAGGCGACCTCGTGCGTGCCGGTGAACGTGCACGTCGCGGTTTCGGCGGCGCACGGGGTCCAGGTCGTCACGGTCGGAGGCGCGGCCTCGAAGAAGCAGGTCTTGTGCGTGCCGGGCGCCGGGTCGCCGAACACCGCGTTGGTGCAGGCCGTGCCATTGCTGACGGTGGCGTAGTGGAATTGGCCGGCTGCGCCGAACGCGACTGTGGCGGCTCCTGCGAACGAGCACGTCCCGGTCTCGTCCGCGCACGGTTGCCAGACGTTGCTCGTGGGCGGTGCGGCTTCGACGTAGCAGGCCTTGTGTATACCGGGCGCCGGGTCGCCGAAGACCGTGTTGCTGCAGGCCGTTGCGGTGGTGGCGGTGGCGTAGTTGAACTTGCCTTGAGCACCGAATGCCACCGTGTCGGTCCCGGTGAAGGAACACGTTCCGGTCTCTGCCGCGCACTGGGTCCAGGTGCCGGGCAGGGTGAAGCTGGGAGCGGGCACGACCGAGCCGGTGAAGTGCCAGGTGCCCGAACCGATGGTGTAGGTGGCTGCGGTGCCAGTGCTTGTGATCAGGCTTGCGCCGCTCGTGGGGCTCACGCTGGTGCTGCTGCCCTGACCGAAGTTCGGCACGTGAACCGTAGCCGTGGCCCCGGCCGGAATCGTGACGTCCATGGCGAACTGTCGGCCCGTCACGGTCCAGGACGTGGCGACGGTGCCGTGCACTGTGTTGATGGATGCGGACGCGTGCGCGAGGCTCGGGGGCACCTGCGGGTCGATGGTCACCGTGCTGTAGCCCTGACCGGTCGGCTGGATACCGGCCAACTGGGTGTAGAGCGAGGCGTTGATGCCTGCGAACATCGCGTGGTCGTGGGTCTCCATGGACGAGCTGTACGTCCACTCCTCCCAGGACGTCGTCGCACCCTGACTGATCTCGTACCCGAAGCCCGGGTAGCTGGCCTGGTCCAGCACCGTCATCGCGACATCGATGCGGCCGATGCGGGCGAGCGCGTCCATGAGGTAGCGGGTGCCGAAGATCCCGGTATCCAGATGGCCGCCGTCCGCGTTCAGGATCGTGTCGACGAGCCGTGTGCCGACCGCCGTGACGTTCGCGTCGGGCACTATGCCGAAGGCCAGCGGCAGCACGCTGGTCACCTGGCGGCCGTCGCCGTAGCTCGCGCCGTCGGCGTTGAGGAACTGCGCGTTGAACGCCTGCTTGATGTTGGCGGCGAGCTGTGAGTAGTGGGTCGCGTCAGTGCTCTGGCCCAGCGCGGTCGCTGCCTTTGAGACGTCCAGGGCCTGGAGGTACGACAGCGCCGTATTGACGATGGGCACCTCGCTGGTGCAGGCGCCCGCGTTCGGGCCGCCCAGTCCGCCGTTCGCGTTGGAGCTGAGATCCGGCGGGCACCAGTCGCCGAAACCGGTCGTCCAGATGTACCCGGGCACGTTCGCGGCGTTCGTGTCGACGAACGTCTTCATGGCCGGGTAGGTGGCCGCGAGGGTGGCGAGGTCGCCGTACTGCTGGTAGAGCGTCCACGCGAGGCTGATCTGGTCGCCGCCCATGTCAGGCTGCTGGGCATTGCCCGCGTCGCTGGGCAGCGCCGTGCCGGGCGGCATGTCCAGGAGGTAGTTGGCGTAGTAGTTGTCCAGGTTGAACTCGACGGTGGAGGCGTCGTGATACGCCTGCACATCCATCCCGGGAGGCGTGCGCTCGTCGCGGACCGGGTTGTCGGTGGGCGTGCTCATCGAGTTGTTCAGAATGGTCCACCGGTTGTTCTGCCAGATCCGGTTCAGCAGCGGATCGGAGGATGAGAACGTGCCGATGGACGTCACGTCCGCGTGCACGACGCGCGCATCTAGGCTGGTGAGGGTCGGGGTCTGCGGGTCTCCGGTGACCTCGACGTAGCGGAAGCCGTGATAGGTGAATCTGGGTTCGTAGGTCTCTGTTGAGCCGGTGCCGGCGAGGGTGTACGTGTCCGTGGATGCTGCGTTTCTGTTCGTGGTCGTATCCAGCATGCCGTTGCTGCTGATCTCTTCGGCGGTCCGCATCCGTACCGTGGCGCCCGCCGGGCCCTGGACGCGCAGGCGTTCCCAGCCGGCGATGTTCTGTCCGAAGTCGTAGACGTAGACGCCGGGCTGCGGCTGGGTCAGGCTCACCGGGCTGAGCGTGCCGGTGACGCGTAGCGGCGGCATCTCGTCCGCCTCGAGGTTGCCGGAGGGTGCGGTTACGGCCTGTACGGGCTGCCAGGCGGAGTCGTTGAATCCGGTTTGGTCCCAGCCGTTCTGTTCCAGCCGGGCGTCGTAGGACTCACCGGCGTAGATGTCGTTGCTCGTGATCGGTCCCGTCGACCACTTCCACGTGTTGTCGGTCGTGACGGTCTGGTGCGTGCCGTCGGTGAAGGTGACGTCGAGCAGCATGATGGCCTGTTTCGGCCCCAGCCAGCGGAAGCCGTACTGACTGAACTGCGGGCCGTAGCCGTTGCCGAGCCACAGGCCGACGGCGTTCGAGCCCTGCTGAAGGTCACTGGTGACGTCGTACGTGGCGTACAGGTCGCGTTGCGCGTAGGGCGTGCTCGGCGGGGCCAGTACCTGGTCGCCGACTTTGCTCCCGTTGAGGTAGAGCTCGTAGAAGCCGAGGCCGAAGGCGGAGACTTGTGCGTTCGCGACTGTTTTGGCGTTGAGGGTGAAGGTGTCGCGAAGTAGTGGTGCGTTGGTGGTGCTGGAACTGGGGCTGATCCACTGGGCGCCTTGCCAGTTTGTAGTGCTCGGCAGGGCCGTTTCCCCGTGGGCGGCGGGCGGGGCTAACGTCGATGCGACGATTAGGCTGAGCAGGGCCGCGACTCGTGTGTAGCGCTGCCGGAGGGGTCTGATCGGGCGGTGATTGGCCCGGAGACGACCGAGCATGGCTGGGCGTTCCTTTCGGGTTCGTGGGCTGACTTGGGCGCCGTGTCAGCCGAGTTGCGAGAGGTCGACCGCGTTCGCCATCGCCTGGTAGCCCGCGCTGCTCGGGTGCAGGTGGTCGCCCGAGTCGTAGGCGGGCAGCATCGCTGTGGGGTTGGCCGGGTCGCGTATCGCCGCGTCGAAGTCGACGATGTTGTCGAAGACCCCGCCGTTGCTTCGGATGAAGCTGTTGACGGTTTCGCGGTTGGCCTCGATGGCCGCTGTGTATGACCCGGCGCCCAGCTCGGGCGTGATGGTACCGCCCAGAACGCGCAGCCCCTGTGCATGAGCGCGCGCCGCGAGCTGTTCGAGGCCTGAGATGACCTGACTCGCGGAGGTACCGGAGTTCAAGTCGTTGATCCCCTCCAGGATGATCAGCGTCTTGACGTTTGTCTGCGCGAGCACGTCGCGGTCCTCCCGCGCCAGCGCGGAGACGCCGGCGGTGCCCGTGCCGGCCAGGCCGTTGAAGGCGTCGTTGAGGATCCGGTTGCCGCTGATGCCCTCGTCCACGACGCCGGACTGCGGGTACTGACTCTGGGCGAGCAGCCGGCGGGCCAGGAAGTTCGGCCAGCGCGCGTTGCCGTTGTACGCCGAGTTGTAGCCGTCGGTGATGGAGTCGCCGAAGGCCACGACGGTGCTCGGCGTGCCCGAGACGACGTCGATCCCGGACAGCAGCGTCCAGAAGCCGAAGAGGCTGCTGGTCGGGAAGTTCGCCACGTCCGCGGTCTGGTCGCCGGTCTGGTCGGCGCTGGTGTACATGTCCTGCACGCCGAGGCTGTGGAACGGCGCGATCTGCACCGTTCCGGGCAGGTAGAGGCTGACCAGCAGGTTCGTGTCCGCCGGGAGTGCGAAGCCGACGGCGTCGCTCACCAGCTGGCCGCCGGCCGGGATCACGCCGCCCTGGTTGCCGTTGAAGGTCAGCGTCACCGGGGTCGCGGCGGCCGTGGACGTGGAGCTCTGCACGGCGATCGTGGCGTGCCCGATCACGACCGGGGCGGTGGCGAAGTCGTTGTCCAGCCGGATGCGGGCGCTCTGGCCGCCGACGCTCGAGTGGGCGACCATGCGCAGGGTCCGGTTGATCCACGGCCCGGGGACCAGGCCGTCGTCGGCGGCTGCCGCCCAGGTGCCGGTCCACGGTCCGGCGACCGGGCGCACCCCGAGCGCGAAGACGTGCAGCGCGGGGGTGTTCGTCCCCGGCGCGGCGCTGACCGTGGGCAGCGTGACCGTGGCGACGGTCTTGGCCGGGTTCAGTGGGACGGTCTGGGCGTAGGGCTTTATCGTCGCGCTCTGAGTCCCGGTCGGCGTGTTCCAGTCGGGCAGCTGCACGGCCATGGTGTCGCTCGGCCCGACGTACCAGTCCGGCACCGACAGGCTGTAGGACTGCGTGCTGCCGTCGGTGTAGGTGACGGTGCCGCTGCCCCCGGTGGTGCCCTCGGTACTCGCCAGCACGAAGGTGAGCGCGTTGCCGGAGCCGGGGACGCCGATCTGCTGGCCGTTGGCCACGACGTTGTCCGGCTGCCCTGAGGGCACGTTGGGCCAGGTCAGCGCGGTTCCGTTGAGGATCACGCGGGCGCCGGGCACCCAGCCCGCGGCGGCGAGGTCCTGCGCCGAGAGGCTGTGTCCGGTGCCGTCGAGGTTGCCGACGGTGGTGTTCGCGTTGTCGGTGATGCCGACGTTGTCGAAGGCGGCGCTCAGCCCGGTCGGGCCGGACAGCGGCGCGAGTGCGGTGGCGAAGACGTGCAGCGCAGCGGTGTTGACGGTGGTCGAGCTGACGTTGGGCAGCGTCACGCTCGCCACGGTCTTCGCCGTGTTGAGCGGTACTGAGGCGAGGTACAGGCTGACCTGGTGGGCCTCGTGGCCGCCCGGGTAGTTCCGGTACTGCGTCGCGGCGGCGATGCCCGTAGTGCCGGACCACCAGTCGGGCACGGAGAGGGTGTACGCCTGGCTGCTGCCGTCCGAGTAGGTGATCGCGCCGGTGCCGCTGGTGTTCCCGTCCGTGCTGGTGACGATGAAGTCCAGCGCCCGTCCCGATCCGGCCAGCGCGTACGTCTGGCCGGACGCGACGGTGTTGTCCTGCTGCCCGGGTGCGAGATTCGGCACCTGGACCGCCGCGCCGTCGGAGACGGCGAAGGTCAGGCCGGGTGCCCAGCCGACGGAGGCCAGCGCCTCGGCCGAGAAGCTGTAGCCGCCTCCGTCGAGGTTGGCCGCCGCGGCGTTCGCGTCGTCGCTGATGCCTGCGTTGTTGAACAGGGATGAGAGTTGTGCGGCACGTGCGACCGCCGGACTGCCGGCTGCTTGTGCGGGCAGCGCTGATGCGACCGCGGCTGTGAGGCCCATCGCCGCGGTCGCCGCCAGCAGCAGAGCCGATCGCCGGGATACGAACCCGTATCCGTATCTGTGCCCGTAGTCGCGTCCGAACCTCGTGCGCGTCATGTCGCTCTCTCCCTTCGAGTCAGCCGGGGACCAGTGCCACGGCACTGGTCGGCGTGTTGCGGTGCGGGGCGTCCCGGCCGGCAGCCGGCCGGGACGCCACCGTCCCCCTATCTCAAGCGGTATCTCAGGTGGTTGCTGCTGGCCCGAAGGTCAGGGCAGCGTCCACTTCTGGTTGGTGCCGCCGTTGCAGGTGTAGATCATCAGCTGGGTCCCGGCGGTGGTGCTGAAGCCCGGGTCGTCCAGGCACAGGCCCGACTGCGGGTTCACCAGCGATCCGTCGGACTGCGCCTGCCACTGCTGGGCCCCGGTGCCGTTGCACTGCCAGAACTGCACGAGCGTTCCGGCGGCAGTGCCGCCGTTGGCCACGTCCATGCAGCCGCCGAGCACCTGCAGCGTGCCGTTCGAGGCCACCGTCCAGGTCTGCGCGCCGGTCTGGTTGCAGGTCCAGATCTGGACGTGGCTGCCGTTCGTGGTGCTGCTGTTGGAGTCGTCCACGCACAGGCTGGAGGAGACCCCTGACACGATCGGCCCGGACTGGGTCACCGCGCCGCTGCCGCCGAACGCCATCGCGAAGACGTGCAGCGTGCCCTGGTTGGCGTTGGACGGCAGCCTGACGCTGGCCACCGTCTTGCCGCTCGCCAGCGCGACCGGGGTGGTGGCGAAGACGTTCGTCGTGACCGTGTCGGTCGCTCCGCTCTCCTGATTGCGGTAGGCCATCGTCGCGGCGATGGTGTTGCCCGACTCGACCGCAACACTGGCGCCGTTGAGCGTCCAGTCGGAGAAGCCGAGCGTGACCGCCTGCGTCGTGCCGTCGGTGTAGGTCACCGTCGCGGTGCCGCTGGACGGACCGTTGGTGGCCGCGCCGAGGAACGCGATCGAGCCGCTCCCCGAGGCCGGCACGACCTGGCCGTTGGCGGTGTAGTTGTCCGGCTTCCCGGCGGCGGCCGAGGGCCAGGTGAAGGTGGACCCGGCGGCCGTGATCGTCGAGCCCGGATTCACTCCGGCGTTGGCCAGCGCGGTGGCGGAGTAGGAATAGCCGCTGGCGTCGAAGTCCCCTGCCGCGTGCGCGCTGTCGGCGGAGATTCCGGCGTCGGTGTAGGCCGGATCCGAGCCGAGGCGGCCGTAGGACGGCGGGGCGGAACTCGCGGCGGAGGCCCAGGAGGTGTTGGCCGCGGTGCCGAGCACGTAGGCGAAGGTGCCGCCGGAGGTGATCGCCGACGTGGGCAGGTAGGCGTTGTTCCAGGCCGCGCCGTTCCAGGTGGCGGACTGGACGTAGGGCGCGTTGTCGGCGGCCGCCGGGGCGTTGACCGTCAGGGTGTTGCCGGACGGCAGCGTGAGCACGATCTGGGTGAACAGCGGTGAGCCGAGGGCCAGGTCGGCGGTGCCCGGGGTCTCCGGGTATATGCCGAGCGCGGACCACACGTACCAGGCGCTCATCGTGCCCAGGTCGTCGTTGCCGGCCAGACCGCCGGGGGCGTCGGTCCAGATCTGGTCCTGGATCTGGCGCACGACCTTCTGGGTGTTGTAGGGCTGGCCGGTGTAGTCGTACTCCCACGGGATGTCGAGGCTGGGCTCGTTGGTCAGGTCCGTGTAGCCGTTGGCCCCGGTCAGCGAGGACAGGTCGGTGTTCAGGAACGAGTTCATCGCCGCGTTGCCGCCCTCGGCCGAGATCAGGCCGCCGACGTTGAACGGCACCATCGGCGTGTACTGCCAGGAGTCGCCCTCGACGAAGTTCGACCCGCTGGTCGCGCTGAAGCTGCCCGTCCACTGGCCGGAGTGGTCGCGCGGCTGGATGAAGCCGCTGGCGCTGTCGTACAGGTTGGCCCAGCCCTGGGCGCGGTTGCGCAGCACGGTCTGGTCGGTGGTGTCGCCGAGCGCTCCGGCGAGGGCCGAGACCGCGAAGTCCGCGCTGTCGTACTCCAGGGTGGTCGACGCGGGGCCGTAGAAGTTGCAGCACCCGTACGAGCCGTCGGACGGCAGCCAGCCGACCGTGTTCTGGTAGTCGTTGCCGGGCCGGATGTTCGTGGTCGCGGCCGTCGCCTCGGCGACCATGTCCTTGAGCGCGGTGGCCGTGTCGAAGCTGCGCGCGCCGAAGGCGTAGTAGTCGGCGAGGATCGGGTCGGCCGGATCACCGACCATGACGTCGGTCTCGCCGTTGTTCAGCATCCACTTGGGGAACATGCCGGAGGCCGCGTAGTCGTCCACCATCGACTGGGCTATGTCGGAGGCCGCCGATGGATCGACGAAGGCTGATAACTGCGCCTGCGCCCGGTAAATGTCCCAGCCGGAGAAGTTGGAGTACTCGGCGGCGTGGCCGGAGCCGACCGTGTGCACGGCCGAGTCCACGCCGAGGTACTGGCCGTTGGAGTCGCTGATCACGTTCGGGTGCAGCAGCGAGTGGTACAGCGCCGTGTAGAACACGGCCTGCTGGGCGGAGGTGCCGCCGCCGACGGCGATCCGGCCGAGCAGCGCGTCCCAGGAGGTGTGCGCGGCGGCCTGGGTCGCGGCGAAGTTCCAGTTCGGGTTCTCCGCGGTGACGTTGGCCTTGGCGTTGGCGGTCGACACGAAGGAGACGCCCACCTTGGCCTGCACCACCTGGTTGGCGGTGGTGTTGAAGGTGACGTATCCGTTGTTCGCGGCGGCGGCCGGGGTCACAGCACTCTTGGTCGCTGTAGCTTTTGCCACCGTGCTGTGGAGCGTCGGCTTGTTGTTCGGCTCGGCGGCGTTCGGCGAGGCGGTCGACGCGCTCGGGGTGGTCAGGGTCGCCGGGACCGCGGCCGTGCCGTTGCCCGCGAAGGACTGGTCGAAAACCATGTCGAAGTACAGCGTGTACGTCGCCGTCGCGCCGCAGAAGTGGCCGCTGGTGATCTGCCCGGAGACCTCGTTGGTGCCGACCGTGTTGAACTGCGTGTTGGTGTCGCCGTTCTGACTGCCGGTCAGCTTGAAGATCAGGTTGGCCTGGGTGGTGGCCGGGAAGGTGAAGCGAGCCATCCCGCTGCGCGTCGTGGTGGTCAGCTCGGTGTGCACGCCGTTGTTCAGCGCGACCGAGTAGTAGCCGGGGCTCGCCGACTCGTTGGAGTGCGAGAAGGCGTCGGTGGCCGAGGTGCTGACCGCGCCGACGGTGGGCAGGATCGGCACGTCGCCCTCGCCGCCGCAGCCAGGTCCGGAGATGTGGGTGAGGCTGAACCCGGTGATCGAGGAGTCGTTGTAGGAGTAGCCGCCGCCGTCCGGACGGCTCGGGGTGTCCGGCGACCACTGGACCATGCCGAACGGGGAGTCGGCGCCGGGGAAGTCGTCGGCAAGGTTGAGCGTGCCGATGAACGGGTTGACCAGGGCCGCCGGGTCGGCGACCGTGGCCGCGCGGGCCGGGGCGGCCGGGCCGAGGGCGAAGAGCCCGAGGGCGCCCACGGCCGAGGCGGTGAGCCAGGTCAGGGGCCGGCGTACCCGTTCGCGCTCGGCCCCGATCCCCGCTGTGGAGAGCACCACTGGAGTGTGTCCCTTCGCTGGGGCCTCCGAGGAGGGGGCGTCGAGCGCCCGACCGCGCGCCGGCAGCGGTACGGCGACTCCTCCGGCCTCGTCGACCGGATGCCCGACAACGTTGTCAGGCGTTACCGTCCATCAGCACACTGCCAGAGTGACGGTCCGTCAAGGGCCCCGCGCGGGATCCCGCGGCGAATGTGTCCGGGTCACCGCCCCACCTGCGCCGCGACACGCAATGTCCGAACCGTATGTGAATCAGACGTCCGCGAGCGTACGATCGTGAGACATCGTTGTCATCACACAGCCGCGGCCGGCGCCGCCGCCGGCCCGGACCGGCAAGGGGGAATCACGGTGCAGCCCGGTCCGGTCTCGCCGTTCAAGGACGAGCCGTTCATGGTGGCCGGCACGGCCGACCGCCGCGACCGTCCGACCATGAAGGACGTGGCCGCCGTGGCCGGGGTCAGCCTCAAGACCGTCTCCCGGGTGGTCAACGGCGAGGCCGGGGTGCTTCCGCACACCGAGGCCCAGGTCCGCCAGGCCATCGCCGAGCTCGGCTTCCGCCGCAACGACGGCGCCCGCCAGCTGCGCACCGGGCGCACCGCGGGAATCGGCCTGGTGGTGGAGAACGTCGCGGACCCCTTCTACTCGCTGCTGACCGGGGCGGTCGAGCAGGTCGCCCGCGAGCACGGCTGCCTGCTGTTCACCGGCTCCTCCGAGGACGACCCGCAGCGCGAGGCCGAGCTGGCCCTGGCCTTCTGCGCCCGCCGGGTCGACGGCCTGGTCATCGTCCCGGCCGCCTCCGACCACAGCTACCTCGGCCCCGAGCTCGGCTCGGGACTCGCGGTCGCCTTCGTCGACCGGCCGCCGATCGGGCTCGCCGTGGACACCGTGCTCACCGCCAACACCCAGGGCGCCCACGACGGCGTCGCCCACCTGCTCGCCCACGGCCACCGCCGCATCGGCTACCTCGGCGACGCGGAGCGCATCTACACCTCGGCCGAACGGGTGCGCGGCTACCGCGACGCGATGGCCGCCGCCGGCGCGCCCATCAACGAGTCCTGGATCTCCCTCGGGCCGCCCGAGCCGGCCCGCATCCGCAGCGTCATCGATCAGCTGCTGGGCGCACAGCCCGCCGTCACCGCGCTGTTCACCGGCAACAACCGGCTCACCGTCACCGTCCTGCGCGAGCTGGCCGCACGCCGGTGGCCGCCCGGCAGCTACCGCCCGGCCCTGCTCGGCTTCGACGACTTCGAACTCGCCGACCTGTTGCGCCCCGCCGTCAGCGTCGTCGCCCAGGACCCGGCCGGGCTCGGCCGGCACGCGGCGGAGCTGCTCTTCGCCCGCCTCGGCGGCCAGCGCACTCCCCCGCGCCGCATCACCCTGCCCACCCGGATCATCGCCCGCGGCTCGGGCGAAGCCCCGCCCGCGTCGTGACCGGCGGCGGCACCGCTGCACGCTGCTAGCCGAAGCGGCCGTGTACGTAGTCTGAGGTGCGCTGGTCCTGCGGGTCCTCGAAGAGCTGCGCGGTCGGGCCGGATTCGACGATGTGGCCCGGGGTGTTCTCGGCGGCGAGGAAGAACGCGCAGCGCTGCGACACCCGCGCGGCCTGCTGCATGTTGTGGGTGACGATCACGATGGTGACCTGGCCGGCCAGCTGCGCGATGGTGTCCTCGATCCGGCGGGTGGAGGTCGGGTCCAGGGCGGAACAGGGCTCGTCCATCAGCAGCACGTCCGGGCTGACCGCGAGCGAGCGGGCGATGCACAGCCGCTGCTGCTGGCCGCCGGACAGCGCGCCGCCAGGGGACCGCAGCCGGTTGTGCACCTCGTTCCACAGCCCGGCCCGGCGCAGGCTGTCCTCCACCACCGCGTCCCGGTCGTCCACGCTGATCCCGGCGAGCTTGAGGCCGCTGGCCACGTTGCCCGCGATCGACATCGCGGGGAACGGGTTCGGCTTCTGGAACACCATCCCGATCCGCTTGCGCACGTCGGCGGGGCGGGTCGCCGGGTCGTAGACGTCCTGGCCGCCGAGCAGCACCCGGCCGGCCAGGGACGCGCCGCGCACCATCTCGTGCATCCGGTTCAGGATCCGCAGGAAGGTGGACTTCCCGCAGCCGGACGGGCCGATCAGCGCGGTGACCTGCCCGGCCGGCATGTCCAGCGACACCCGCTCGAGCACCTTGTGGTCGCCGAACCAGGCCGAGACCGCTTCGGCGGCCAGGCCGGGACGCGGCGGCGCGGCGGTCGGCTGCGGGGCCGCGCCCGCTTCGTACGTCGTGCTCATCGTCTGGTTCCCTCGGGGTCGGGGCGGGTCGGGTCGGTCGGTACGGTCAGTAGAGGTTCGGCAGCAGGGCGGCGAGGTTCTCGTACACCGACCAGGCCAGCGCGAAGGCCACCGGCGCCGCGCACAGCAGGGCCGGCCGGCGCGACCAGCGGTGCCCGGCGAGCACCGCGCCGACCGAGGTCAGCAGCAGCGCCTGCGACCAGAACACCAGCGGTATCAGCGCACCGGGATCGCCGGCCAGGTAGCGCTCCTGCGGGGTGATCGCCGGCCGGCCGCCGGGGTTTGGCTGCGCGGCGGACCGCAGGTCGGCGCTGACCATCACCGCGCCGTCGGGATACGTTGCCGAGTCGGCCGTCTCCAGGACGAGGCGGTCGGCGGTGGGGTCGGGGGCCGGGGAGGCCGCGGTCCCGAAGGACTCGACCTCGTACTTCGAGACGCCCTGGCCGGTGGTCGCCGTGATCACGTCGCCCCGGTTCAGCCGCAGCAGGTGCGCGAACGGCGCGCCGAAGGTGGCCACCCGCCCGTAGACCACGCTGACCCCGGCCTGCCCGGGCAGCACCGAGGCGCGCACGTGCCCCGGGCCGCGCATCAGGTCCCCGGAGGTGGTGCCCTCGACGACGACGAGGCCTGAGATGCCCAGGCTCGGGATGTCCAGGATCGCGACCGGCGCGCCCTCGGCGGTCGGCCCCACCGGCGCGACGGCCTGGCCGAGCTGGCCGGCGAAGGTCCGGTAGAGCGTGCTCTGCTCCCGCGCCTCGGAGACGCCGGACAGGCCGTAGAGGTAGACGAAGAAGCCGAGCACCAGCAGGGCGGCGAGGCAGAGGACTGCTCCGACCGCCTGCACGACGGGCTGCGGCCGGGTCGGGCGGGCGGGCCGCCGGGCCGGCGCGGGGGCCGGTTCGGCGGGGCGGGCCGACGGCTGGGCCTCGGCTGCGGCCTCGGCCGCGGTGGTCAGGGTCTCGGAGACGGCCACGGCTCAGCCCTGCTTCCGGCGGCGTCGCAGCCAACTGCCGACCACGACCGGCGCGACCACCGCGGCGAGCAGTTCGACGGCGGTGAGCGTGCCGAGCAGCCACTGCTGCGCCGGTCTGCTCGCCACGGACACCGGTTCGGCGTACACGTTCTGCGCCACGGACGCCCCGCCGGAGAGGACTTGGCCGGTATTGGGATCGATGCCGGCACTCGCGAACGGATTGCCGCTCGCCCCGGTGCCGGACGTCGGCCCGGTTCCGGTGCCGCCGGTGCCGGAGGTCCCGCTGCCGCCCGTGCTGCCGCTGCCGATGGAGACCGCCTTGCCGCCGACCACCGTGCAGTTGAGCGGCGCGGCGGCGGCGTCGCACGGACTCGGCTGCGGCGCGTCGACGATCAGGTGGTTGACGCCGTTCGAGTAGGTCGGGTTGTCGCAGCCGTTCAGCTGGGTCTGGTCCGGGGTGGCCACGTGGCCGGGCATGTGGTCCACCTGCTGGAAGCCGCCGACCACCAGGTTCTTGGGCAGTGGCGAGTAGCCCATCGACCCGGCCTTCTGCTGCGCGCCGCAGAGCACGTAGTTGAGCCAGGTGCTCAGGGTCGCGCCCTTGGCGTTGGTGAACCGGGGCGGCGCGGGGCTGTTCGTCACGGTGGAGTCGCGCGGGATGATCAGATAGCTGTAACTCGACAGGGGGTACGCGCGCGCGTCGGGGTTCGTGTAGACGTGGGTCAGGTCCTGCATCAGGAAGTTGACGCTGGCCGGATCGGTGTTGATCTTGGCCAGGGTCAGGGCGATGGCCACGTTCGACGCGGTCGGCAGCGTGTAGTAGCCCTTTGCGTTCAGCACCTTCACGGCCGGGATGCCGTAGTTGAGCGCGTAGGCGTACTCGTCGTAGCCGATCGAGCCCTCACCGACCGGGGAGGCCAGGAACGAGGCCACCTGGTCGGAGCCGTTCTTCTGGATCGAGCTGCCGAAGCCCGGGTAGAACTCGGTGGGCGGGCAGCTCGTCCTCGGGCCGCCGTGCGCCGCGCAGAAGGAGTTCCACAGCGCGGTGTACTGCTTCGAGAGCCACTGGGTGAACATGTAGCTGGCGCCGGAGCCGTCGGAGCGGGTCACCACGGTGATCGGCTGGCTTGGCAGCGCGGCGCCGTAGTCGTGGGTGATCGCCGGGTCGTCCCAGTTGGTGATGGCGCCGGTGAAGATCCGGGCCAGGGTGCCCCCGGACAGCCGCAGGTTGGTGATCTTCCGGCCGCCGACCGTCAGGTTGTAGACGAAGGTGGTGCCGCCGGCCACGATCGGGATGTACGAATACGAGTACTGCGACCGCTCGATGCCGCCGCCGAAGGGGTCGCCCTGGGTCAGGAAGGCGATGTCGGTGGCGGCGAAGTCGTTCTGGTTCGAGGCGTAGTGCGAGCGGCCCTGGGCCGAGCCGTCGGGGGTGAAGTTGATGTGGATCCCCGCCGGCACCTCGTCCCGTGCCCACTGCGAGATGGCGGGCTCGGCCCAGGTGGAGCCGTCCCCCTGCAGCGGGACATAGGTGACGGCGTCGGCCGGGGCCGTGGGCAGGGCCACGACGGCGAGTGCCGCCGCGGCCACCGCCGCAGCGAATCGGCGCAGGCTACGCGGACGCATGTGCGGTTCCTTCCGGGACTGGGGTGTGCGTGGCCGCGGCGCGCAGGTCGCGCGCGATGCGGCGGCGCTGACGGCGGGTCAGCTCGCCCGGGCTCTTGCCCCCGAGCACCCGCGCGACGGTGAACAGGAGCAGGACCACGGCAATCAGCACCAGCGCCGCGCCGAACGCCCGCTGGACGTCGGCGGTCTGCGGATGGCGTACGTACTCGTAGATGAACAGCGGCAGGCTGATCTGGTTGCCGTGGAACGGGTTGGCGTTCATGAACGGGCTGGACCCGGCGGTCAGCAGCACCGGCGCGGTCTCGCCGATCGCCCGCGCCATCCCGAGCACCACGGCGGTGGTCAGCCCGGAGCGGGCGGTGGGCAGCACCACGGTCCAGGTGGTGCGCCACTGGCTGGCGCCGAGCGCGTACGAGGCCTCGCGCAGGTTGTTCGGCACCAGGCGCAGCATCACCTCGGAGGAGCGGGCCACGAACGGGATCATCATCACGGTCAGCGCCAGGGCCGCCGCGAACCCGCTGGGCCGCTGCCCGAAGGTCAACAGCACCAGCGCGTAGATGAACAGGCCCGCGATGATCTCGGGAAGCGAGGTCATCGCCTCGATCAGCGACCGCACCGGCCGGGCCATCCGGCCGCCGATCTCCGCCATGAACAGCGCGGCCAGCAGGCCCAGCGGCACCGCCAGCGCGGTGGCGATCCCCATCTGCTCGACCGAGCCGACCATCGCGTGCAGCACGCCGCCGCTGGTCAGCGGGTCGAGCGGGCCGGTCAGCGCCATGGTCTGGGTGAAGAAGTTCGAGTGCCGCAGGGCCGGCGAGCCGCGGAAGACGGTGTAGCCGATCTGGTCCAGGATGACGAACACGATCAGCAGGCCCGCGCTGACCATGACGGCGGCCACGACCCGGTCCGCCACCGCCCGCCGCCCCCAGACCAGCGCGGTCGCGGCGGCATAGAAGGACAGGAACAGCAGGTACCACAGCAGCCAGAAGCCGAGCGCGCCGCTGAGCGGCAGGATCCGCTCGTAGAGCAGCCAGGCCAGGGCGAGCGCCCCGCCGGCCGAGCCGAGCAGGGCGAACGCGCCGTCGAGGGTGAAGGCGCGCAGGCGCACCCGGCGCTCGGGAGCTGGATCAGGGGTCTGCGGCGCGGCGGGCGGCGCCGTCGGCGGCGCGGCGGCGGACAGCACGTCGGTCATCGTCGGCGCCCTTTCAGTCGGCGGTCTGCAGACCGGAGCGGGAACGGGTGACGATGACGCCGGCCAGCGCGTTGATGATCAGGGTGATGACGAACAGCACCAGCCCGGCGGCCATCAGCGCGGAGAGCATCTCGGGGGTCGACTCCTGGTAGCGCAGCGCGATCAGCGCCGGGATCGACATCCCGTCGTGTTCGAACACGTGCCAGGTCAGGTAGAAGGCCGGGGAGATGATCAGCGAGACGGCGATCGTCTCGCCCATCGCCCGGCCGAAGCCGAGCATCACCGCCCCGATCATGCCGCCGCGCCCGTACGGCAGCACCACGGCGCGGATCATCCCCCACCGGCTGGACCCCAGCGCGTACGCGGCCTCCCGCTCGCCCGCCGGGGCCTGCGAGTACACCTCGCGGCAGATCGAGGTGACGATCGGGATCACCATCAGCGAGACGACGAAGCCCGCGATGAACGGGGACGAGATGAACAGCGCCTGGTTCTCGCCGCCGCGCACCTTGAACAGCGGGATGAAGCCGAGGTGGTCGGAGATCCAGCGCACCGGGCCGATGATCCGCGGCTGCAGGAAGAACACGCCCCACAGCGCGTACACGATGCTCGGGATCGCGGCCATCAGGTCGACCAGCGCGATCAGCGGGCGGCGCAGCACCACCGGGGCGTACTCCGAGATGAACAGCGCCGTGGTCAGCGCCACCGGCACCGCGATCACCAGCGCGATCAGGGCGATCAGGATCCCGTCCGGCAGGATCGCGGCCACCCCGAAGCGGTTCGCGCTCGGCAGCCAGACCGAGGTCGTGAAGAAGCTCCAGCCGGCCTTCCCGTACGCCCCGGTCGCCCGCACCACCAGGAAGAGCGCGATCAGCCCGGTGATGACGAACACCGCGATGCCGCCGCCGCGCAGGACGGCCCGGAACGCCCGGTCCGCGCCGGACGTCGGAGCGTGGATGGTGCGCGGCTCGTCGTCCATGGAGAGCACCGTGGTGAGCGGCTCGGTCGGGATCGCGTCAGCCATCGCTGCCTCCGGACTCGGAGCCGAGATCGGGTGCGAGCCGCCGTCGGCGGTACGGCAGCGAGATCGCGCCGGTGCCGAACAGGTACGCGAGCGGGCCGCCGAGCGCGAACAGCCCGCCGACCGCGAGCGCGATCGGCAGCACGTAGTGCGCGGCCCCGCCCGCGTCGCCGCTCTTCGTGCCGAGCCCGACGGCCTTCTGGTCGGCGGCGGAACCCGCGGCGCCCTTCGTCGCGGACGCGGACGCACCCGGCGTGGCCAGGCCGCCGCCCGACGTGCCGAGGCCGCCGCCGCCGGTCGAGGAGCCGGTGCCCGAGCTCGAACCGGTCCCGGTGCTGCCCGTACTCCCGGACACCGTCGTGTCCGGCGGCGGGCTCGCGCAGTCCTGCGGGGCGACGGCCTGGGCCGCGGCGATCACCTGCGACTTCTGTGCCGCGTTCAGCGTCAGGTACCCGCCGAAGGGCGGCAGCTGCCCGAGATCGGTGCCGTAGACCTGCGAGGAGCCCACGTCGGCCAGGAAGTGCGCGACGGCCTGGGACTTGGCGGCGGTCAGGCCGCAGGTCGGCACCATCGCGTACTGCACCTCGGTCAGCGGATAGGCGTCGGCCGCTGTCGAGGAAAAGTCCTGATACTGGGTGATCTTGTCCGGGTTGGTCTTCATCGCGCCCACCGCGGCGCTCATCGAGACCGTGGTCGGGGCGACCGCGTTCCCGGCCGGGTTCACCAGCTGCGCGGTCGGGAAGCGGAACGCCGCGGCGCTGCCCTGGTCCACGATCGCGAAGAGGCTGCGCGCGCCGAGCAGCTGCGCAGCGGCCTTCGGGTTCGTATACCCGTTGGCCCCGGCGCACGGCGGTGACGGGCAGACCGGGTTGTAGCTGAGCGCGGAGCTCTGCCACACGGCCAGCCGGGAGACCACGTTGTCGAGGCCTGAGACCGGGTTCCACGCGGCCTGCATCGTCATGTTGTAGCCGGGCTGGCTGCCCAGCGCCGCCGCGATCGTGCTGCTGTAGCCGGGGTCGAGGCCCTGGAACTGGTCGATCGGATAGGTCTGGCCGGTCTTGAAGTAGGTGTTCACGTGCATGTTCCACGGGTCCGGCCGGCCCTGCAGGAAGGCGCCGGCGTCCGGGTCCGACTCGATCCACCGGGTCAGCTCGTAGGTCAGGTCGCTGTTTCCGGCCGGCACGACCGGCAGCGTGTTGCCGTCCAGGTCGTTGTTGAAGTCGGTGGCGGTGTACTGCGGGTTGAGCTGGAGGAACTCGGGATCCGCGAAGATGTTGGTCGGATTGCCGGCCACCGCCGGATCGCAGGTCTGCGTCTGCGCGCTCTGGCCCGAGCAGTTGCCGAACTGCTGGCTGTACGAGTCGGTCAGCAGCTTGGCCACCAGCCGGGCGTCGAGCTTGAGGTCGGTGATCGGCTGCCCGGTCTTGACGTCGTCGATGTAGTAGGCGATGGAGACGCCGGTCACCGCGACCGGGGCGTAGGTGAACTGTCTGGACGAGCCCGCGGTCAGATCGCTGGACGCCGGCCTGGTCACCAGCGCCATGTCGGTGCTCTCGGTCAGCGCCCCGCCGCCGCGCAGGAAGTCCGTGCGGGCCTGGTACTCGTTGACCGCCGAGTCGTAGTCGAACTGCACCGGGTCCTGCGCGTTCTTGCACCAGCCCGGCCGCAGCTGGTCCATCGCCCGCTCCAGGGCCGGCGAGCCCTCGGAGTTGAACTGGAAGCTGGTCGACGGGCAGTAGCTGGTCGGGGTCGGGGCAAAGGAGAGCGGCACCACGATCCGGTCCTGCCACGCGCAGGAGTTGCCCCAGACCGCCATCGTGCCCATGTTGGCGGCGTTCGGGTCGTTGCTGTTCGTCGAGGAGTCGTAGTCGTGGATCGAGCAGTCGTAGGTGAAGCCCTGCTGCCCGAGCGGGTCCGCGGGGTAGTTCGGCGGGCTCGGGTCGTCCGGCGGGTTCGCCAGCACGCCGAGCGTGCCGTCGTAGCCGCCCCACATCGGCAGCACCACGATCGAGCAGGGGTGGGTGGCGTCGCAGCCCAGCGCGCTGTTCTCGGCCGAGGTCTCCACCTGGAAGTCGGCCGAGCCGGTCCCGCACGCGGTGTCGCCGGCCTGGGCGGTGGAGCAGCTGGCCGGCTGGTTGTCCTTGTTGACCGAGGTGTCCGCGGTGCCCGCGTGGGTCACCGTGATGACGCCGTTGCGCGGTCCGGCAGTGGCCTGCGACGGGTCCCAGACCGGGTAGCAGTCGTTCGCGGGCGAGCCGTTCACCTGGCCGTAGTAGCCCTCGTAGGCCGGAGTCCGGGTGCGGCACTGGAAGATCGCCACGCCGTACTGCACCAGCGAGAGGTTCGTCGGGTCGATCGCGGTGCTGCCATTGACGCTGTAGCTGGGGGTGAAGTTCGTCCAGGTGAGGTGCACCATCTGGTTGGTCAGGTTCTGGGTCTGGTCGACCGTCACCGCAGGCGTCTTACCGGTCACCTGCCCGCTGCGGGTCGGATCGTAGGCGGTGTTCCCGCTGTACGTGCCCGCGCAGGTCTGGCCCGCGCCGTTCGAAGAGCACTGGGTCTTGCCGTTGGACGCGTCCGCGGGCTGCAGCTGTGTCCGGATGCCCTGTGCGGCGGGGACACCCAGCGCGGCGGCCGGTTGCAGGCCGACTCCGATCACCGCCCCCATGGCCGCCACGATGACCAGACCCGCCCGCAGCCGGCTGCGCCCGCGCCGTCCTGTATCGCTCAACTTTCCCAACCCCTCGAGGATCGCCCGTGCGCGGATCCGGGCCGCCCGCGGCGTCCGCACTTAAATCGAACTCTTATATACTTATACTGATGAAAGCCTTGTGCGGCGCCGCCTCAGTCGGTCCAGGTGGCCGAGAAGCTGCCGATGGACTGGCCGGCCACGAAGGCCGAGGTGCCCAGGGCGCTGTCCAGGTAGGCCGCGCCCGCGGAGTCCAGGACCAGGTCGGAGGACTCGAAGGTCTGGGTGGTGCCGCTGTTCGTGCCGTCCACGGTGCCGCCGAGGTCCACCAGCGCGATCTCACCGGTGGCGGCGGAGGCGGAGCCGTCGAACTGCCCGTTCGTCAGGTCGAACAGCAGGCTGCCGAGCGAGACGGACTTCCCCTTGCAGCTGAAGCCGAGCAGGCTGCCGGAGTACTGCACCGAGCCGGCGCCGAGGTTCAGGTTCGCGTCGCCGCCGGTCGCGGCGAAGGAGATCGCGAAGGTCTTGGCGGTGCTGTCGTAGGTCAGCGCCGAGTAGTTCTGCGGAACCACCGCGACGCCGGCCTTCGCCAGCTGCTCGAACCAGGCGGCCTTGACGGTCAGGGTCACCGAGCCGCTGGTGATCGCGGCGGCGTGCGCCGCGCCGGCGCCGACGGCCATCAGGGCCACCGCGCCGGCGGCCGCCGCCGGAAGAGCCAGGACACGCTTGCTGAAGCCACGCACGGACAACCAACCCCCTCAGTGTCGGGCGCGCCGGGTGCGCGCCTCTCGGGAGGCCCCGGCGCGGGGACGCGCGCCGGGGCCGTGGTGCTCACTGCCTTCGTTGGGCTCGGCTCCCCGGCCTCGGACTCAAGCTGGGGAGCTGTCGTGCCGGGGACTACTGGTGCGTGACCGCACCACAGGTCAGGCCGGTGATCGGGGCGAAGCCGGCCTGGGTGGTGTCGTACGGGCCGGTGCCGACGGTCGTCGCGGAGCCCTTGCAGACCCAGCCGGTGTTGTTGCTCGCGCCGAGCAGCGGCTGCAGGTAGGTCGGGACCCACGGGCTGGCGCCGGAGCTGAGCACGACCGCGAACAGGGTGCGGATGTACGCGGTGCCGAAGCCGGAGACGTTGATCGTGTTCGACGCCGTCAGCGGGGCGATGCTGTTGATCGAGCCGAGCACCAGGTTGCCGGGGCTCTGCGAGTTGGTGTGCGTGTAGACCTCGCCGACGTAGTCACCCGCGGAGAACGGGAAGATCACGTCCGAGACGCTCGCGTTGGCGGAGGTGAACTCGGAGTTGGTGCCCTCGTTCTCCTCGATCACGCTGCTGTCCACCGAGCTGGCGCCGTTGACGATGCAGGACGGCGGGGTGGTCCAGGTCTCGCCGAGGTCGGCCAGCCAGGTCGAGCGGGTTCCGGAGCTGGCCTGCGGCAGCACCGGGATGATCGCGTCGGTGCTGGTGCCGCCGACCTCGTTCCAGGTGACCGGGGTGCCGGTGCCGCCCAGGGTGGCGTCGCTGCAGTTGAAGATCGCGGTCAGCTGGGCCGAGGTCAGGTTGGTGACCGCGTGGCCGCCGGTGCTGTACGAGTAGGTGATCAGGTCGCGGGCGAACTGCACCGCGGCCAGGCCGGTGCCGTCCGAGGACTTGATGTTGCGCGAGGCGCGCCCGATGTCGACGCAGGGGTTGCCGTCGGCGGTCTTCAGGTTCTGCGTCAGCTGGCTGATGCCGGCCCCGGAACCGTTCGGACGCGTGATCGTGCAGTTCGCGTCGTTGTTCTTCGTGGTGATGGTCGAGGAGCCGGTCGCCTCATAGCTGTACAGCTTGTGGGTCGGGCTCGTCGCGTTGTAGTCGGTGGAGAACTGGTCGAAGAGGGACTGGATGGTGTCCGAGCCGACGGCCACGATGTCGGTGGTGGCCGGAGTGACGGTCGGGTCGGCCGAGGCCGCCCCGATTCCGGTGGCCAGGGTGACCAGGGCCGCTCCCGCGACTGCGATACTGCGAAGTGCGCGCACGAGTCTGCTCCTTCGATGAGATTCCGTGCGTACAGGTGAAAAGCCGGTTCGCCCCGTTGCCGCGGGGTGGGCCGGTCAGCTGCGGCTGACGGCCGCAAGCCTTACAGCGCCAAGCATCGTCGATCACTGCGATTCATGATCTCCTCGTGAACGAGAGGGGGTCTGGACCACTGTCGCGGGGCCTTCGTAAATGTCCTGTGATCCTGGGAAGCGCCGCAGGTCAAACCGGTAAAGTGAACACCAGGTCGCCATTTGTGTACGTCCTAGTTGAGCCGAAGTGGAACAGTCGCCTCCGGAGACATCGGATGACGGCGTGACGACCCCCCGTCCCCCGCGCCCGGCCCGTCGACCCCTCACCGGCCCCACCGCCCCCGCCCGGCCCCGTCGGTCCGGCCGGACGGGTTTACACAGCCCGCCCGTGGTGGAAGTGTCGTGTTGGAAGAGTAAGGATGGCGTCGGAGTTGCCGACCAAGGAGGGCGCGGGTGCCCGGATCCCTCTCCTCGCTCTGGATGCTCCGCGCGACCGGCCCGGTCTACCTGCGCGCCGCGCATCCCGTACACGGCATACAAAGCCAGCGCCCCGTGCGCTGTCGGTGCGCGCGTGAGCGCGACTGGCTCATCGTCGCGGACGACCGCCAGGTGCTGTTCATCTGCCACTGCGGCCGGCGCCAGCGCCCCGGCGGGGCGACGCTCCAGGACGTGGTCGCCCTCGTCGAAGCCGAGCCGGTGCGCCCGGACTGGGTCGACCTCGACGACGCACTGAGCGCCCTGGGTTTCGTCCGGAGCAGGGCGGCCGCGTGGCGTGTCCCCCGGATGTCGGCCCACCTGCCGGGCACGGCCCGGAAGTCCGCCGAGAACTGACCTACCCGGGCATAGTCGAGACAGCGGTACGCGTGATGCGGGCCGAGGGTCTGCAACGCGTGACGATGCGACGGCTCGCCCAGGGTCGGCGCCGCCTGACCCATCCGGAGCAGCAGACGAGTAACCGTCCCCGTAAAGGGCAGACGGTACCGGTCGTACAAGCAGTCCGATCGCGCGTCGGAACGGAGTCACCATGGCTGACACGAAGGTGGAGCTGACGCACCCGGACAAGGTGCTGTTCCCCGAGGACGGGATCACCAAGGGTGAACTGGTGGAGTACTACCGCGCAGTCGCGGACAGGATGCTCCCGCACCTGCACGACCGGCCGCTGGCCTTCGCCCGGTACCCGAACGGCATCGACGCAGCCTCCTTCTTCCAGCAGGCCGCACCGGCGCACGCGCCTTCGTGGATCAAGCAGGTGACGGTGCCCAAGGAGGACGGGGAGATCACCCACCTGCTGTGCCAGGACGAGCAGTCGCTGATCTATCTGGCCAACCAGTCCGCGATCACCATTCACTCCTGGCTTTCCCGCGCGGACCGCCCGGATCGCCCTGATCAGGTGCTGTTCGACCTCGATCCGCCGTCCGGCGAGTTCGGCGAGGCCGCCCACGCCGCGCTGGCACTGCGCGGGTTGCTCGACGAGCTCGGTCTGCCGAGCGTGGTCAAGACCACCGGCGGTCGGGGCCTGCACGTCGGCGTCCCGATCGTGCGCCGGTACGGGGCGGACGAGCTCAGGGCGTTCGCGCACAGCGTGTGCGCGGTGCTCACCACGCGCGAGCCGGACCGCTACACAAGCGAGGTCCGCAAGGACAAGCGCAAGGGCAGGCTGTACCTGGACGTCTCGCGCAACGCTTACGCACAGCTCATCGTCGCGCCCTACACGGTGCGCGCCGTGCCGGGTGCGCGCGTGGCCATGCCGTTGGACTGGGCCGAGGTGGAGGATCCGGACCTGACGCCTGACCGTTTTGCTCTGCGGAACGTGAAGAAGCGGCTGGCCGAGGTGGATCCGTGGCGTGAACTACCCGCCTCCGCCGCCTCACTCGGCCCGGCTCGTAAGCACATCGGCGAAATCGAAATGCCCACGGCGTAAGAGCTTTGACAGAGCTCGACGATTTGGCTCGTGTGACCCAACGTGGCGCTCGGTATTCAGCGTCTACGAGCGCACGCCGTCCGACCAGGGAGCGGGTTCCGGCCCCGAAGGTATGTCGGGACCGGGCTCCGGCGGGTCCGGCAGCGGGGGAATATCCGGACCGGGCTCCGGCGGCTTCGGCAGGGGGTTCGGATCCGGCCCCGGCGGGATCGGGTCCGGGTCCGGCAGCGGCGGGATGGGGTCGGGCGAAGGCGGCCACGGCTCAGCCGACTCGGGTTCGGTCACAGTCCTGGCCGAGTCATCCTGCGTCATCGATATCAGCATGCTTTCCACCTCTCTCAGAGTCTTGCCTGGATCACGACCGGGCGTGCGCGCCCGCCACCCCGGTTCCGGTACGCACGGAGGCTGAGGTCGACGCCGACGCCGTGCGGATCGCCGAAAGCGGCTTGGCGATGGCCTCGAGGTTCAGCCGCTCCGCCGCCACGCCGAGCAGGATCTCCACCAGACCACCGAGGATCATGGCGCCGGCGCCGATCAGATAACCGATGAACAGCATGTGCGGATCGTGCCCCGACCCGATCAGGTGGCCGTAGAGCACCGGGCCCAACGCGCCGAAGCACTGCGCGATCGCGAAGAACACCGCGATCGCCTGCGCGCGCACCTCCAGCGGGAAGATCTCACTGACCGTCAGATAGGCCGCGCTCGCGCCGCAGGAGGCGAAGAAGAACACCACGCACCAGGCCAGCGTCTGGGTCAGCGCGGTCAGCACCCCGGCCTCGAACAGCTTCGCGGTCACCGCCAGCAGCACCCCGGAGATCAGATAGGTCCCGGCGATCATCTTCTTGCGCCCGAGCGTGTCGAACAGGCGCCCGAGGGTCAGCGGGCCGAGCAGGTTCCCCACCGCGAACGCGATCAGGTACCAGGGCGCGGCGGAGGCCTTGAGCCCGTAGAACTTGGTCAGCACCAGCGTGTACGTGAAGAAGATCGCGTTGTACAGGAACGACTGGGTGATCATCAGCGTGGCGCCGAGGGTCGAGCGTCCCGGGTACTGCGAGAACAGCACCCGCACCAGCGTGAGGTACCCGGTGCGATCGGCAGGCTTGATCTCCAGCATGGCGTCCTTCGGCGGCTCCGACAGTTCGTGGCCGGAGCCGGCGACGTCCTGTTCGATCTCCCGGATCGTGGCCTCGGCCTGGGCCTCACGCCCGTGCATGATCAGCCAGCGTGGGCTCTCCGGCAGGTTGCGCCGCACGAACAGCACCACCACCGCCAGGACCGGACCGATCAGGAAGCCGAGCCGCCAGCCCACGCTCTCGGACAGGACGTTGAGCAGCAACAGCGACCCGAGGGTGCCCAGCACCGCACCACCCCAGTAGGTGCCGTTGACCGCGATGTCGACCCGTCCGCGGTAGCGGGCCGGGATCATCTCGTCGATCGCGGAGTTGATCGCCGCGTACTCCCCGCCGATACCCATTCCGGCCACGATCCTGGTCGCATAGAGGTAGAGGACCCATCCGGTCCCAGCGCCGAGCGTCAGCGCGCTCAAACCGCTGCCGACGAGGTAGACCCCGAGCGTGACCATGAACAGGTTGCGCCGCCCCAACGCGTCGGCGAGACGCCCGAAAAACAGCGCACCGATCACCTCGCCGACCAGGTACACCGTGGCGATGGCGCCCACCGCGGTCGAGGACATCCCAAGCGTCTGCTTCGTGCTCAGCACGCCCGCCACGGCACTGGCCACAGTGATCTCCAGGCCGTCCAGGATCCAGGCGACCCCCAGCGCCGTCACCAGGCGGGTGTGGAACCGCGACCACGGAAGGCGGTCCATCCGCGCGGGTATCAGGGTTCGAATCACAGCCTGATCCGAACCCTCGACTGTGGATGACATACAGCTCACCTCCAGTAGGTGCCTGCACGGGTAACCACGCTGCCGCCGGACAAACCACGCCGCCACCGGGTCCAACCCGCGCCACCTACGTGAGCTCGTCGTTTCCGTCGAACGCCGGCTCAAGCGCCGGTTCCACCGCGACGTCCAGCAGCTCCTCGGCCTCCGCCAGAACGAACACCCGGCGGATCCAGGCGCTGGGCGCGATGAGCCGGAACTCCACCCCCGCAGCGTCCGCATCCGCGCGAACGCCACGCAGCGCCCGCACCCCGGAGCAGTCACAGAACTGCACGCTGCTCAAGTCGATCGACAACCGTTGCGGTCGCTGCTGTAGACACTGCTCGGCCACCGCACGCACCAGTTCCACCGTGGAGGTATCCACGTCCCCGGCGAGAACGACGATCGCATGCTCGCCGGTGCGCACCGGGACCACCCTCAGGATCGGCGATACGAGCTCGGGGGCCTCGTCCCACCGCTCGCCGCCCACCTCGCCGAAGCCGTCCATCGCGTCCCTCCTCGCGTCGCACATGAGTGGGTGCGCAACCAGGATCACCGGCTCCATCTTTCATGTCAATACAAACGCGAAAAGATTATCGCGTATCATGGTTCCGGAGAGTATGATCCGACGTGTGGACCGTACAAACGAACCCCCCAACGGCGAACGCGGCAGCTGGACGCTGCTGACCGCACATGGACACGTGCTCGTGGAGATCGCCCGCAACCCCGAAGCCCGCATGCGCGACATCAGCGCCGTCGCGGGCATCACCGAACGCGCCACCCAGGCGATCGTGGCCGATCTGGAAGCCGCCGGATACCTCACCCGAACCCGCATCGGACGACGCAACCGCTACACCGTGCACCTCGAACGCCCCTTCCGCCACGCTGCGCAAGGCGACCAAAGCATCGGCCCGTTCCTCGAGCTCCTGGCCGCCGCCGAACCCAACGCCCCCTCCAACGCGGACGCAGTGCAGTAGCCCGAACCGGCCCTCCTCCACGAAGGACGCCGCCGCTCTCAGCTATTCCGTGTCAACTCGCCCGCTGCCGTACATAGGTCACGGCTCTGCGGGTACCGGGATGGCCCGGCGGGGAACGCCGCCGCAACGCGGGCACGTCGTGCTCCGCGGAACAGGAGGGCAGATCATGTCCATCGGAGCGAACATCTCGGTGATCGCCATAGGGGCGATCCTGAGCTTTGCGACGCACGTGCGCACTCCGGGCCTGGATGTGGCCGCCATCGGGGCGATCGTGATGGTGGTCGGCCTGGCAGGGCTCGTCATGCAGTTGGCCTCGCTGGCACGCCAACGCGAGCTGACCGCGGTTCAAGCGACGCAGGGCCGGGCCGTCGTGGTGCGGCCGAACAGTGCCGCGTACGGCACTTCAGTGCTCGATGACGACGAGGCGAACGGAGGGATCTGGCCGTGAGGCGCACCAGTTTCGCCGGAGCCCTGGCCGTCATCGCGGTGGGCGGGGCGCTGGCATTCGGCATCCAGGCGACACCCAAGAGCCTTGATATCCACCTGACCGGCCTGATCATCATGATCGCGGGGATCGCGGATCTGGCCCTGCGCTTCCTGATCGCCGACAGCCCGCTGTTCTCCCGGTCCACCGCCGACGTGGCCGCGGTCGTCGAGCCCGTCGGCGAGCCGGTCCTGGACGTGTTCGGCAATCCGATCGCGCCCGCCGTCGTGGCGCCCAGCCCGCCGCTCAGCGTGCCGGTTCTTCAGCAGACCCAGATCCTGCCCGCGATCGTCGAGACCCCGGTCCCGGTGGTGCCGGTGGTGCCGGCCCAGGCGGTTCCGCAGGCTCCGGCGGAGCGGTACGAGTCCGCCGTCCGCGAGTACTCCGCGGACGATCAGGTCGTCCGCCAGGTCGGCGATCACGCCCTGGACGAGTCGCTCGTCCCCGTCTCACCGCTGACCGGCCGGCCGGTCCGAACCCGGCGCCGCCGTCGCAGACTACGCTGACCGGTCGGTTCGGCGGGCCCTGCCTACGCGAAGGCCCCTGATTGGACCTCGGTTTCTGGCGAGACCGGGTTCAGTCAGGGGCCTACGTGCATTCAGCGCGAAGCGACCCCGAGGTCCGCGAGGGGCGCCGCGGCGGTGCTAGGCAGGCTGGCGGCGCGGGCGGCGAGGCCGAGGGTGCGCATCAGGAGCATGGCGACGGCCATGAAGATCAGCCCGTCGGTGATGGCGGCGCCGGTGACCTGGTGCGCGGCGCACCAGTGCCCCAGCTGAGTGGGGAACCAGTGGGATGCGCCGTAGGAGAAGGCGGCGAGGGCGCCGATGACCGTGATCCACAGCAGCGCATACGGCCAGGTGGCGTGGCTGACCGGCTTTCCGGTGCGCGGGCTGCGGTAGACGCGGGTCAGGGCGAGGGCGGCCAGCCCGCCGAGCAGTCCCGCGGCGGTCCCGGCCAACTCGAGCGCCAGGCCGGTGCCGTGGGTGACCACGGACGTGAGGAACAGCGGGACGATCGCGCCGGCGGTGAGGGCGGGGCGCAGGATCCGCATCGGGCCGATCTTGCGGTGGGCGCCCAGATCGCTGTGCAGGGTGGCGGCCAGAACCACGCCGTTGATGATCTCTGCCTGGGTCAGTTCGGTGAACATCGCGTGCTCCTTCAGGGGTTTCTCGCTGCTTTCTCGCTGATGCACCCACCGTCGCGTTTCGCGGGGCACGGCGAGTCGGAGCACGGGTTGGCCCGCGGTATGGCCCGGCAGCTGGGTCTGGTACCAGGGGGTACTACGCCGGGCGCGCGCATCTCATACCGCGGCTCGCCCCGGGGAGCGACGCGCTGGTACCGGCCTGATTCCTAGGTTCGGAGTCGTCGGCGAGAGAGCCGGCCCGCCGTGAGGCGGAAGCATGCGTGAAAGGAGACGCATCATGTCCGGGCTGGAAATCCTCGCCGTGATCGGGATCGTCGCAATGGTCATCTACCAGCAGGTTCGGGGGCAGGCGCTACGCGGCAAACGCACGGTGCTGCTACCGGCGGTGCTGACCGTCATCGGGTTCACCGACCTGCACGGCAACGGCGGGCACCTGCAGCCGGCCGACGTGGCCTGCATCATCGTCGGGACCGCCGGGTCGGCCGCGATCGGCCTGGGCTTCGGGGCGATCATGCGGCTCGAATCGCGCGACGGCGCCCTGTGGGCGCAGCTGCCGGTGCGCGGGCTGTGGCTGTGGGCCGCGATGGTGGGATGGCGCGGTGTAGTGATCGTTCTCGCCACCGCGATGCACGCGCACATCGCCGCCTCGTCCGCCACGCTGCTGTTCAGCCTCGGAGTCAACCGGCTGGCCCAGGCCGCCGTGATCGTGCCGCGGGCGCTGGCCGCCGGGGTGCCGTTCGCCCCGGAGAAGGACGGCAGCACGTTCATGGCCGACCGGTGGGGGCGGTCGTGAGTCAGGGTACGTCCACGGTGCCGCCGGGTTCGCCTCGTGCGGACCCGGCGGGCGGGCCGTCCGGCGCTCCGGGCCCAGCCTCGCAGGAGCGCGATACTGAGATCATGCTGCGTACCGTCGTCCTGCTGGCCCGTACCGCCGGGTTCGCCGTCGTCGGTCTGCTGACCTTCCTCAGCCCCACGTCCACACCCTTCGGCCAGCCGGTGCAGGCCGCCGGATAAGCGCTGATCGGCGTAGGGCTGGCGGCGTGGATACTGATCGACCTGCGCCCCGACCTGGCGGCGCGGGTCGGCCCCTGGGCCCTGCCCGTCGCGCTCGGGGTGGTCGCGGCTACGGCAGGCTTCGCGGCGGGGGCGGCGGGGCCGGGAGCAGCCTCATCGCCTTCGCGGTCGTGGCGCTGCGGACGGCGGGCGCCGACACGTCTCTGGGCACCGCCCTGACGGTCGGCGCGGGCGCGCTGCTCGCCGTCGAGATCGGCGGGGTCGTCTTCAGCGAGGGCGTCGGCACCCTGGTCGGCTTCCCGCTGCTGCTCCTGGTCGGTCTGCTGGTCGGACGCGGCTCCGGCGCGTACCGGATCCAGGCCGAGCAGTCCGTGACCCTGCACAACGAGCTACCACCCGCAGCGACCTCGCGCACGACCGGTCGCCTGGCAGGGTTCTACGACAAGGGCACTGACGCGCTGATCGAGCTACAGTCCACCAGCGTCGACGCAGCCACCAGCGAGCCCCTCGCCGAGTCCCGCACCACGCTGTTCGTGCGCGGCGAAGGCGGCTTCGGCGGCGAACGCGGCAGCAGTGAGCCCTGGACCCTGCCGACCCGACCGGCCGACCACGTCGTCACGTACCGAACGCGCACCGACCAGGCCCTGCTCTACCGCCTGAGCGGCGACCGCAACCCGCTGCACTCCGACCCGTGGCTCGCCGGGAAAACAGGCTTCGACCGCCCGATCCTGCACGGGCTGTGCACCTACGGCTTCACCGGACGCGCCCTGCTGCACGCACTCTGCGACGCAAAACCGGCATCGTTCGGAACCATGTCCGCACGCTTCTCCACGCCGGTCCTGCCAGGGCAGTCCCTCGACATCCACATCTGGGACGACGATGGCGCATTCAAGTTCCAGACGAGAGTAGGCGATGTAACCGTCCTCGACCGAGGCGTCTTCACGAAGCGAAGTTGACCCGACAGACGTCGACGGCGCAGCTCTGCTGCCGCGGTGACCCGGTGTCCGGACCCCCTCAGGCCCCTGACCTTCCGGCGGTCGGGGTGCGGATTGTCAGAGGCGTGAGGCGCTCCGCGCCGATCATGCGTAGCTGCCGGGCCACGGCCTCGTTCGCCAGGATCTCGGTGCGGTGGCCCGGCCGGGACGCCGCGCACTCGGTGATCAGGCAGCCAGCCGCGACGTCGATGGCGTCCACGTCGCGTGCGTCTAGGGTCACGTCAGCGGGGACTTGCACCAGCGTCTCGATGAGGGCTGCGAAGACGGCGCGGTTGGTGTCGTCTACGCGCCCGGCGAGTTGCAGGCCGCGCGGCTCGTCGGTGTAGGAGAACCGCAGCTCGCTTTGGCCGGGGGTCAGCGGATGGGCCGCGCACGCTGCGGTGAGGGTCGCCGCGTCGAACAGGGTTCTGTCGTATTGGCATACCGCGGCCATGCGGCGGTCGGCGAACACCGGGTTCGCGGCGGCCTCGTACTGGAGCAGCCGCTCGGTGCCGGGTACCTGTCGCAGCGCCCATGCCATGTCCACGATGACCAGCACTCCGGCGAACCCGGCCCGTTCCGCCGCGGCGACGGCCGAGCCGAAGGCCGCCATCGTGCGGTCCGGGTCGAACCTGCCGCCAGCCAGATGCACCTGCTCGCAGGCCCGGATCTCGGCCTGGCCCCTTGCGGCGGCCTGCTCGTAGCCCGGCACCCGGGCGTCCAGCCAGGCGTGCATCGCCGAGGGCGTGCAGGTCTGCGTGAACACGATGACCTGTCTGCGCCGCCCCAACGCCGAACGCACGAAACGCGCGGTCGACCGCAACTGCTCGTCCGTCGTTTCGAACGGCTGGCAGACGTGGTCCCCGAGATCGGGATCGGCCATCCAGCCCTGCGCTGCGCTCACCATCACACCCCCTGCACAACCCCTGACGTCGAGCAGCCGTTATCCACGCTAGCCGCGGCGGAGGTGGATTGGATTGGTTTCGGCCAGCCCGCACTGTCGCGCCACCCCACCGCTACGGTTGAGCCCGGTGATCAGATGGCGGAGCATGGACGGCATGGAGATCGCCGACACCCGTCCGCCCGCTTTGGACACCGACGAGAAGGCGGTGCTGCTCAGCTTCCTGAATTACCTGCGCGGCACGGTCGCCGCAAAGGCCGAGGGCGTCGACGAGCAGCTGGCGCGCACGCCCGGCGTGCCGTCCGGCACCAGCCTGCTCGGTCTTATCAAGCATCTGACCGCGGCGGAACTCAACTGGTTCGTACGCGGCTATGCGGGTGCCGACATCGAGATCGCGGATCTGAGCATGCGGCTGGACGAGGATGAGAGTGGGGTCGGAGTCCTGGCCGCGTACCGGGAGGCCATCGCGCGGGCGAATGAGGTCATTGACGGTGCGGACGAGCTTTCTTCGCTCGCCGCGCGGGGCACCGGGCGCACGCCGCAACCGCATACGCTCCGCTGGATTCTGGTCCACATGATCGAGGAGACTGCGCGACACGCCGGCCATGCGGACATTCTGCGGGAGCAAATGGACGGGGCGGTCGGCCGGTAGTCGGTGGCAGCAGCGAGATGGGACAGGGCGGGGGCGGGGCGACAGTTGGATTGTTCGCTGTTGCCCCGCCCGTGCCTTCGTCGTCGCGTCACTACTTGGCGGTGACGGTCACCACCGTGAGCGAGTTGGCCGGGGCCTCGTAGGTGAACACGCCGTTCTTGCCGTGCAGCCTGGACTGGCTCGGCGTGACCGCGTCCGGGGTGCTGAGCGTGTTGCCGACGGTCGCGTCGGGGCCCGCTAGCACCTCGATGTCAGCCTTCGAGGCTCCGCGTCCGCCGAAGGTGAGCTGCGTGGTCACGCTCTGCGCGGCCGGGTTGACGATCTTCAGGTAGATCTTGCCGCTCGGGCTGTCGACGGTCGCCGAGTAGTAGAGGCCTGTCGCGGACGCGGTGACCGGCAGGACCCTGTCCCCGACGTTGTTCGCGAACAGCTTCTGCACCCAGTACGAGGTCGAGCCGTAGCTCTCGGACTGGTCATAGCCGATCAGGTTCGGGTTCCACTGGGAGTGCCCGTAGTTCGCGAACAGCGGCGCGTAGGAGCTCAGGTGCACGATGTCGGAGTTGCGCTCCATGCCGGTCATGAACGCGGCCTCGCCGATCGAGTTGCCCAGCAGGCCGGTCGGCAGCGAGCCGGCGTTCGCGGTCGCCGCATACTCGCCGACGAAGATCAGCGGGCCGCTGCGGTCGTAGCTGTCGTACCGGGTGGAGTTGCTTTCGAAGAACGCTGCGTCGCTGTAGTAGTGCTCGTCGATGACGTCCATCGGGCGCGTCGTGACCGTGGTCGTCGCGATGATCTTCACCTGCGGGTACGCGGCCTTGATCGCGTCGTAGAACATCGGGTAGCGGTAGCTGTTGTAGCTGCCGCTCCGGTCGAAGGTGTCCTCGTTGCCGATCTCGACGTAGGGCACTGCGAAGGGTGCGGGGTGCCCGTCGGCGGCGCGCTTGGCTCCCCAGGTCGAGGTGACCGGGCCGATCGCGTACTCGATCTGGTCGACCGCGTCCTGCACGTACGGCGCCAGGTCGGCCTCGGCGACGGCCTGCCCGTTGAGCGTGTAGCCCGCGAAGACGCCGATCACCGGGGTCGCGCCGAGGTCCTCGGTGAGCTGCAGGAACTCCAGCACGCCGAGGCCGTCGTCGGTCCAGTAGCCCCAGGCGGCGTTGTCGTGGCCCGGCCGCTGCCAGATCGGTCCGATGGTCTGCTTCCAGTCGAAGCGGGTGGCCAGGGTGTCGCCCTCGACGTAGTTGCCGCCGGGGAAGCGCAGGATCTTCGGCTGCAGGTCGCGCAGCATCGCGACCAGGTCGGGGCGCAGGCCGTTCGGGCGGTCGCGGTAGGTCGGCGGGAACAGCGAGACCACCTGCAGCCACAGCGAGGTGTCGGGCGGGACGGCGGTGACGCGGTCGCCGCGGTTGTCGACGCCGATGACGAGGCGGTTGTCGGTCGAGGCGACCGCGGCGTGCGGCACGTGCAGTATCGCCGTGTACTGCTTCCACTGGCCGGTCAGGCCGAAGACCCGGGCCGTGTCGTAGGTCGTCGCACCGTCCTGCGATTCCAGGCTGACGGTGACCGGCCCGGTGAAGTGCCCGCTCGCCTTGGCGAAGAAGGACACCCGGTAGGTCTGGCCGGGCACCGCGGGCACGCCGAAGTAGCCGCCGTTGGCCATGGCCGCGCGCTGCCCGGCGGCGACGCTCGCCAGGTCCAGCCGCAGGGAGCGGGTCAGCTGGTCGTTCAGCGGTGTATCGGCGTCGATCAGCGCGGTCGACTGCGCCCCACCGTCGGCTACCGCGGTCCAGTCGGTGGAGGTCAGCTCGATCGTGCCGTCCCGGCCGTTGCCGGAGGAGTCGACGGCCACGGCGCCCTTCGCCTCGTCGAAGCGGTACCACAGCACGTCGCCGCCGCCCGCCGAGCCGCCGGCCGAGGTGAGCAGCGACTGGATCTCGGACGCGCTCAGGGCCCTGCTGTAGATCTGGAACTCGTCGACGACGCCCGTGAGGAGGGGGTCAGGCCACTGCGACTTGCCGACGTAGTTCTGCGTCGTCGCGCCGAGGCTGGACGGGTTGAGCGTCATCGCGGCGTTGGTGTCGACGGCGACGCCGTTGACGTAGAGGGTCGCGCTCGTGCCCGAGAGGGTCACGGCCAGATGGCTCCAGGTGTTCAGCGGGAGCGCGGAGGGCGCGTTGAGCTGCTGCTCGTGGCCGTTGCTCTGGACCGTGAGGGCGAAGCGGGGGTTGCCGGTGCCCCCGGCCGCGACGGTCATGAACATGTAGATGTTCTCGCCGTCGCCGAAGTCGAAGACCCGCTGCCAGGAGACCAGCGCGGACGGGTTCACCCAGGCCGCCACCGTGAAGTCGGTCAGGGTACTGACGACGCCCTGCGGCAGCAGCACGTACTGCACCGGGCTGCCATTGCCCAGTTGCACCGCGCTGCCGAACTTTCCGGGCACGCGCGGTATGTCCGCGGGGGCGTACCACTGCAACGGGGTCGCCGTGTCCATGAAGGCCCGGTTGCGCACCAGCTCCGGATAGAGCCCGCCGACCCCGGCGTAGTTGATCTCCTCGAAGAACGCGCCGAACAGGTCCGGGCTGACCGCGTGCCCCGGATGCGCGGCGTCGATCGTCAGCCCCAGCGGCGCCGTGTCCGCCCACGCAGCGGCCGTGGTCAGGCCGTCGGCCCCGGGCAGCGCGGCCGCGCCTATGATGCCCATCGCTGTTCCGCGCAGTACTCCGCGTCGGGTGACTCCGCTGTCACTCATCGCCGTCTCCTATCGAGTGGATCAGTACGCTGCCGGTCCCGCGAATGAGAGCGCTAACAATTCGCGCCGCGCGGAAACCCGGACCTTTGTGCGTGCAGCCGTGCCACAGCAGCGTTCAGCGCGGGCAGTGTCGTCCCCATAGCGCCTCCCATCAGCCATGACGTGCGGCAAAGGTCGAAGATGCGAAGGGTTGCGCACGCCGGAGACGGTGCCGTACAGCCGCCGGACCGCAGCCTTCGGAAATGGATTGTTAACGCTCACTGCCGCGCCGTCAAGGCATCGCGAGTGCCGTAGCTCAGTCCGCGCAAGAACCCGCGCCGGCTCACGGCGTGCGCGTCGCGTGCGACCGTGGCCGCACGCGACGCGCGCGTGAGGGATCAGTGTGCGACGTCGATGGCCAGCTGGGTCGCGCTCAGCACGGTGACGGTGTAGCCGGACGCATGGTCCAGCCCGATGCCCACCTGCACGTAGCCCTCGTACGTTCCGAGCTGCTCGACCGCCTTGACCTCGGCGTCGGTCGTGGTCACCAGCGTCGCCCCCGCGTAGCCGACGGTGTCCGCCGGGCTCAGCTCGACATCCAGGTACGTGTTCGAGTTGGGCAGCGTGACGTCCTTGCCCGAGCCGTCGTGGATCAGCTCGTCGGTCGCCGTGATCGTGTAGCCGGGAACGCTGCTCACGTCGAGGATGACGCGGTCGTAGGTCGAGTACGACTCCACGCTGATCCCCAGCAGGTGGGCGTTCGTCGCCTGCGTCGCCGCCATGCCCGCCGAGACGGACCCGGCAAAGACCGCCGCCGCCGCGCCCAGCACCGTGGCCACCAGCAGGCCACCACGCCCCATTGCCCCGTACGTCAGAAACATGTTCATTCCTCTTCGCTCATGCGCGCCGAAGACCGCGCGCCGTATCCCATGACCGGCGACTGCACCGGTACGAGCTCTTATAGCAGAGGACGCATCTACTGCGACGCGCAGAAGAATCCTCATCCCGTACGGCACACCTAAGTCAGGGGTCTGATTACTGGCAGCGCCGACATGTGACGCGACGTCGGCGTACAGTACCTGTAGGTAGTCTTTGAGGAGGCGACACGATGCCCAGGTCAGAGGCCGCATCAGACCGCAATCCGATCCCGGAGCCCGAGGGCGAGGCCGCAGGGATTCCCTACGACTTTCGCAAGCCGGACGCGGAGCGGCTGAAGGCACGGGCATGGAACCGGGACGACCCGCGCTTCTTCACGCCGAAGCTGTTCGGCTGGGGCTACACGATCAACTGGTACTGGCTGCTGCACCCGGTCGCCTATTTCGGGGGCCGTCGGCGGCGTTAGATCAGTAGTCGTAGACGTTCGGCCGCCCGGCGGACGGGGGCGGGGGCGGGGGCGGGCGGATTCAGCGGATGGACACGTTCAGTGCCTCGACCGGGCCGGACAGTGCGGCCTTGAAGTGGCGGCTGGAGTCGTCCGCGATCAACTCGGGCTCGCCCTTCTGGAGCGCCGCGACTAGGTCAGCGGCCACGGCTCGCGGATCGTTCTTTGCGCCGTCGATCTGCCGGACCAGGTCCGTGTCGGTCAACGACAGCTGCACGCCCAGGACCTGCGTGCCCTGCGCGGCCAGCTCCGCCCGCAGCGAGTTGGTGAACGAGATCAGGGCTGCCTTCGCGGCGCCGTAGGTGCCCGAGCCGGGGAAGCCCGAGATCCACGCCGTGAGGGAGTGCAGGACGACCAGCGCGCCGCCCCCGTTCGCCGCCAGCACGGGTGCGAAGGCCTTTGCGACCCGCAGCGGGCCGAACGCGACGATCCCGAAGACGCGCTCGACCTCCGGCTGGTCGTCCCCGAGGAGCGGCCCGAAGGTCATGATGCCGGCGTTGTTGACGACGATGCTCACGTCGGCGGCGGCGCGGGCGAGTTCGGCGGCGGCCTGCGGGTCCGCCAGCTCGAACGCGAGCGGGACGATCCGCGGGTCGTTCTCGGCCGCGGGCGTGCGCGAGGTGACGTACACCTTGGCGGCTCCCGCCTGCAGAAGCTCCTGCACGATCTCCTTGCCCAGGCCCCGCTGTCCGCCCGTGACCAGCACGGTCGCTCCATTCACAGTCGTCATTGCGCACTCCGTTCGACACAGGAACGCCCAGCCCTGCGACTGATGCGTAAGGCATTTAGCCTCTGTCACGCATCCTGCTCGCTTCGACTACTGAAGTCAACTACGCTTCACCTATGTCATGGATGGCCACGGAGAGATTCCAGGCCCGCAGTGCCCCGGGCGGACTCGCACTGGTACAGGAGCTGGTCAACACGCACGCCGTCGCTCGCGGCGCCGATCCGGACCTGCTCGCCGACCGCACGTTCGCCGAGAGGTGGCTTCGTGTGGCTGCGCACCAGTGGGCTCGGACCCGCGGGTTCGAACCACCCGACCTGGTCCTGTCCGAGACGGACCTGCAGGCGCTGCGTGATCTCAGGGCGGTGCTGCACGAGCTGCTCGCGATCCCTCCGGACCAGCGGCCCGGCGACGCGTCCGGTATTCGGGTCGCCGTCACGCGGCGCGCGCAGGCGCAACTCGTGTCCGACGAGCAGGGACGGGTGTCGCTGCTCCCGCTCGGCACCGGCGGCGGTTGGCTGGAGTCGGCCATCTGGTCAGAGATCCTGCTCGCCCAGCAGACTGGCGTGTGGGCCCAGATCAAGCTGTGCCGCGAAGCGGGGTGCCAATCAGCCTTCTATGACAGCTCCCGCAACGGCAGCGGCATCTGGCACAACGTACGCACCTGCGGCAACAGTGCGAATCTGCGCGCCTCCCGCACCCGCAAGAAGCTGCGGACCGCGGCGCAGGCTGATGCTGCCGCCGATGCCGACGCAGGTGGCGGCAGCAGCGACGGCAGCGCCCGCTGATCGCTCGTCAGATCACTCAGATCACGAGGTGCACGCCTTGACCAGCGCCTGGCCGTCGGCGACGAACGAGGACATCAGGGTTTGGATCTTGCTGCCGTCGCTGGTCTGGGCGGCCGTGACCAGCCCGTTGAAGTCGTCGGCGAGCTTGTTGACGGCGGACTGGACCGCCGGGTCGGTGGTGTCGGCAGCGGCCGCGTGCAGCTTCGCCACCAAGTCGGTCACGTAGGCCTGCAACGTCGGCAGATCCTGGACCTTGGACGCCATGTTCGCGCTGGCGTCACGGAAGGACTGGATGGCGTTGTCACACCCCGGTTTGCCGGTGAGCGACGAGGGCGTGCCGGTCGCCACCGTCGCGGTCGCGGTCGGCGTCGCCGAACTCGCTGTCGACGAGGTGTTCACGCTGCCGCAGGCCGTGGCGCCGAACACCAGCGCGCAGCCGGCCAAGACCCCTGCCGCGTAACGGGGTGCCGATCTCCTGGACATCTCACTCCCCTGTCTCGGGTACGCGCTCCTTGATAGCCGCAACGCCCGACCCTAAACGGGCGCGTCGGGCGCGCGGTTGGGGACACAGTTGGGCGCGCAGTCAGGCACGCCGACAGGTACCGGTCCGATCCCATCCCTGCTGGTTGCCGTTCCGGTCAGTGCAGCGTGGCCCGCCGGGCCTGGAGGAACGCACGTTCGGCGGCGTTGGTGGCCAGGGCCAGCGCGGCGTCGTAGGCCTCTGCGGCCTCCTGGTCGCGGTCCAAACGGCGCAGCAGGTCGGCGCGGGTGGCGTGGAACAGGTGATAGGCCTCGAGGTCCAGGTCGTCGACGAGGTCGAGCGCGGCTGCGGGGCCGTGGACCTCGGCGAGCGCGACGGCGCGGTTGAGCGCTACGACCGGCGTCGGGGCGTGGACCAGCAGCTGGTCGTAGAGGCTCAGGATCTGGTCCCACTGGGTCACCGCACCGGTCGCGGCGTCGCTGTGGACGGCGTTGATCGCGGCCTGGATCTGGTAGGGACCGGGCGTGCCGCGGCGCAGGCACGCACGCACCAGGGTCTGCCCCTCCGTGATCATCGGGCGGTCCCAGCGGTCGCGGTCCTGGTCGCGCAGCAGCACGATCGATCCGTCGCCGGCCACACGGGCCACCCGGCGCGAGTGGATGAGCAGCAACAGCGCGAGCAGCCCGATCGCCTCGGGCTCGTCCGGCATCAGGTCCACCAGCAGCCTGGCCAGCCGGATCGCCTCGACGCACAGGTCCTCGCGCAGCAGCGTCTCACCCTCCGAGGTGTCGTAGCCCTCGTTGAAGACGAGGTAGACCACGTCGAGGACGGCGCGCAGCCGGTCGGGCAGCTCGGCCTCGGAGGGCACCCGGTACGGGATGCCGGCCTGCTTTATCTTGCGTTTGGCCCGCACCAGGCGCTGGGCCATCGTCGTCTCGGGCACCAGGAACGCGCGGGCGATCTGCGGGGTCTGCAGCCCGCCGAGCAGCTGCAGCGTCAGCGCGACCTGCGCCCCGCGGCCCAGCGACGGGTGGCAGCAGGTGAAGATCAGCCGGAGCCGGTCGTCGCGCACCGGTCCTCCCGGTTCGAGTTCGGCCTCGCCGCCGTGCAGCAGCAGGGCCTGGGTGTGGCGGTCATGGCGGGACGCCTCGCGGCGCAGCTGGTCGACGGCGCGGTTGCGCGCCGTGGTGGTGATCCACGCGCCCGGGTTCGGCGGCAGGCCCGTCTCGGGCCAGCGCACGAGGGCCACCGCGAAGGCGTCCTGCACCGCTTCCTCGGCGAGGTCGATATCGCCGAGGAAGCGGATCAGGGTGGCCACGCAGCGGCCGTACTCGCCGCGGAAGACCCGCTCGATCTGCTCCGACGAGGTCGCCGGCACGCTACTGCTCGGGCTCGTCCTGGAACGGACGCACCTCGACCGGGGCCAGGCAAGCCCTGGTCGCGTCGGCCGCCAGGGCCAGCGCCGCGTCCAGGTCCTCGGCCTTGACGACCCAGAACCCGCCGAGGTGCTCCTTGGTCTCGGCGAACGGCCCGTCGCTGGTCAGGACCTTCCCGCCGTCCAGGCGCACCACGGTCGCGGAGGTCGCCGGGTGCAGGCCGCCGGCGAAGACCCAGGCGCCCTCGGCCTTCAGCCGGTTGTTGAACACGTCGACGTCGGCGTACATGCGCTCCATGACCTCCGACGACGGAAGCTCCTGGCCGTCGACCATGTGCACCGAAAGCAGGTACTGCTTCATGTCGTTCTCCTCATCAGCAGGGACCGGCGCCGCGCCGGCCCTCACTGTCACTACGAATGCCCGTAGGACCAATCGACATTCGGCCCGAAGATTTTTTCCGGCCGCCGCGAACGGCGGAGCGTGCGGAAAGTTTCGCACCGGCCGAGCCGTGACGCCAGGCAGCGGGCCCGGGGCCGCGGCCCGGCCGCGGCACCATTGACGCCGCCCGGCGGTCCGCTGACTGTGACTGCGAGATTGTTCGCGCTCACAACTGCGGAGGCCGGCATGCGACGTAGGGGAAGCTCCTGGTACCAGGGCCGTCTTGCGCGCGTCGCGGCCGCCTGCGTCGGCGTGGCGGCGGCGACCGGGGCGATGACGGCGGTGGCCACCTCGCCCGCCGCCGCGGCGACCGGCTGCCAGGCCACGTACACGATCACCAGCCAGTGGAGCACGGGTTTCGGCGCGAGCGTCTCGATCACGAACCTCGGCAGCGCGGCCACCTCGTGGACCGCCTCCTGGGCCTTCTCCGGCAACCAGCAGGTCACCCAGCTGTGGAACGGGACGGTGAGCCAGTCCGGGCAGGCGGTCACGGTCGCGAACGCCTCGTACAACGGCGCCGTGGCGACCAACTCCGCGGTGAGCTTCGGCTTCAACGGCTCGTATTCGGGCACGAACGCGGTCCCCTCGACGATCAAGTTCAACGGCGTCGCGTGCACCGGAGCCGTCGCGACCGGCTCGTCGACACCGACGACCGGGCCCACCTCGGCCAGCCCGAGCCCCACGCCGACCCCGACGCCGACCAGTGCCTGCGTGGCGAGCACCTGCGTGCAGTACAACGGCGGGGCGAACGGCACGTTCACCAAGAGCCCGCTGGTCTACCTGGTCTTCTACGGCTCGCAGTGGGGCGGTTCCGGCGGCACCACGCAGAGCCAGGCGGTGGGCTTCTTCAACGGCCTGGGCAAGGGCGCCGAGAAGTGGTCAACGATACTCACCCAGTACTGCACCGGGATCGCGGCGGGCAGCTACACCTGCCCGTCCGGCGCGGCCCACATCCCGTACCCGACCGGCACCGTCTACGCCGGGACCTGGTTCGACTCCTCGAAGGCGGCCCCCGCCGCGCCCGGCGACGACCTGATCACCGAGGCCCGCTCGGCCGCGACGCACTTCGGCGTGACCGACCTGTCCCGCTCGATCTTCATCGTCTTCTCCCCCGCCGGGACCTCGGCCGGCGGCGGCTACTCGTGGCACACCACGACCAGCGACGGCTACAACGTGATCAACGCGGCGTACGGCGAGCAGAACACGATCGTGCTCTCGCACGAGTACGGCGAGACGCTCACCGACGTCAACGCGGGCTGGACCACCGCCGACCACACCGCCGAGATCGCGGACCTGTGCGGCCCGGACGGCAACCTCACCCTGACCACCGGCTCCTTCCCGATCACCTCGCTGTGGTCGAACAAGGACAGCGGCTGCGTCGTGGGCGACTGACCGGGCGATTGACCGGACGACTGACCCAGCGCCCGCCTGCCGCCACCCATCCGGACTAGGAGCCAACCGTGCTTCGCAGAATCCCGCTGTACGCCGTGCTCGCCGCGCTCCTGGTGGCGGTCATGTTCGCCGTCGCCCGGCCCGCCCAGTCGGCGACGGCGCCGGTACGCATCATGCCGCTGGGCGACTCGATCACCGCAGGCCCCGGCTGCTGGCGCGCGATCCTCTGGCACGACCTGCAGACGGCAGGGTACTCGAACATCGACTTCGTCGGCAGCGTCGCCGACGGTGGCTGCAACTACGGATACACCTACGACGGCGACAACGAGGGCCACGGCGGCTACGCGGCCACCGGCATCGCCGACCAGAACCAGCTGCCGCCCTGGCTGGCCGCCGCCAACCCCGACATCGTGCTGATGCACCTGGGCACGAACGACATGTGGGGCGGCACCATCGCCACCAGCACCATCCTGGCCGCGTACACGAAGCTGGTCGGCCAGATGCGCGCGAACAACCCGAACATGAAGATCCTGGTCGCGCAGATCATCCCGATGAACCCGCCCAGCTGCGCCACCTGTGCGGCCTCGGTCGTCGCGCTGGACAACGCGATCCCGGGCTGGGCCGCCGGGCTGACCACCGCCCAGTCGCCGATCATCGTGGTGGACCAGTGGACCGGCTTCGACGCCACCGCCGACACTGCGGGCGACGGCGTGCACCCCAACGACTCCGGCTTCGCGAAGATGGCCGCCCGCTGGTACCCGCCGCTCGCCCAGGTCCTCAACGGCGTGATTCCGCCGCCACCGACGTCCAGCCCGACGCCTTCGTCCTCGGCAAGCGCGTCCGCGTCGCCCTCGCCGTCTGCCTCCACCCCGGCCGGCGGCGCCGGATGCACCGCGACCTACCAGGTCATCTCCCAATGGGCGGGCGGCTTCCAGGGCTCGGTGGCCGTGGCGAACACGTCCACGGCCGCGTCGGCAGCGTGGACCGTCACCTTCAGCTTCGCCAACGGCCAGCAGATCACCCAGTCCTGGAACGCCGCCGTCACCCAGTCGGGAGCCGCCGTCACGGCCCACAACATGAGCTACAACGGTGCGCTGGCCCCCGGCGCCTCGACCTCCTTCGGCTTCCTCGCCAGCTGGAGTACGACGAACTCGGTGCCCGTGGTCAGCTGCACGCTCAGCTGACGTACTACGCCGACGGCGGTCCTCCTCACGGCATGTACTGCGCCTGGAGTAGCGGGATTGCCTACCCACGCACGACGACGGCATGGGTACCGCACGGGCAGCCTGGAGTAGTCAGAGTTGCTGAACGCGGGACGCGGAGAAGGGCTGGCCCATGACTGTGGCCTTTGTATTCCAGGGCGGTTCCAGCCTTGCGGCCGTGCAGGTCGGGATGCTGCGGGCGTTGCACGACGCTGGGGTCCGGCCGGACCTGGTGGTGGGCTCCTCCGCGGGGGCGATCAACGCCGTCACGTTCGCCCAGGATCCGACCGGAGCCGGGATCGAGGACATGCAGCGCCTGTGGGTCGGGCTGCGCAGAAGCGACGTGTTCCCGATGAACCTGCGTGCGCTGCTTGCGGGGCTGAGCGGACGCGGCAACGGCCTGGTCAAGCCGGGCCACCTGCGGACACTTCTGGAGCGCATCCTTCAGGTGCACGACCTGCGCGACACCCCGCTGCCCGCGCACGTCGTCGCCACCCACGCCCTGACCGGCAGGCCCGAGGTGCTTTCCGAGGGGCCCGCCGCCGAGGCGCTGCTGGCCAGCTCCTCGATCCCGGGGCTCCTGCCGCCGGTCCCCTGGGGCGGGAAGCCGCTGATCGACGGCGGCATCTCCGCGGACGTGCCGATCCTTCAGGCCGAGGCGCTGGGTGCCACGACGAGCTACGTGCTGCCCTCGCTCATCGACGCCCCGGTCGACGCGCCGGTCACGGGCGCCCTGCCGATCATGCTGCGGTCCATGGGCATGCTGCTGGGCCGGACCTCCGGCCACGACCTCGCCGCCGCGCGCGGTGAGGTCCACGTGCTGCCCGTGCCGACGATGCACGGGCTCAACCCGCTGGATTTCCGGCACGGGGCCGAGTACGTCCGGCTGGGATACGACAGCACGCGGGGATGGTTGAGCCGACGCCCGGAGCTGGTACCGGAGCTGGTCGCTGCGTAACCCGTGATTGCGTGAACCGTGGCTGCCTGAACCATGGCTGACAGCCCTCAGACGCCGAGGAACGCGCCGATCATCTCGGTGACGAAGGCGTGGTCGTCCGCCTGCGGCAGTCCGGACACGGTGACCGTGCCGACCACGCCGACGTCCCTGATCCGGATCGGGAAGGCGCCGCCGTGCGCCGCGAACAGCCGCGGCTCGACGCCCACGGCCTCGTCCAACACGGCCCCACGAGCCGCGAGCCGCCGGCCTACGAGATAGGACGCGGCGGCGAAACGGTTGACGACGTTAACCTTGCGCTCGATCCACGCGTCGTTGTCGGCCGTGGTGCCCGGCAGGGCGGCGTGGAACAGCTGGTGGCCGTGCCGCCGGATGTCGATCGTGACCGCCAGCGCCCGCTCGGTCGCGGCAGCCACCATCGCGCTGCCCAGCCGCCACGCGTCCGCGTTGTCGAAGCGGGTGAAGACCAGCTGTTCTTCCTGGGTCTCGAGCGAGGCGATCAACGCGCTCAGGTCGCCGTCGCTCACGCGCTCTTCCCCGCCTGCGCCAGCACCGTGTCCATCGTCTCCATGATCGAGACGGTCTCGGCCAGCGGCATCAGCGGGCTCTCCAGCTCGCCGGCGGCCAGCCGGCGCGCGACCTCGTCGGCCTGGTGGCGCAGGCCCCGGCCCTCGTGCACCGACTCGACGCGGGTCGGCGCGCCGTCCCTCGGCACCAGCGTCACGGCCGTGGGAGCGTAGAAGTTGCCCTCGACCTCGATCGTCGCGTCGGTGCCGACGATCACCGCCCGCGTCGGGCTCTTCGCCCGCAGCGTGCAGGTCAGCACGGCCTGGGCGCCGCTCGCGTAGCCGAACAGCATCGAGGTCTGCGCGTCCACGCCGGTGAACGCCGGGTCGCTCAGCGACATGATCCGGTTCGGCGTGCCGAGCACCATCGACGCGAACGACACCGGGTACACGCCGAGGTCCAGCAGCGCGCCGCCGCCCAGTTCCGGTGCGAACAGCCGGAACCCGGGGTCCTCGGCGAACCACTGGCCGTGGTCCGCGGTCACGGTGACGACGTCGCCGAGCGCGCCCTGCGCGAGCCAGTCCCGGATCACGGCCGTGTGCGGCAGGAACCGGGTCCACATCGCCTCCATGGCGAAGAGTCCGTGCTCCCGCGCCACCCGGACGATCGAGCGGGCCTCGTCGGCGTTCATCGTGAACGGCTTCTCGACCAGCACGTGCTTGCCACCCCGCAGCGCGAGGAGCGCGTTGTCGTGGTGCATCGGGTGCGGGGTCGCGACGTAGACCACATCGACGTCCGGATCGGCCGCGAGCGACTCGTAGCTGCTGTGCCGGTTCGCGATGCCGAACTTGTCCGCGAACCGGTCCGCGGACCCTTCGCTGCGCGACCCGACCGCGACGGCGACGCCGGAATCGGTCAGCTGCAGATCCTCCGCGAAGGCCTGCGCGATCCCGCCCGTCCCGAGGATGCCCCACCGCACTGGATTGACCGCCACGTCTTCCGTCCCTCCGTCGACCGGTATCGGTGATCAGCCTAGACGCGCTCCCGACCCGTCGCACAGGCGGTAGCCCGCTCCGGCCACGGTCGCGATGAGGTCGGGCGGGCCGAGTTTGCGGCGCAGCCTGCCGACGGTGACCGGAACGGTCTTGGTGAACGGGTCGGTGTTCTCGTCCCAGACCTTCTCCAGCAGCTGCTCCGCGCTCAGCGGCGCGGGCGCGGCCGCCATCAGCTCGGCCAGCAGCTCGAACTCCTTGGGCGAGAGGCGCAGCGGGCGGCCGAGCCGGGTGGCGGTGCGCATCGTCGGATCGAGTTCGAGATCCGCGCACCTGAGCACCCGCGGCCTGGCCGACGGCCTGCGCCGGGCCAGGGCCCTGATACGCAGGACCAGTTCGGAGAAGTGGAAGGGCTTGGCGAGGTAGTCGTCCGCGCCCAGCAGCAGGCCAGAGACGCGCTCGCCGGGCGAGCCGGCGGCGGTGAGCATGATGACCATGGCGGGGTCGGGCGACTGCGCGATCTGGGTGCACAGCACGTCGCCGTGCAGGCCGGGCAGGTCGCGGTCCAGGACGACCACGTCGTAGCCGGTCACCGCGGCCTTCTGCGCGCCGGTCAGGCCGTCGTAGGCGACGTCCACGGCCATGCCCTGGTCCCGCAGTCCCTCGGCGATGTCGTCGGCGAGGCGGCGCACGTCCTCCACCACCAGGACCCTCACAACCGCACCTCCGCGTACAGTCCGCCCTCGGGCCGCGCGCGCAGCACGAGCATTCCGCCGTGCGCCGCGGCCACCGCCGCCACGATCGACAGCCCCAGCCCGACGCCCTGCCGCGAGGTGCGTTCGGAGCCGAGGCGCTGGAACGGCTGGGCGAGCAGGTCGACAGAACGCTGATCCAGGACCGGACCGCCGTTCTCGACGGCGATACGGGCCCTGCCGCCCTCGGTGCCGGCGGTGATCCGCAGCCAGCCGTCCGGCTCGTTGTGGCTGATCGCGTTGTCCACGAGGTTCTCGACCAGGCTGCTCAACAGTATCGCGCTGCCGCGCACGCGGATCGGTTCCCCGTGCTGCTCCACCGTGAGGTTCTTCGCGCCGACCGCCGCGGCCCGGGACCGCAGCGCGGCCGCGGCCAGGTCCATGAGGCCGACCACGGTGGTGTGCGTCCGGCCGCCGTTCTGCGCGCGGGCCAGCAGCAGCAGCCCCTCCAGCAGCCGGTCGGCCGTGTCCAGGCCCTCGTGCAGCTTGCCGGCCAGCAGCGTGACCTCCTTCGGCACCGGACCCGGCTTGCCGAGCGCCACGTCCACCGAGGTGCGGATCATCGCCAGCGGGGTGCGCAGCTCGTGCGAGGCGTTCGCGACGAACCGGCGCTGCGCCTCGAAGGCCAGCTCCATCCGGGCCAGCAGCCCGTCGATGGTGTTCGCGAGCTCGGTGGTCTCGTCGCCCGGGCCGGCCAGGGCGAGGCGCTCGTGCAGGTTGCGGTCGGAGATGCAGCGGGTCTTGGCGGTCATCGTGCGCAGCGGGCTCAGCGCCCGCCCGGCGACGATCCAGCCGAGCCCGGTCGAGGCGGCCGTCATCAGGGCCAGTCCGAGCGCCGACTCGGCGAACAGGGCGCGGACCGTGCCCCAGGTCGGCGAGACCGCCACCAGGCCCTTGCCCGGGACGGACTGCGGGCCGGGCAGGCCCGGCAGATCGGGCGGCCGGACGATCGTGGGCGCGAAGGTGACCAGGATCGGCCGGCGGAACACCAGGAACGACACGGTGGCCAGCAACAGGATCCCGGAGCCGAGGAAGACCGACGCGTACAGCAGCGTCAGGCGCATCCGAATCGTGCGCGGACGCCAACGGATCGACACCCTCCACCGCCTCCCGGTCCCTCGTGCGTCCCCGGGATCCGAGTATCGGCGCCCGCCGCCAACAAAGCGATAACAGCGGCTGTCAGCGTGCTGTTTCCGGCCGGCCCGTAGAAGAGAGGGGCACGCACTGTCAGACCTCGAAGAGGAGAGGACATGGATCGTGAATCGCAGTAGACGGACGGCCGTGCTGGCGACGGCCGCGCTGACCCTGGGCTTCACCGGCCTGGGCCTGGATGCCACCGCGCAGGCCGCGCAGGCGCAGCAGGGCACGCAGAACGGGCCGACCCCGGCCACGCCGCCCGCGACGGTGAACTGGCAGCCCTGCCCGCAGTACTCCGACGCAGTGCTCGACTACCTGCGCATCCGGCCGCAGGACTACGCGGGATTCCGCGCCATCTGGGCGCGCACCGAGTGCGGCACCGTCAGCGTGCCGCTGGACTACCGGCACCCCGACGGGCAGCACATCACCATCGCGTTCACCCGGCTCAAGGCGCTGGACCAGGCGCACCGGCTGGGCAGCCTGGCGATGAACCCCGGCGGGCCGGGCGGCAGCGGCTACCTGATGCCGGGCACGCTGGTGCTGGAGAGCTCGACGGACGCGCAGCTGAACCAGCGCTACGACCTGATCGGCTTCGACCCGCGCGGCGTCGGCTACAGCACGTCCTACGACTGCCCGCAGTCCGCGAGCTCGGCCCCGGTGACACCGCCGGTCGGCCAGTGGACCGAGGCGGAGCTGAAGCAGCTGTACGACGCGCAGGTGCAGCAGGACGCGGCCTGCTCGTCGTCCAATCCCGCGTTCCTGTCCCAGCTGACGACCGCGAACGTGGCCCGGGACCTCGACCAGATCCGGCGCGCCCTGCACGAGAAGCAGATGAACTACTTCGGCGCGTCCTGGGGTACCCAGCTCGGCGCGGTGTACCGCAGCATGTTCCCGGCGACGATCGGCCGCATGTGGCTCGACAGCGTGGTCTCGCCGAACGCGCACGACCTCGCGTACCGCTTCGACTACGCCTCGAAGACGACCGAGCAGGACTTCGGGCTGTTCGCGCAGTGGCTCGCCGCGCGCGACGCGACCTACGGCCTCGGCGCCACCGCCGCGCAGGTGCGGGCCACGGTGCTGGGCCTGCGGGAGGCCGCGGACGCGCACCCCTGGCAGTTCTCCGATCTGTCCATGCCGCTGGACGGGAGCTTCATCTCGTTCGCGGCCTCGGCGCCGAACGTCGACTGGGACTTGGCCGGCCGGATCCTGCAGTCCATGACGACCGCGGTGAACGGCGGCCCCGCGCCGCAGCCGGTCACGGTGGTGGTGGGCAGCCCGTCCACCTCGACGCCGCCGCCGGCGGCCGCCCCGGCGCAGTTCAACAACACGGCGGGCCAGGCGTATCTGTGCAACGAGGACACCAGTTCCCGCGCCTTCGGGTCGTGGTGGGCCGAGTATCAGCGCAATCTGCGGGCGAACCCCGTCACCGGCGACCTGACGGCGCTGCGCCCGACCTGCGCGGGCTGGACGCTGCCGGTGCAGACCTTCCAGCTGCGGCGCAGCAGCGGGCCCCTGGAGATGTCAGGGCACAGATATGAGACCACGACGCCGTATCCGTGGGTGTGGCAGATGCAGGACGCGATCGGCGGGGACGTGTTCACGGTGAACGACTTCATCCACGGATCGGTGGCGTTCGTACCGGAGTGCGCGGCACACCTGGTCACCTACTTCGACACCGGGAGCCCCGGTCAGACGAGCTGCCAGGGCATACAGCCCGGCAGCGCGTCGGCAGCCGCGGCCCAGGCCACGATCGCGTCGGCGGCTTCGGCATCGATGTCCGCAGCGACGTCGGCGAGTTCGGCGATATCGGCGATATCGGGGGCGAGCTCGCTGTCCTGGCCGAATAGCTGACAGCCTGTCACCACAGGCCGATGCTCAGGCCCGGCGCTGCGGCGGTCTGGCCGGCGGCAATGCCGCCGGCCAGGCTGCCGCAGCGCGATCTGGCGCAACCTACGCCGCCGTCGACGGGTGTTTCCTTGCGTGATACTTGCCAAACCGCGGCGACGAGCCGCACTCACGGCTGCCGTGCCGGTGCTCGCGCTCACCGCGACCGTGCTCCTGTCAGCCTCCTCCGACGCGTCCACCCGCGTCGCCCTGCCCAGCCCGAACGCGCCCTCCCTGCTGACCGAGGGCGCCACGACGAAGCCGCTCGACCCGACCCTGCAACTCTCCCTGCGCGTGTACCTGGGCCAGCGGCCCGGCCTCGCGGCGGCCGCGACGGCGGTCTCCGACCCGCGCTCGCCCGCCTACGCCCACTTCCTGACGGTCGCCCAGTACCAGCAGCTCTACGGCTCCACGGCGGCGCAGACCGCCGCGGTGAGCGGCTGGCTGACGTCGCAGGGCATGGCGATCACCGCGACCACGCGGCACTACCTCGCGGTGACCGCGACCGTCGCGCAGGCCGACGCGGCGTTCGCCACCCAGGTCAGCGAGTACGACGTGACCACCGCCGTGAAGGGCGGCGGCACCTATACCTACGCCAGCCCCGGCGTGGTCGGCGGCTTCTCGGTGCCCGCGTCGCTGGCCGGCCACATCGTCAGCGTGACAGGCATCGACGAGACCGTCGTGCCCCAATCGTCATCGAACGCTGCGAACGCCGCGAAGCCGCCCTCCGTGACGACCACGGCGACGGCCAGAAGGGCCGCCGCCAAGGCAAGCACCTCGAGCACCGCAAGCACCCCGAGCGCCGCCGACACCTATCAGTGCTCGCAGTACTGGGCCCAGTACACCGGCCAGATTCCGGCGGCTTACGGCCAGAGCAGCGCGCCCACCGCACTCTGCGGGTACACGCCGGACCAGATCCGCCAGGCGTACGGCATCGCGTCCAGCCCGTACACCGGCAGGGGCGCCACGATCGCGATCATCAGCACCAACGAGAAGCCGACCATGCTGGCCGACGCGAACCAGTACTTCGCGAACCACGGCGAGGCGGGCTTCGCCCCCGGGCAGTACAGCGACGTCGCGCTGCCCACCGAGGCCGCCAGCTGCGCGGGCGTGGACCCCGAGCCCGATCCGGAGGAGGCGATCGACGTGGAGTCCGCGCACATCGGCGCGCCGGACGCCAAGGTCGTCAACGTCGCCACCGACTGCGACCAGTCCGGCAACGGCGAAGCGTTCATGCGGATCGCGCTCGACGGGGCGACCATGGCCGTCGACCAGCACCTGGCCGACATCGTCAGCGGCTCCTTCGGCATTCCGGAGCCCAACCTCGCGCCGGCCGACATGGCGGCCTGGGACCCGCTCTTCCAGCAGGCCGCGGTCGAGGGCATCGGCTTCGACTTCTCCTCGGGCGACGGCGGTGACGACCTCGGCGTCGCGACCGACCCGGCGGGCTACAACCTGCACAACGCGCAGTTCCCCGCGACCGACCCCTGGGTCACCGCGGTCGGCGGCACGAGCACGGCCATCGGCCAGAACGGCACCGTGGTCGGCGACTACCCGTGGGGCGACAACACCGCCACGATCGACGCGGCCGGCACCGGTTACACGCAGGCGCCGCCCGGGATCTTCCAGAGCGGCTCGGGCGGCGGGGTCAGCTCGACCTACGCCGAGCCCGGCTACCAGCAGGCGGCCGTGCCCGCGACACTGGCGACCGAGGGCGGCACGACTGCGGCCTCGCGCGTGATGCCCGACATCTCGGCCAACGCGGGCCTGCAGTGGCTGATCGGCTACACCGGTCTGAACGAGGACGGCGCCTACGCCGAGGCGGCCGCCGGCGGCGGTACCAGCGCCTCGGCACCACTGATCGCCGGTCTCGAGGCCGACGCCATCCAGGCAGCCGGCCATCCCCTCGGCTTCGCCAACCCGGCCATCTACGACCTCAGCGGTAGCACGGCCATCCGCGACATCCTGCCCGTGAATGCCGCGAACCCCCCGGTCCTCGACGGTCTGCAGGTCGGCTACGCCCCCATCGACACGACCCAGCTCGTCACGCTCGGCGAGGACGGAACCCTCACCGCCACCCCCGGCTTCGACGACGCAACCGGCCTCGGCGCCCCGACGCCGTCGTTCGTAGCGAACCTGGCAGCCACCCTCACGCGGCGCTGATTCGGCGCGGCCGGAGACTCCGAGCTTTGCGAAAGCCCGGTACAGGTGGAAGCCGACGGCCCGCGGGGTTCCCAGACCCCGCGGGCCGGTCGTTCGCCGGTGTGGTCCCGGCCCGGAACGCGATTCCTAGGAGCTGTAGACCTGGAGCTCCGAGAGCTGACCGGCCGGCCAGCCGGTGTTGGCGGTGAAGGTCAGCTTCACGTACCGCACGCTGGCGGCCGTGGAGGTGATCGTCACCGCGTTGCCGCTGTTCGGATCGAAGGTGTAACCGGCCGAGCCGGCGAGCGTGCTGTAGTTCGTGCCGTCAGTGCTGCCCTGAACCGTGATGGTCTGCGTGCGAGCGGCCCACGCACTCGACGGGGGCAGGTTGAGCACGAGGCGGCTGACGCTCTGGCTCGAGCCGAGGTCGACCTGGATCCACTGCGGGAATGCGCTGTTGGTGCTCTCCCAGTAGGTGCCGGTATTGCCGTCCACGGCGTTGGCAGGGGCGTAGCCCTGCGTGGAGCCGCTGGCCGTGGCGGCCTTGTTCAGGGCCAGGTTCGACGGCGGGGGCGGCGGCGTGGATCCGGCGGCGGCGTAGACCTGGAGGCCGGACAGCTGCGCGGCGGGCCAGCCGGTGTTGGCCGAGATCGTGAGCTTGACGTAGCGCGTCGTCGTGCTCGTCAGCGAGACGGTCGCGGTGTTGCCGGTGCTCGGATTGAAGGTGTATCCGGTCGAGCCTGCGAGCGTGCTGTAGTTCGTGCCGTCGGTGCTGCCCTGAACCGTGATGGTCTGTGTGCGAGTGGCCCACGCGCTCGACGGCGGCAGTGTCAGGGTCAGGGAGCCGATGGATTTTGACGAGCCGAGGTCGACCTGAATCCACTGTGGGAATGCGCTGTTCGCGCTCTCCCAGTACGTGTTGGCGTCGCCGTCCACCGCGTTTCCAGCCGCGAAGCCCGCGTTGACACTGCTCGCGGTGACCGGCTGGTGCAGGGCCAGGTCGGTGTTGCCCGAGGGCGCGCTGGTGGTCACGGTGACTGTGTTGGACGACGCGGAGACGTTGCCGGCGGCGTCGTAGGCGGTGACGCCGAAGGTGTAGTTGGTCGAGGCTGTCAGGCCACTGACGGTGAAGGCGGTGGCCGTCGCAGTTCCGACCAGGGTGCCGGTACTTCCGGTGAGCCGCTGCACGTTGTACCCGGTCACGCCCACGTTGTCGGTCGACGCGTTCCAGGCCAACGAGACTGTGGTGTCGGTGTTCGCGGTCGTGTGCAGGTTGCCCGGCGCGCTCGGCGGCGTGGTGTCACCGCCGGTGCTGAGGACGGGTTGGGTGGGGCGGGTGGCGGTCAGGGCGATCTGGCCTTTGAGCATGCGGCCGCCGTCGTTGGTCAGGCGTAAGTAGTAGTCCGAGGAGCATGCGGTGCCGTCGGAGTCCAGGGCGAGCAGTCCGGAGCCGGCCGGGACCATGGCCTGGGTCTCGGCGGTCTTGGCGATCTGGTTGCCCTCGCCGTACTCGTCGAACATCGAGATGTAGATTCCCTGCACGCCCGCGCGGACCACGTTGTAGAACTGGCGCCACATGAAGTCCCCATGCGCCCGCTGGTTGCCCGAGACGTCCCCGGGCAGCACGCAGGGCTGGTAGTCGATCCCGTTCGCCGCACAATCGGCCTGGTCGGGGACCGTATACGTGGTGTACGCGTTGTCCGAGTCCGCGACCGTGCCGATGGCGCCGACCATCCAGGGGGAAAGCATGTTGAACGCGTGGTACACCCCCAGGTATCCGGCGCGTGAGCCGCCGGTGCCGGTGCGCCACTCCCTGGGCACCCCGCCGATCACGTAACAGCCCTGACTCTTGAACCAGGTCACCACGTCCAGGCAGGTCGCGGCGTCCCAGGGATGGTTGGCGTCGCTGAACCCGAAGCCCCAGATACAGACGACCGGCTTGCCGTTCTGCGTGGCGTACGCCGGCGAGGCGGTGTGCGCGGACATCTTGCTCGTCCAGTCGGTCTTGATCTCCGCCTGCATGGTGGTCCAGCCGGTGACGTCGTACATGATGTAGAACTTGCGCCCGTAGCCCTCCGCGGCGGCGCGCACCTTGGCGGCCATCGCGTCGCGCGTGGGGCCCTCGCTGCTGTTGGGGTTGAAGCGCTGCAGCGCCGCGGTGTCACAGCCGTTCTGCTGCATCCACAGAAAATGCGTGTTCACGGTGGACTGGTCGTAGGAGGAGAACAGGGTCGCGGGCTGGCCGTTGTTGAAGTTCGAGTACGCGGTCTGATAGGTCGCGGTGTACTCGCGCATGTCCGGCCAGGCCCTGATCGCGTTGTTGCTCGTCGAAGGGGCCTGCGACCAGTTCTGGCTCCAGTGCCACCACCCGTTGATCGGCGCACCGTCCCCGATGCACGCGAACCAGCCCTGGTATCCGACGGTGATCTTCCCGACCACGTCGCCGGCCGCACTTGCCGCCGCGGCCGGCGAGGACCACAGGGTCGGCACGGAAGCGGCGGCTGTACCGGCGACTGCGGAGACGATCAGCTTCCTGCGTGTGACTGCCATGGGATTCCTTCCCCGGCGCGTCAGGCAATGCACCGGACGGCGAAGCTGGCGCGCGGTGTCTGGGTGCTGAGCTGCGGGCGCCCAGTGCGGCAGACTGTAGCCAGTGCGACACATGCCCGCAATAGTTCTATGGAGTTACGCAACTACTTCATCGATCGATGCAAAAAGATTACGCCCACCATCGACGCAGGTCATCCCCGACGAACCGGGCGAAACGGGCCGTAGTGCCGGGGCCGGGCACGACGACCTGGTGGCGGCGCATGCGCGGGTGCGGCTCCGAGGATTCCCGATGGAACCCATTGACCAAGCCGTAGCGGGTCTGTAACTTCCTGCTAGCGCTCTGCAAAATATCTCTAGCCTGCAGTCAAACAACGATCGTTTAACTGCAATTTATCAACTGAAGAACTGCCGTGGTCACTTCGCGTGGCCGGTACGCGACCCGGCCCTGATCCACGCACCACGCCGATGGAGTCGTGTCATACCGCGCGGGCATCCGACTTCCCCGGCGCCCACCCCCTGACCACCCGGTCAGTAGAGCCGAGGACGAAGAAGGATGAGAAGAAGAACCAGTCACCACTCCGGCACGAGACGCGGCACCCTGCGCGTCCGCACGGCGGCCCTGGCGCTCCTGGCGCTGTTCGCCGCCCTGCTGCCCACCCTCCACGCCGCTCCGGCCGCCGCCGCGGGGACCAACCTCGCGCTCGGCAAGGCCGTCTCCGTCTCCGGCGCGAACGGCCAGTACGTCGCCGCCAACCTCAACGACGGAAACCAGGACACCTACTGGGAGAGCTCCGGCAGCACCTTCCCGCAGTGGGCCCAGGTCGACCTCGGCGCCATCACCTCGGTCAACCAGGTGGTGCTCAAGCTCCCGGCGAGCTGGGGCGCGCGGACCGAGACGCTGTCGGTGCAGGGCAGCACCGACAACTCCACCTTCAGCACGATCGTCGCCTCGGCCGGCTACACCTTCGACCCGGGCACGGCCAACGCGGTGACCATCAGCTTCGGCGCGACGAACACCCGCTACGTGCGGGTGAACATCACCGCGAACACCGGGTGGGCGGCCGCGCAGGTCTCCGAGTTCGAGATCTACGGTGCGACCACCACGTCGGCCAACCTGGCGCTGGGCAAGACGATGAGCGCCAGTGCGGTGAGCCAGACGTACGCGGCGAGCAATGCCAACGACGGCAACCAGTCCACCTACTGGGAGAGCGCGAACAGCGCCTTCCCGCAGTGGCTCCAGGTCGACCTCGGCGCCTCGGTCGCCGTCAACAAGGTCGTGCTCAAGCTGCCGGTGTCCGGCTGGGCCGCACGCTCCGAGACCCTCGCCGTACAGGGCAGCACGGACGGAAGCAGCTTCTCCGACACCGTGGCCTCCGCGGCCTACACCTTCGACCCGGCGACCAGCAGCACCGTGACGATCAGCTTCAACTCCACGACCACCCGGTTCGTGCGGCTGAACATCACCGCGAACACCGGCTGGCCGGCCGGCCAGATCGGCGAGTTCGAGGTCTACGGTCCGTCCTCCGGCGACACCCAGCCGCCGACCGCGCCGACCAACCTGGCGTACACCCAGGCGAGCAACGGCCAGGTCACCCTGACCTGGGGCGCCTCGACGGACAACGTGGGCGTCACCGGCTACGACGTCTACGCCAACAACGTGCTGCTGACCAGCGTCCCCAACAGCGCACTGACGTACACCGACAGCCCGGCCACCAACACGACGGTGACCTATTTCGTCCGCGCCCACGACGCGGCCGGCAACCAGTCGGCGAACAGCAACAGCGTCACCCGCAACGGAAGCACCGCGACGCCGCCCACGGCGCCGAGCAACCTTGCCTACACCCAGCCCCAGTCCGGCCAGCTCAAGCTGACCTGGAGCGCGTCGAGCGACACGGTCGGCGTCACCGGCTACAACATCTTCCGCAACTCGGCGAAGATCGCGTCGGTCTCCGGCAGCACGCTGACGTACACGGATGCGGTGGCTGACACGCTCACCGTCTCGTACTACGTGACCGCGACCAACGCGGCCGCACTGGAGTCCGCGGCGAGCAACACCGTCACCCGGACCGGCAGCGGCGGCACCGGCACCAACCTGGCGCAGAACAAGCCGATCGACGGGACTGCGTACACGTTCACCTACGCCCCGGCCAACGCCAACGACGGCGACGTGACCACGTACTTCGAGGGCTCGTCGTATCCCAGCCAGCTGACGGTCCACCTCGGCGCGAACGCCGACGTCAGCTCGGTGGTCGTCAAGCTGAACCCGAACTCGGCCTGGTCCACCCGGACCCAGACCATCCAGGTGCTCGGCCGTGAGCAGAGCGCGACCGGCTTCACCAGCATCTCGGCCGCGCAGAGCTACACCTTCGACCCGTCCGCGAACGCGAACACCGTCACCATCCCGGTGACCGCGCGGGTGGCCGACGTCGAGCTGAGCATCACCAGCAACAGCGGAGCGCCCGGCGGGCAGGTGGCCGAGCTCCAGGTCGTCGGCACCCCGGCGCCCAACCCCGACCTGACGGTGACCAGCAGCTCGTGGACGCCTTCGGCGCCCATCGAGACCGACTCGATCACCACCTCGGCCGTGGTGAAGAACAGCGGCACCGCCGCCTCCGTGGCGACGGACGTGAACTTCTACCTCGGCACCACCAAGGTCGGCTCCACCACGGTCGGCGCACTCGCGGCCGGGGCGTCGGCGACGGTCTCGGCGAGCATCGGCACCCAGACCTCCGGCACGTACCAGCTCACCACCAAGGTCGACGAGTCGAAGAAGAACTTCGAGCTCCTCGCCAACCAGAGCTATACCAACCCGACCAACCTGGTGGTCAGCCCGGTGCAGAGCTCCGACCTGGTCGCCTCCGCGGTGAACTGGACGCCGGGCAACCCGGCGGCCGGAAACCCGGTGAACTTCACCGTGGCACTCAAGAACCAGGGCACCGTGGCCACGGCCACCGGCGCGCACAACATCACCCTGACCCTGCAGAACAGCACCGGCGGCACCGTCACGACGCTGACCGGCTCGTACAACGGCAGCCTCGCCTCCGGCGCGTCCGCCAACGTGAGCATGGGCAGCTGGACCGCGGTCAACGGCAAGTACAACGTGCACACCGTCATCGCCGTCGACGCCAACGAGCTGCCGATCAAGCAGGCCAACAACACCAGCGACACGCCGATGTTCGTCGGTCAGGGCGCGAACATGCCCTACGACATGTACGAGGCCGAGAGCGGCCAGGTCGGCGGCGGCGCTGCGGTCATCGGCCCCAACCGCACCATCGGCGACCTCGCGGGCGAGGCGTCCGGTCGGCAGGCCGTCACGCTGAACTCGGGCGGGTCGTACGTGCAGTGGACCTCACGCGAGTCGACCAACACCTTCGACCTGCGCTACTCGATCCCGGACGCGTCCGGCGGCGGCGGCATCACCGCGACGCTCGACCTCTACGCCAACGGCACGCTGGTCGAGCCGTTGACCCTGACGTCGCACTTCGACTGGCTGTACGGCGCCGAGACCGGTCCGGGCGACTCGCCCAGCGCCGCCTCGCCGCGGCACATCTACGACGAGTCAGGGTTCGTATTGCCGACCTCGTACCCGACGGGCACCGTGTTCAAGCTGCAGAAGGACGCGGCGAACTCCTCGCAGTACGCGATCGACTTCATGAACCTGGAGCAGGCGACCCAGGTCGCCAACCCGGACCCGGCGCACCTGGTCGTCCCCGCCGGCTTCACCCAGCAGGACGTGCAGAACGCGCTGGACAAGGTCCGGATGGACACCACCAACACCTTCACCGGCGTCTACCTCCCGGCCGGACAGTACTCGGTCACCGGGCGGCTGTCCGTCTACGGCAAGGCCGTCAAGGTCGTCGGCGCAGGACTCTGGTACACCCAGTTCGTCGCCCCGACCACGCAGACGAACACGGATACGGGCTGGGACCTGCAGGCCGGGGCCAGCGGCTCGTCGTTCAGCGGCTTCGCCTGGTTCGGCAACTACACCACCCGGGTGGACGGCCCCGGCCACACCTGGGACCTGCGCAACCAGTCGAACATCACGATCGACAACGTGTGGATCGAACACAACGTGGTGGGCGTCTGGGGCTCGTCGAACGTGCAGAACTCGACGTTCACCAACATGCGCATCCGCGACACGCTCGCCGACGGCATCAACCTCACCAACGGAAGCCAGGGCAACCTGATCTCCAACGACGAGGCCAGGTCCACCGGTGACGACAGCTTCGCGCTGTTCGCCGCCCAGGACCAGAACGCCGGAAGCAAGCTCGCCAACAACACCATCCAGAACGTGACCTCGCTGACTCCCTGGCGGGCCGCCGGCGTCGCCGTCTACGGCGGGGGAGGCAACACGATCCAGAACTTCTACGTCGCGGACACGCTCTGCTACCCGGGTCTGACGGTCAGCTCGCTGAACTTCGGGTTCGCCTTCGAAGGGTTCGAGTCCACCCCGCAGACGACGATCCAGAACTTCTCCCTGCCACGGGACGGAGGCCACTTCTGGGGCGGGCAGGCATTCGGCGCGATCTGGATGTTCTCGGCGACCCAGCCGTTCCAGGGCATCCGGATCAACGACGCCACGGTCACCGATCCGACCTACACCGGGATCATGTTCCAGACGGACTACGTGGGTGGCACCGCGCAGCAGCCGTTCACGGACACGATCTTCACCAACACCACGATCACCGGAGCCCACGCGAACAACGACGGCATCGGCAACGGCAAGTCCGGATTCGGTATCTGGGCGAACCCGCTGCCGGAGCCGGGCCAGGGTCCGGCGGTCGGCTCGGCCACCTTCAACCACCTGGTCGAGAGCAACAACGATGTCAACATCCAGAACACGACGAGCACGTTCACCATCACGGTGAATCCGTAGCCGCAGTCCGGGCCGACAGTCCGTGACCGTCGGCTCGGAGCAGCGGTAGCGCTCGGGTGAAACGGCCCGGGACCCCTGGAAGCACAGGGGTCCCGGGCCCGCTCGCTTCCATCAACCGCGAACGTGACCGCGAAGGGCAAGTGGGCAGTCGTCAACGGCTGAGTCCACCGACAGGCAAACACCGGCCGGGGAGTCGATCGGGTCCTGAAACCACGGACTGATCGGCTCCCCGGCCGACCTACCATTCGGCCACGCCGCCGTCGTCGTGGCGCCAGACCGGGGTGCGCCACTCGAAGCGGTTCTCGGCGGCCCATACTGCGGCCCGCTCGACCGCCTTCGCGTCTACCTCGACGCCGAGGCCGGGCCCGCGGGGCCGCTCGACCCAGCCGTCGCGGTACTCGAACACCGTCGGGTCCAGCAGGTAGTCGAGCAGGTCGGAACCCTCGCCGTTGTAGTGGATGCCGAGGCTCTGCTCCTGGACCAGGACGTTCGGGACGGCGAAGTCGACCTGGAGGCTCGCGGCCAGCGCCACCGGGCCGAGCGGGCAGTGCGGGGCCAGGAACGCGTCGTAGGTCTCGGCCTGCGCGGCGATCCGGCGCACCTCGGAGATGCCGCCCGCATGCGTGATGTCGGGCTGGGCGACCGCGATCCCCGCCTCGAAGGCCGCGCGGAAATCCCACCTCGAATACAGCCGTTCCCCGGTCGCGATCGGGATGGAGGTGCACGCCACGACCGAGGCCAGATTCGCCGCGTGCTCGGGCAGGATCGGCTCCTCGACGAACATCGGCGCCAGCGGCTCCAGCAGCGGCAGCAGCCGCCGGGCCATCGGGGTGGAGACCCGCCCGTGGAAGTCGATCGCGAGGTCGCGCCCCGGGCCGAGCACCTCCCGGACCGCGGCGACCCGCCGCACCACCCGGTCGACGGCCTCGGGCGTGTCGATCGGGCGCAGCTGCGCCGAGGCGTTCATCTTGACCGCGGTGAAGCCCTCGGCGACCTTCCGCGCGGCCTGCTCGGCGACGTCGTCCGCGCCGTCGCCGCCGATCCACGAGTACACCCGCACCCGGTCGCGCAGCGGGCCGCCGAGCAGCTCGTGCACCGGGACGCCGTGGACCTTGCCGGCGATGTCCCACAGCGCCTGGTCGATGCCGCCGACCGCCGAGGACAGGACCGGGCCGCCCCGGTAGAACCCGGCCTTGGTCAGCAGCTGCCAGTGCGCCTCGATCCGCAGCGGGTCCGCGCCGATCAGCAGCTCGCCGAGCTCCTCGACGGCCGCCGCCACGGTGCGCACCCTGCCCTCGAGGGCCGGCTCGCCCCAGCCGGTGACGCCTTCGTCGGTGTCGATCCGCACGAAGAGCCACCGGGGCGCCACCGCGTACGTCGTCAGGCCGGTGATCTTCACTCGGCCCCGCTCACCAGGTCGGGCCCGGGGCTGTGCACGGTCGTCATTCCGTCACCTCGTTCTGAAGTCCGTACCGCTCAGCGGGGAAGTCCGTAGGCGCGCAGCCCTCTGCGACGCTGTTGGATGACCACGGCCACGACCAGCAGCGCTCCCTGGGCGATGTCCTGCCAGAAGGAGTTCACATTGAGGATCGTCAGGCCGTTCTGGAGCACGCCGAGCAGGATGACCGCGATGACGGTCCCGGAGATCCCGCCCTTGCCGCCCTGCAGCGCCACGCCGCCGAGGGCCGCGGCGGTGATGGACTGCAGCTCGAGCCCCTGGCTGCCCGAGGTGGGCTGGCCCGAGCCGGTGCGCGCGGTCAGCAGGACTCCGGCGATGGCGGCGACGAAGCCGGCCAGCACGTAGCAGCCGACCACGTAGCGGTTGAGGTTGATCCCGGCCAGGCGCGCCGCGGTGGGGTTGCCGCCGATGGCGTAGATGTTGCGGCCGATGTCCGTGTAACGCAGCATCAGGTGCACCGCCAGCGCGACGACGATCAGCACCCAGACGAGGATCGGGATGCCGAGCCCGCTGCCCCGGGCGATGAACACGAACGTGGAGTCCGTGCCGGTGTACCCCTGGGCGCGGCCGTTGGACACCAGGTTGGCCAGGCCGCGCAGCGCCGAGTAGGTGGCCAGGGTCGCGATGACCGCGTTGACCCGGCCGTAGACGATCACCACGCCGTTGAGCAGTCCGACGCCGACGCCGACCAGCAGGCCGACCAGGATGCCGAACGCGGCGCTGGACGAACTGGTGAACACCATCGCCGAGACCACCGAGGTGAGCCCCGCCGCCGAGCCGACCGAGATGTCCAGGCCGCCGAGCAGCATCACGACGGTCTGCACGACGGCCAGGATGCCCACGATGGCGACCGTGGTGCCGATGGTCTTGATATTGGAGACCAGGAAGAAGTTCGAGTTGCGCGAGCCGATGACCGCGCACAGCACGATCAGGGCGGCGATCAGGCTCAGGTTCTGCACGCCGACGGCGTCCAGGGTCCGGCGCAGCGGGTTCGGGCGGGCGCCCGGCGCGGGCAGGATCGCGGCGGCCGGGTTCTCGGTCTGGGTCACGGCTGGGCTCCGGTGGCGTGCAGGTCGTCGGCCATGGCCAGTGCCAGGACCCGTTCTTCGGTCGCGTCGGCGCGGGAGAGTTCGCCGGTCACCCGTCCGCCGTGCATGACCACGATCCGGTCCGAGAGTCCGAGCAGTTCGGGCAGCTCCGAGGAGATGACCAGCAGCGCCATGCCCTCGGCGGCGAGGTCGCCCACGATGGAGTAGATCTCCGCCTTGGCCCCGACGTCGACGCCGCGGGTGGGCTCGTCGAGGATGAGCAGCCGGGGGCGGCGGGCCAGCCAGCGGGCGAGCACCACCTTCTGCTGGTTGCCGCCCGACAGCGTGCCGACCTCCTGCTCGATCGAGGAGGCGCGGACCGAGAGCCGGTCGACATAACGGCGGGCGACCTCGCGCTCGGTGCGTCGGCGCACCACCCGCAGCCGGGAGATCCGGGAGAGGATCGCGAGCGAGACGTTGTCGCGGATCGAGCGCCGCAGCAGCAGCGCCTGGGCCTTGCGCTCCTCCGGGGCGAGGCCGATCCCCGCGCGCAGGGCGTCGCCGGGTCCGCGCAGCCGCACCGCTTTCCCGGCCACCGCGACGCTGCCGCCCAGGATCGGCGCGGCCCCGGCCACGGCGAGCGCGAACTCGGAGCGGCCCGCCCCGACCAGGCCGCCGAGCCCGACCACCTCGCCGGCCCGGACCTGGAGGCTGACGTCGCGCACGTCGGCGGTGACCAGGCCGCGCACGTCCAGCACGACCTCGCCGGGCTCGCGCGGTTCGCGCACGAACAGGTCGGCCAGGTCCCGGCCCACCATCATCCGGACCAGTTCGGCCTCGTCGGTCTGCGCGACCGCCCGGTCGCCGACGTACCTGCCGTCGCGCAGCACGGCCACCCGGTCGGCGACGGTGAAGATCTCCGGCATCCGGTGCGAAACGTAGACGATCGCGACGCCGTCCCCGCGCAGCCGCCGGATCAGGCCGAACAGCGCCTCGACCTCGTGGTCGGAGAGGGAGGAGGTGGGCTCGTCGAACGCGAGGACGCGGACCCCGCCGACCAGGGCGCGCAGGATCTCGACGAGCTGGCGCTGCGCGGCGGACAGCGCCGAGCCGGGGGTGCGCGGGTCCAGCAGTCCGCTGAACCCGCAGCGCTCCAGGTCCCCGCGCACCTGGTCGAACAGGGCGCGCCGGTCGAGGACCCGGGCCCGGCGCGGCAGCGCGCCCAGGTATACGTTCTCTGCGACGGACACGTGCGGGACGATCTCAGGCTCCTGCTGGATGACCCTCAGTCCGGCCCGGTGCGCGTCCCGGGGCGAGCCGAAGGCGACCGGCTCGCCGTCGAGCAGCAGGCGGCCCGAGTCCGGTGGGTGGTCGCCGGAGAGCACCCGCAGCAGCGTCGACTTGCCGGCGCCGTTCTCGCCCATCAGCGCGAGCACCTCGCCGGACCGCACGTCGAGGCTGACGTCGGCGAGCGCGTGCACGGCACCGAAGGACTTGCTGATCTGCTCGGCCCGCAGCCGGGCCGGTCCTGGAGTGGTCATCGTGAAGCTGGCTCCTTATACGCCGTACCGTCCGCGCCGGTCAGGTGCACTGCACGCCGGCCTGGGCGAAGTTCGACGCGTCGACCATCGTCGTCTTGGCGATCGACTGGGCGGGCAGCGCCTTGCCGCCGCGGATCTTCGCGACCAGCACGTCGACGGCGGTGGCGCCGACCGCACGGCCGTCGATGAACAGAGCGGCCTTGTTGCCGGAGTCCTTCTTCGCCGCCCAGTCCTTGCAGGTGAGGTAGGCGCCCAGCCCCACGCCGGCGATGTCCGCCGGGGCGATGCCGCTGTTCTGCAGGGCGGTGACGGCGCCGGTCTCGCTCTCGTCGTTGCAGCCCCAGACCACCCAGTGCTTGACGCCCGGGTTGGCGGTGAGCGCCGCCGCGGCCTTGTTCTGCGCGTCGACCACGGAGTTGTCGGTGCCGATCTTGACGATCTGCGGGCTCGCCCCGGCGGCCGCGGCGAAGCCCTGCTCCTCGCCCTGCTCGCGCTGCTGGCAGTCCGACAGGTCCTGCTGGTACGCGGCCAGCACACGGGTGTCCGCGGCGGACCAGCCGGCCGCCTTGAACAGCGTGCCCGCCTCGGTGCCGACCTGGGTGCCCATCTGGACCGAGTCGAAGCCGACGAACGGGGCGGCCTTGCCGGAGCCGTCGCTGATCGGGTCGTCGCTCGCGACCAGGGGGATGGCACCGGCGTCCTGGACCACCTGGGGGCCGATCTTCTGGTCCGGCACCACGATGGCGATGCCGTCGACCTGCTGGCCGACCTCGGTGCTCATCGCGCTGATCGCCTGGTTCGCGTCGGTGCCGAGGTCGACCGTGACGATCTTGACGTTGCCGAGCTTGGCGGCTTCCGCCTTGGCGCCGTTCGCCTCGTCGATGAAGTACTGCTGGTCGCCCTGCTTCTGCAGGTAGGCGATGGTGATCTGGCCGCTCTTCGGGCCGGCCGTGCCGGTACTGGTCGCCGCGGCCTTTCCGTTGGAACAGCCGGCGAGCGCGAGCACGGCGGCCGTACCCGCCGCGCAGATGCCTACGAACGTCCTTGTCCGCACTGTCGTCACTCCGCTTTCATGGTTGATGACCGGGTGGTCCGCGCATCAGCTGCGCGTTGTTCGGGGAAGTGCCGCTCGGCGGTGGACAGCAGCGCCCGCAGGGCCGGGGCGCCCACCCCGGCCTCGATCACGACGCGCCAGGTCCGGCTTTCGCCCGCGGCGAGCGGATCCAGGTCCGGGTAGGCGTCCGCGGGTCGGTCGTGCGCGCCGAACGCGGGCTCCAGGGCGAGGTGACGCAGCGGCAGGTCGCCCCAGCCGCCGAGGTTCACCCACAGACCCAGGTGCGGGAATGAGGACTCTGCGATCCGCCAGGCGAGCCATTCCTCGCCGTTGACCACGGCGACGACCGCGGGCAGCGGCGGCTCGAACCACAGCTTCGCGGCGCGGCCGACGGCGCCGGCCAGGTCGAGTGCGACGGCGGGCGCCACGTCCGGAGCGAGCCAGTCGAAGCCCGCCGCGGGGAACGCGGCCTCGAACGCCCCGTCCACTCGAAAGCGCATCGGTGCCGAGGAGACGATCCGGGTCCGCTCGTCGGCAGCCAGCAGCAGGTGCTGCGCCCAGGCCCAGTCCAGCGGTCGGCCGCCGACGTTCTCCAGCCGGTACTCGATGCGCAGGGTGCTGTCCTGCGCCGTGATGTCGCGCGCGAACCGGTACTCCCGGTGCGGCGGCGCGACGGATCCGCAGGCGGCGCCCGGGACCACGGTCCAGGGGTACCGCCACACGTCGCCGTGGTCTGCCAGCCCGTCGGCCGCCGAGGCGCCGAGGTTCGGAAGGCACTCGTCCCACCCGGAGCAGTCCAGCTCGCCCCAGTCCTGGCCGGGCGCCGGGGCGGCGAGGGGCCGGACCGGCGGCGCGAGCCATTCGCGTCCGTACTCGCCGAATCGCAGGCTGGTGACTTTGCCGCCGAGGCCGGGCCACCAGGACAGGCGCGGTCCGCCGGGGCGGCCGCCGGAGGCAGTGGCAGCCTCCGGCGCCCGCACCGACAGTTCACTCGTCAACTCGACCACTGCTCACGCCGCCGGCCGGACGGCCACCGCGACCTCGGCCGCGGAAGCGTAGCCGTTGGCCCCGGCCGTCGCCGTGAGCCGTACGTAGCGCGCCTGCACCGGCGCGATCTGAACGGATTTCAGCAGCGCGTCCTGCGACCAGGTTCCCGGCGCAGCCGCCGCCGCGAAGGTGACTCCGTCGCTGCTCACTTCGACGGTGTAGCCGGTGATCGTGCCGGTGATGTCGCCGTCCAGGCGCGGCTGATAGGTCAGCCCGGTGACCGTCTGGACCGCTCCGAGGTCCACCGTGAGCGAGATCGGCAGCGGATCGTGCGTCGGACTGAACTGCGAGTGCCACAGCGTGGTCACCTGTCCGTCGACCGCGTTGGAGGCCGGGTACCCGCTGTTGGCGCTGCTCGCCGTGGCCGCTTCGGCGGTGGGCGGCACGAAGTGCGGCCATGGTCCGGCGGGCACGGTCGGGACCGGTGCGCCGCAGCTGATCTGGAGGCCGCCCCAGTCCGTGCGGTCGTTGTAGCCGCCGTCGCCGCCGTCGCCGACGACCAGGCCGACCACCTTCGACGTGCCGAGGTCGACCGACACGGCGTGGGTCGCCGCGCGGGTGACCAGGCCGCTGTCGTAGAGCTTCACGCCGTCGCCGTAGACCTGGAACACGGCCGTTCCGCCGCTGGGGTCGAAGTTCGCCGAGTCGTCGATGCCGACGGTGGCGGTCAGCGTCGTGCAGTTGCCGCCGACGTAGTAGTCGATCGTGGAGGGGGACGCGGTGCCGACGCCGGTCGGATACGTGGTGCCGTGCATGACCAGCGGTCCGCCGCCCGCGTCGTCCAGATCGACCCGGGGCACCAGGTAGCCGCTGGCCGCGTCGAGCCAGGGGTGGTGGCTCAGCGGGCCGGTGCCCGAGGGTGGCGCGGAGGGCACCTGGACCTGGGTCGACTCGTCGGTCGTCAGGGTTCTGAGGACCGCGGGCGATCCGCCGGATCCGCTCCACCAGCCGTAGTTCGCGGTCGCGGTCAGCTGGCCCGGGCCCGGCACGGTGCCCGGCGGGACGGTGACCCGCCAGTTCGCGGTGAGCGACTGCCCGGTCTTGAGCCGGTCGACCGCGGTCGGTCCCACCGCGGTGGCGGTCCAGCCGGCGGGAAGGTCGAGCGCGAGTTTCACGTGCTGCACGGCAAGCCGGCCGTCGTTCGTGAACGAGGCGGTGACCGGGAAGGTGTCGCCCGGCGCGACCAGGGGCAGCGCGGCCTGCGCGGTCGGCGTGACGGCGGCGGGCGAGAGCACCGTCGAGGGCGCGGAGCCCGCGACGTCGCCCTGCCGGGAGACCCGCAGCAGCACCACGCTGTGCGGCGCGACCGTCGCGGAGATCCGGCTCGCGGTCTCGGTCGTCGTGTGCTGCCACAGGTCGCGCAGCGCGTAGGCGCCCGAGTGCTGGAGGCCGACCTGCTGCGCGGTGGTCGAGACGAGCTGCGGACTCGTGCCGCGGTTGAGCAGTGCGACGGCGAAGTCACCGTTGGACAGCGGCTTGGTCCACACCTGGGTGTCGCCAGCGCTCGACAGGACAGTGCCCTGCACGCCGGCCGGGTCCTGGTCGACGGCGAGCACTTCGGCGTTGGTCAGCATCGCGACGCTCTCGGCCGAGAGCGAGCGGACGTCGCTGCCGATCATCAGCGGGGCCGCCACGATCGACCACATCGAGAACTGGGTCTGTGCCTCGGCGGCGGTCATGCCCAGCCCGGGACCCAGGTAGTCCGGGTCGTTCCAGTGCCCGGGACCGGCCGCCTCGGGGTGCGCGGCGTCGGCGTCCAGGTTGCGCAGCACGTCCGCGTATTGGACGTTGTTCGGGAAGCCGACGTCGGTGTCCGTGCGCCAGGAGTTTCCGGTGGAGGGGCCGAAGGTGTAGGAGTCGTACGCGGACCGGCCGGGGGCCGCGCCGGTCTCCGGGATGAACGGGTTGCAGATGTTGAACAGCATCGGGCGGCCGCTGCTGTTGTGCAGCAGCGCGTCGCGGAACTGCCCGTAGGCGGTGGCCGGGTCCAGGCCCAGCTGCTCGCCGCCGCAGAAGTCGACCTTCACCGCGTCGTAGCCCCAGGCCGCGAACTGGTTGACATCCTGCTGGTAGCGGCCGTAGCTGCCCTGGTTGGCGCCGCCGCAGCCGTTGGCGCCGGAGTCGGTGTAGATGCCTGCTTCGAGACCGAGGGAATGAATGTAGTCGGCGACCGCCTTCATCCCGTCGGGCCACTGGGTGGAACTGACGGTGATGTTCCCGGCCGCGTCGCGGGTGCCGCTCCACCAGCCGCCGTCGATCCAGACGTAGGTGTAGCCCGCGGCCTTCAGGCCCCGGCTGACGATCGCGTCGGCCTCGTCCTTGATGGTCTGCTCGTCGAAGGTGGAACCGAGGCCGTAGTAGGTGTTCCAGCCCTGATAAGGGGTCCGGGCGAGGTTGTTGATCGGCGGCGTCGTGTTCGCCGCCGCAGTCGACGCGGCCGTACCCGACACTGCGTCCGATCCCGGGTGGGCCACCGCATTCGCCCCGGCCCACGACGGTCCAGCCGTGCCCAGCAGGGCCGCCGCGGCGGCCAGCGCGACGCCTGCCGCGGCCCGGCGGCGGCGTCTCCGGCGGGCGCCCGCGCCCACCCCGGCGGAGTCTCCCGCGCCCAAGGGTATCAGCATCCTGCGTACTCCTGCCTTCGGTGAGGGCGTCCCGGCCCTCGCGGATTTCCGCATTATTAACGAATTAAAGTGGCCGCGTCAACGGTGCGGGACGAACGCTCCGGACGGCGGGCCGCGGTTGCGGTGCGACCCCGCCGACTGCAAAACTTGTCATAATTAATGCGAAGGGACTGTGGTGGAAACACGCCGTTTCGAAGGGCGTACGGCCCTGGTGACCGGGGCGTCCTCGGGGATCGGCGCCGCGACGGCCCGGCGGTTCGCGGCCGAGGGCGCGGCCGTGGTACTCGCCGACATCGCAGATCAGGCGGGCCTTGCGGTGGCGGACGGGATCAGGGCGGACGGCGGTACCGCCGAATACGTCCACTGCGACGCCGCGAGCGGGGCCGACTGGGCGGCGCTGCACTCCGGGGTGCGCGAGCGGTACGGCCGCCTGGACGTGCTCAACCACAACGCCTACTGGTTCAAGTCCGCCCCGATCCACGAACTGGAGCCGGCCGACTGGAGCCGCCAACTGGAGGTCGCGCTCACCGGGGCGTACCACGCGATGCGCGCGTTCCTGCCGATGCTGCAAGCGGCGCGGGGCTCCGTGGTCCTCACCTCGTCGGTGCACGCGCTCTTCGGCATGCCGGACCACCCGGCGTACGCGGCGGCGAAAGGCGCGCTCTGCGCCCTGGCCCGGCAGCTGGCGGTCGAATACGCCCCCGAAGTCAGGGTGAACGCGCTGCTGCCCGGCCCCGTGCTGACCCCGGCCTGGGACAGCATCGACGAGGACGCGCGCGCCCTGAGCATCACCGCGACCCCCGCCGGACGCCTCGGCCGGCCCGAGGAGGTGGCGGCCGTCATCGCGTTCCTGGCCTCCGGCGACGCGTCCTTCGTCACCGGGGCGAGCCTGGTGGTCGACGGCGGCTGGAGCGTCGCGAAGGCCTCGGCCTGACCGGGGGCGGGGACGGGCCGCCGACAGTTCGCCCGCACCGGACGATGAGGACATCGAGGTTCATGACGAGTTATCAGGGCCGCGGGCTGCACGGGCAGATCGTGGAGCAGATGGGCGTGCGCATCGTCGGCGGCGCCTATCCCGCCGGCGCGCCGCTGTTCGCCGAACAGCTCGAGCGGGAGTTCGACGTCAGCAAGACCGTCGTGCGCGAGGCGCTCAAGGTGCTGGCCGCGAAGGGGCTGGTGGAGAGCCGGCAGAAGCGCGGGACGGTGATCCGGCCGCGCGAGGCCTGGAACCTGCTCGACGGCGACGTGCTGCGCTGGCAGGGCCGCGAACCGCCGAACTTCGTCTTCCTGGAGAACCTCGCCGAGGTGCGCGGGATCGTCGAGCCCGCCGCCGCGCGCCTGGCCGCCGCGCGGCGCACGCAGGAGGACCTGGACGAGTTGGAGTCCGCGCTCGGGGCGATGGCGGACGCGAAGCAGGACCCTGACGCGATGGTCGCCGCCGACCTGCGGTTCCACCGCGCGCTGCTCGACGCCGCGCACAACGAGGTGCTCAGCCGCATGGAGGTCATCCTCGCCGCCGGGCTCCAGGTGCGCGACCGGTTCGTGCACCACGGCGAGCACGGCTCGGACCCCATGCCCGCACACCGCGCGCTGCTCGCCGCTGTCCAAGAAGGTGACGCGGATCTGGCCGGCGTGACCGTGGAGGCCCTGCTCGACCAGGCGTCCGCCGACCTGGCCGAGGCGCGCGAGCACGCGGGCCGGGCCGGGACCGGGACCAAGGCCAGACGCCCGGCCGCCGGACGGAGCCGACGCACGGCCTGACCAGCCGCTATTCCCGCCGTACTCAGATAAGACCGCAGGTCAGAGCCGGGATCCACTCCGCCTCAGGGCCCTCCAATATCAATATGAATACCCTTCGTCCCCCTCGGCGCACGAGGTCTTGACAGTGGCCGGGCGCCCAACCACGATGCCGGATGACAACGTTGCCATTCCGGGAAAGGCAGGGCCTGACGCCATGGCTGTGTCTCGTCGCAGCTTTCTGTCCACGGGTGCCACCCTGCTCGCCGGCTTCGGCGCGGGCGCCGTGTTTCCGGCCGCGAGCGCCACGGCGGCGGCGACCTCGGGCGCCGACACCCCGCCGACCGGCGCCGCGGATCTGGCCCTGTACCGGCCCGTGACCGTGTCCTCCACCGACTACGCGCCGACGCCCGCACAGTTCGCCGTGGACCGGCTTTCCGCGGTCGGCGTCAAGGGAACCGGCTGGCGCGCCGGGCCGGGCGATCCGCAGTGGATCACCGTCGACCTCCAGGCCCCGTGCGAGGTCGAGGCGGTCACCCTCGTCTTCGAGGCGACCTTGAGCGACCCGGCCTTCGATGGAAATTACGGCGCCACCACCGGCGCGGAGATCCTCTCCAGCGCGGCCGTCGCGTTCGTGCTCGAAGTCTCCGGCGACGGCGAGAGCTGGCGGAACGTCTACCAGACCGCCTCGGGCACCGGCGGCCGCATGGACGTCCAGCTGCCCGAGCCGGTCACCGCGCGCTGGATCCGGATGACCTCGAGCGCGCGGTCGAACGCGAATCCGGTCGGCCTGAACGGTTTCCAGGTCTACGGCACCTGCGCCGTCGAGCGCCCGCCCGCCCGGGGCTGGACCAGCTGGGGGACGAACGAGCAGCCCGTACCCGACCTGGCGATCGCGGCGGACGGCGCCGTCCCGCTCGAAACCGGCTGGAGCGTGACGCTCGACGACTTCGTCACCTTCGCAGGCGGGGCTGGAACAGACGGCGCGAGCCTGTCCGGAACGTCGGTGGACACGGTCGACTGGCTGCCCGCGACCGTGCCCGGCACCGTCCAGGCCGACCTCGTCGCGCAGGGCCACCTGCCCGATCCCGTCAGCGGCTTCAACAATCTCAACATCCCCGAGGCCCTCTCCCGGCACGCCTGGTGGTACCGCCGCCCGTTCCGCATTCCCGGCGGGCTCGACAGCGGGCGCGGCCGGCACATCTGGCTCGAGTTCGACGGCGTCAACCACCAGGCGGTGGCGTGGATCGACGGCACCGAGGTCGGCACCGTGACCCACCCGTTCGCCCGCGCGGCCTTCGACGTCACCGCCGCGCTCGCCGGCCGCCGCGACCACGCGCTCGCGGTCCAGGTCAACCCGATGCCCCACCCCGGGACCCCGGGCGACAAGGGCTCGAACGGCGACACCTTCGTGCAGTCGGGGAGCCTGTATCTGGACTCTCCGACGTACCTCGCCGCCTCGGGCTGGGACTGGATGCCCGCCGTGCGCGACCGCGCCACCGGCATCTGGAACCACGTGCGTCTGCGCTCGACCGGCGACGCGGTGATCGGCGACCCGCACGTCCTCACGACGCTGCCCGCCCTGCCCGACACGTCCACCGCCGACGTCACGATCGAGATCCCTGTGCGCAACGCCGGCAGCGTCAGCCGCACGGTCACGGTGCGCGCGGCCTTTGACGACGTCGCGGTGAGCAGCACGGTCACGGTCGCAGCCGGGCAGAGCACGACCGTCACCTTTGCCCCTAAGGACTTCGAGCAGTTGCACCTGCGCGATCCGAAACTGTGGTGGCCCAACGGATACGGCGATCCGGCCCTGCACGACCTGCGGATCACCGCGACGGTCGGCGGCGCTGTCAGCGACCGGCGCACCGCACGCTTCGGCATCCGCGAGTTCGGATACTCGTACGACCAGCCGATCCTCGTCTCCCCGCCCGGCAAGCCGCCACTCACGTTCACCGGCGACGCAGCGCCGCAGACCGTCAGCTTCACCCGCCGACAGGCCCGCTACGTGCGCATCCAGGCAGGCCAGCGGGCCACCAGCTGGGGCGTGTCGATGTGGACGCTATCCGTCTTCGACACCTCCTCCCCCAACACCGACCTAGCACTGAACAAGACCGCCACCGCGTCATCAGTAGACAGCGACGCCGACGGCCCCACCAATGCCGTAGACGGCAACCCAGGCACCCGCTGGTCCTCCGCCTACCAAGACAACCAATGGATCCAAGTCGACCTAGGCACCCCAACCCCCTTCGACCAGGTCGAAATCATCTGGGAACAGGCCTACGCACTCGACTACACGATCCAGACCTCTGACGACGGCAATGCCTGGACCGACGCCCAGTCAGTCACCAACGCCACGCCTCTCGGCGACCGGGTCACCCAGACCGAGAACATCGCCGCGCAAACCGCGCGCTACCTGCGCGTGCAGTGCGGGGGCCGCGCAACCCAGTGGGGCGTTTCGATGTGGACGCTGTCCGTTTTCGACACCTCCTCCCCCAACACCGACCTAGCACTGAACAAGACCGCCACCGCATCCTCCACGGACAGCGACTCCGACGCCCCCACCAATGCCGTAGACGGCAACCCCCGAACCCGCTGGTCCTCCGCCTACCAAGACAACCAATGGATCCAAATCGACCTAGGCACCCCAACCCCCTTCGACCAGGTCGAGATCGCCTGGGAACAGGCCTACGCACGCGATTTCACGCTCCAGACCTCTGACGACGGCGCGACGTGGACGGACGTGAAAGCCGTCGACAACTCGGTCGTCCAGCTGCAGATCAGCGTCAACGGCGTGCCGGTGTTCTGCCGCGGCGGCAACTGGGGCTGGGACGAACTGCTGCGCCGGGTCCTGCCGGACCGGATGAGCGCGAGCGTCGCCATGCACCGCGACATGAACTTCACGATGATCCGCAACTGGATCGGCAGCAGCAACCGCGAGGAGTTCTACGCAAGCTGCGACGAGAACGGGATCCTGGTCTGGAACGACTTCTGGGACGACGGCAACTTCCCGGACGACCAGCCCGGCTACGTCGACCTGGCCGCCGACACGATCCGGCGCTACCGCATCCACCCGTGCATCGCCGTGTGGTGCGGGGCCAACGAGGCGCCCCCGCCGCCCGACCTCGACGCGGGCCTGGCCGCCGCCGTGGCCGCCGAGAACGGCGAGCTGTTCTACCAGAGCAACTCGGCGGGCGGCGTCGTGAGCGGCCACGGTCCGTACCACTGGATCGACCCCGCGCAGTACTACGACAAGAACACCTACGACACCGGGGCCTTCGGCTTCCACACCGAGATCGGCATGCCGGTCGTCTCCGTGGTCGAGAGCATGCGCAACCTGGTCGGCGACCAGCCCGAATGGCCGATCGGCGAGGTGTGGAACTACCACGACTGGTCCACCCGGGGGAACCAGCAGACCGGCACCTACCAGAGCGCCATCGAGGACCGGCTCGGCGTCTCGAACAGCCTCGCCGACTTCTGCGCCAAGGCCCAGTTCGTCAACTACGAGAACACCCGCGCGATGTTCGAGGCCTGGAACGCCAACCTCTGGCGGAACACCTCCGGCCTGCTGCTGTGGATGTCGCACCCCGCCTGGCACAGCACCGTCTGGCAGACCTACGACTACGACCTCGACGTCAACGGCGCCTACTACGGATCGCGAAAGGGCTGCGAACCGGTGCACGTACAGGCGCACCCGTCGACGTGGCAGGTCCTGGCGGCCAACCACACCCCCCGGCGGATCACAGGGGCGAGCATCACCGCGAGGCTCTACGACCTCTCCGGCAAGCAGCTCAGCCACAGCGAGCAGCAAGGGATAGACATCGCGCCCTCCGCGACCGCCCCCGCCTTCACCGTCGCCTGGCCCGCAACCCTGCCGCCGCTGCACCTGCTGCGCCTGGAGCTAAGCCGAAGCGACGGCAAGCTCCTGTCGGAGAACACGTACTGGCGGTACGCCGCTGCGCAGGAGATGCAGGCACTCAACTCGCTCCCGCGCACCAAGCTGAAGGTCGAGCTACACGGCGCAGAAAGCGGCAAACTGACCGCAACCGTGGCCAACCAAGGAGCCACCGTCGCCGCCATGGTCCGCCTAGCGCTCCAAGACAAAACCGGCGCACGCATGCTCCCCGCACAATACGAAGAGAACTACTTCTGGCTGCTACCAGGCGAATCCCGCCGGGTAGCGATCACCTGGCCGACAACCACGACGTCGCAGCAGCATCAGCAACAGCGACAGCACCCGCAAGTCAGCGCGCAGGCGTACAACGCCGCCGAGCAGATCGGCCGCTGACAGCGCACCGGTGACGGTGACCCGCCTCACCACTACTGGCGTTGGTGGACTCCACTGTTGTACTCATGGCGGCATGGATGCGTTCGGCGTGCTCTCGGAGACTCTGGTCTGGTGCTTCGGCTGGGCTTGGGGCGCGACGCGCTTGGCACGGCGCCGCTTCAACGAGGGTGATGCGCGACGCGGCGGCCTTCCGGGCCGAGTGTGGGCGGCTCTGGTCGTGGCCTGGCTCTGGCCCGCCTTGTTGGTGGCGGACTTCTGGGTGAACCTGACGCTGTGGCCTGTCTTCGCAGTCGGGCCGGCAGGGATGTTGATCGTCGTGCTTGAGGTGATCCTCAAATCGTGGAATCACCGCTACCCTGCCTGACCTGGTCAGACCTGGTCCATGTCAGGGTGGTTCCACGACGACCGCCACCCGGAGTCGTGGGCGGCGGTCGTCGTCGGGGGCGGTTCGTCAGTCGTCGAGCGCGCTTGGGGTGCCGCTCAACGCTTCGAGGTCGCTGGTCTCCAGGATGTCGGCCTGGTGCGGGAAGACCTTGTCGATCAGCACCCGGTGCACTTCGGGGTCGGGATCGGCGGTGGCGTCGGCGAGCACGAACAGGCGGTAGTCCTGGTCGGCGGCGTCGCGCAGGGTGGAGAGCACGACCCCGGAGGTCGATATGCCGGCGACGACGAGCGTGTCGATCCCCTTGGCGTGCAGGTCGCGGTAGAGGTCGGTGGTGCTGAACGCGCCGAACCGGGTCTTGCGCACGACGAAGTCGCCGTCGCGGACCTCGAGGGACTTGTGGAGTTCGGCCTCCGGGCTGCCGTCGAGGAGGTACTTGTTCTGCGCGACCGCTGCGAAGACCTTGCTGTGGGAGGGCACCTTGTCGAAGTCCTCCGGGGCGAAGGCGACGCGCACGTACACGACCTGGACGTCGTTCGTCCGTGCCCAGCTCAGTGCCTGCTGTGCGCGGTCCAGGATCGACTCGGCGTCGGCGACGGCGCCCAGGACGGCGTTCTGAAAGTCCATCAGCAGAAGCGCGGTCTGGGACGGGGTGATGGTCGGTGCTGTGGTGGACGCGGTCATCCGACTGTTCTCCTTGCGGTTTCGGGAAGGGCCGTCCGACGGCTTGAGGTGCCGGTCGAACACGGTCATCAGCAGCACGGCGGCGCCGATGCCGATCAGGGCGAGCGCGACGCGGTGCAGTCCCGCATCGCTCACTCGGGTGCGGAACGCCACGCCGGTGATCGTCGCCGAGGCGATCGAGCCGACGTAGCCGAAGGTGCGCAGCAGGCCGGAGGCGGTGCCGAGCTTCTCGGCAGGCGATTCCCGGTACAGCGCGGTCTGGTTCGCGAGGTTGCTGATGCCGGACATGGCCCCGAACAGTGCGGTGACCGCGATGACGGCGACGACCGGGGTGGTGCTGGTCAGGAACAGCAGGCAGATCGAACCGAGCACCAGGAGGACCGCTGCGAGGATCAGCGGCATCCGGACGTTGACGTAGTTCGCCACCAGGCGCGCGGCGACTGCCGAGAGCAGGCCCATCGGCAGGAGCACGAGCCCTGCTGAGTAGGCGGACAGCCCGTGCGCCGCCTCGAGCCACTGGGTGAGCCCGTAGAGCATGGCGTAGATGCCCAGCATGCTCAGCGCGTTCCGCAGATAGGTGCGCGTGAGCGCGGGATTCGAGGCGAGCAGCCGCACGTCGAGGAACGGATTGGCAGCCCGCAGTTCCCAGACCACCAGCCCGCCGGCGAAGAGGACCGCGAGGCCGAGCGCCGCCCAGTGCGGCTCGGGCAGCGAGAGCAGGAAGACGAGCAGCGCCGTCATCGCGGAGCCGAAGCCTGCGACACCGAGCACGTCGATACGCGTGAGGATGTCGCGTGCCGTGCGCCCCCGCACCACGTCCGAGTCCTTCGCGATCCAGGCCACCGCCATCGCGAACGCGAGGACGGTCACCGGCACGTTGACCAGGAACGCGGCGCGCCAGCCGAAACAGCCGACGAGCAGCCCGCCGATCGCCGGCCCGATGGCCACGGTGACCGCGCCGGCGATCGCCAGGCCGCTGAGCACCCTGCCGGGCGGGGCTTGCAGCCCGACCGCGGTCGCGCGCCTGCGGATCAGCAGCATCGCCGCCGGATAACCGGCGGACGTGCCGAGTCCGATCAGCACGCGCGCCGCGATCAGCATGGGCATTCCGGTGGCGATGCCGCCGAGCAGTCCGCCGAGCATGACGACGGCGATCCCCGCCAGGAACACCCGGCGCGGGCCGAACTCCTCTGCCAGACGTCCCGCGGTCGGCTGACCGATCGCGCTGGTCAGGTAGAGGCAGGAGATCAGGATCGAGGTCCGGCCGACCGGCACCCCCATGGCGGCGGCGATCGCGACCAGGGCGGTGGCGATGACCGAACTGTTGACGGGGTTGAGCGTGGCGCCCATGAACAGCGGCGCGACGAAACGCGGGCCGAACGGGCGCCGGCGCAACTCCTCGGGGCTCGGACTCCGGGGAGGGGCGCCGGCCGGATCGGCGACGCGGCTGATCAGAGCCATGGGTGGGGTCCCCCTCGTCTTCAGGTGGAGGTGCACGGCGGGCCTGGGACGGGACGGGCGCAGGGTCGGGAGCCGCACCAAGATAGGCAGGCTACCTGTCAAATAATATAGCAGGCCGCCTGCCTACCTGCTACCGTCGGCCCATGTCCGCAGCGGAGAGGCAGGCGAGCGAGATCGCCGCCGAGTTGTCGAAGGCGATGACGCGTCTGCGGGCACGGCTGCGCCGCGAGTCGGCGCCCGACGAGATGCCCTGGACGTGGTCGCAGCTGACGACCCTCGGCCGCGTGGTCGAACAGGGCCCGACCACTGCAAGCGCTCTCGCGCAGGCCGAGCACGTGCGCCGGCAGTCGATGGCGGAGACGCTGGCCGCGCTGCGCGCCCACGGCCTCGTCGCCACCGACCAGGATCCGGACGACGGCCGCAAGACGCTGATCAGCGCCACGCCCGAGGGACGCGCCCTGATCGAGACGATCCCGGCGGCCCGGGAGGCCTGGCTCACGGCCGCGGTGCTGGACCTGCTTCAATCCGACGAGCAGCAGGTGCTGCGGACGGCGGCCGCGATCATGCACAGGCTCGCCGACGCCGAGTCCTGACCCCCTCGTGTGTGCCCGGTCATGACCCCGATAGCACGCATGCTTGGCAGCGAGTGCGGTCGGCACTGGCGTCAGGCGGGTGTCAGCACCGGGATCGGGATGTCAGGGCGGTGTCAGCGCGCCCCACCATCCTGAGCGTATGACAACCGACCTGGTCATCGAGGCCGAGGGCCTCATCAAGCACTTCGGTGAGACCAAGGCCCTGCAAGGCGTGGATTTCGTCGTCCCCCGAGGCACCGTGCTCGGCGTGCTCGGGCCCAACGGCGCCGGCAAGACCACCGCCGTACGCATCCTGTCCACGCTCCTGACCCCCGACGCCGGCACGGCCCGCATCGGCGGCCTGGACGCGGTGCGCGACGCCGAGCGCGTCCGCGAGATCATCGGCCTCACCGGCCAGTACGCCTCGGTCGACGAGGACCTCACCGGCCGGCAGAACCTCGTGCTGTTCGGCACGCTGCTGGACCTGGGCCGCAAGGGCGCCCGCGCCCGCGCCGTGGAGCTGCTGGAGTGGTTCGACCTCACCCCCGCCGCCGACCGGCCCGCCAAGACCTACTCCGGGGGCATGCGCCGGCGGCTGGACCTGGCCGCGAGCCTCGTCGGCCGCCCGGAGGTGATCTTCCTCGACGAGCCGACCACCGGCCTGGACCCGGCCAAGCGCGAGGACATGTGGGACGTGGTCCGCTCGCTGGTCGCGGACGGCTCGACCGTGCTGCTCACCACGCAGTACCTGGAGGAGGCCGACGCGCTCGCCGACGAGATCGTCGTGATCGACCACGGCCGGGTCATCGCGCACGACACTCCGGACGGCCTCAAGCGGGTGGTCGGCGGCCAGACCCTCGAGGTGCGCCCCGCCAAGCCGGCGGACCGCGAGCGCGCCGCCGCGATCCTGTCCGGCGTGTCCTCCGCGGGCCGGGCGGAGGAGATCCGCAAGGGCGTGCTCGCGGTGCCGGTCAGCAGCGACGCCGCGCTGACCGAGTCCGTCGCGCGGCTGGCCGCCGCGGGCATCGAGGTCACCGAGCTCTCCCTGCACCTGCCGAGCCTCGACGAGGTCTTCTTCACCCTCACCGGCCGCACCGCGTCCAACGACGACACGAACACGAACACGAGCACGAACACGATCAAGGCGGTAGCGGCATGAGCACCCTGACGACCGGCGGCCTCCCCCCGGCGATCCGCCCGGCCGGGTCCGCGGCCGCCCGCACCCGCCGGCCCTTCCGGCTGGTGCGCCACTCCCTCGCGCTGACCAAGCGCAGCCTGATCAAGACGTGGCGCACACCCGAGGCCCTCATCGACGTGACCCTGCAGCCGGCCATCTTCCTGGTGATCTTCGTGTACGTCTTCGGCGGCGCAGTCTCCGGATCCACCCACTCCTACCTCGAGTTCCTCCTGCCGGGCATTCTCGCCCAGACCATCGCCACGGGCGCGATCTCGATCGGCGTGAACCTCAACAGCGATCTGACCAAGGGCGTCTTCGACCGGTTCCGGTCGCTGCCCATCCCGCGCTCGGCCCCCCTGATCGGCGCCGTCCTCGGCGACGTCGTGCGGTACGTGATCGTCACCATCTCGACGCTCGCAGTCGGCTACGCCATGGGCTTCCGGATCCTGACCAACCCCCTCAGCGCGCTCGCGGGCTGCCTGCTCGCCGTGCTGTTCGCCGTGAGCCTGAGCTGGTCGGCGGTCTTCGTCGGCATGAAGGTCCGCACACCCGGCGCCGTGCAGGGCATCATGTTCCTGCTGATCCTGCCGCTGAGCTTCGCCTCGAGCGTGTTCGTCCGCACGACCTCGCTCCCGGGCTGGATGCAGGGGCTCGTCAAGGTCAACCCGATCACGCACCTCGTCGACGCGATGCGCGGGCTGTTCCTCGGCTCTCCGGTCGGCTCGCACGTGTGGTGGACCCTTGCGTGGTGCGTCGGATTCGTCGCGGTGTTCCTGCCCCTTGCGCTGCGCGCGTACCGCACCAAGGTCTGACCAGTCGCACGTCAAAGGCCACCCCGAGGGTGGCGGAGTGTTCGGCTGCCAGGATTTTTCGAAATATTGCCCTGGTTATGCGGACACAACCTTGACTTCTTTCTAGAGCCGACTGAGTATGTGTGCTGCGCCACAGGGGAGGTATCCGTTTACCCAGCTGTTACAGCGAACCCCGGTCCCTGCCGGCGCCCGACGATGTCCGCGGCCGCAGCACAACCCGTCCCTCCTTCCCACACGCAATGTCGCCACGGCGCTGGCCCGAGCACGTCCTGCCATGCCCGGCAGGCTGCGATCAGACCGATTCCGATGGAGAAATTCGTGTACTTACTCACCGTGCTGCGACGGCGGGTGCGGATCACCCTCGCCTTCCTGCTGGCGGTCGCGATCGCCGTACCCGCTTTTGTCGCACCGACGACGGCCACCGCGGCGGCCTCGACGCTGCCGTGCGACCTCTACGCCGCGGGCGGCACGCCGTGCGAAGCGGCGTACAGCACCACTCGCGCCCTGTCCGCTTCGTACAACGGGCCGCTCTACCAGATCCAGCGCGCCTCGGACAGCAGCACCCTGAACATCGGCCTGCAGTCGGCCGGCGGGGTCGTCAACGCGGCGCCCCAGGTCACGTTCTGCTCCGGCACGACCTGCACCATCACCGTGCTGTACGACCAGACCGCCAACGGCAACAACATGCCCATCTCGCCGGGCCAGTCCTGTTCCGGCTGCTCGCACGGGATCGCCGGCCCCGGCCCGAACGGCTCGGACGTCGGGTCGAACGCGATGGCGCTGCCCGTGACGATCGGCGGCCAGCCGGCCTACGGGGCGCTGTTCAACGGCGTGGGCACCGGGTACCGCAACAACAGCGCCAAGAACGTGCCCACCGGCTCGCAGCCCGAGGGCATCTACATGCTGTCGTCGTCGAACCTCACGAGCGGCAGCTGCTGCTTCGACTTCGGCTCGGCCGAGACCGACGACAGCGACGACGGCAACGCGACGATGGACGCGATCTACTACGGAACGGCCTGCTGGACCGGCAACTGCACCGGCACCGGTCCGTGGGTGGGCGACGACATCGAGAACGGCATGTACTTCAGCAACACCGGCAACAACCCGTCGACCATCCCGAGCGAGTCGGGCTCGTTCCTGTCCGCGTGGGTGAAGAACAACGGCACGACCAACATGACCCTGAAATACGGCAACGGGCAGCAGGGCGGCCTGACCCAGTCCTATTCGGGACCGATGCCCAACGGCTACAACCCGCTGAAGGTGCAGCCCTCCATCGAGCTGGGCACCGGCGGCGACAACAGCCCGCAGGGCAAGGGCGAGTTCTTCGAGGGCGCCGTCACGGCCGGCTTCCCCTCCGACGCCACCGAGAACGCGGTCCAGGCCGGCATCGTCGCGGCCGGATACGCCAACAACAACACCTCGTTCTCGTCCAGCGAGTCCGTGGTGAGTCTCAAGGCCCACGCCAACGGCGACTACGTCGACGCGGCGAACAGCAGCACCTCGCTGATCGCGAACGCCACCTCGATCGGCGCGGCCGAGACCTTCGACATGTTCACCGGCACCGACGGCACCGTGAACTTCAGGGCCCACTCCAACCATGACTACGTCACCGCGGAAAGCGCCGGGGCCTCGCCGCTCATCGCCAACCGCACCGCCATCGGCCCGTGGGAGACGTTCGATCTGATCCACAACGCCGACGGCAGCGTCAGCCTCCGTTCCTACGCCAACCGCGACATCGTCACCGCCGACAACGCCGGCGCGTCACCATTGATCGCCAACCGCACGGCCATCGGCCCGTGGGAGGAGTTCGACCTGGTCCGCGACACCGTCCCGGTCAGCTTCCGCGCACACGCGAACAACGACTACGTCACCGCGGAAAACGCCGGCGCCTCGTCGCTCATCGCCAACCGCACCGCGATCGGCGCCTGGGAGACCTTCGACCTGGTCGGCAACGCCGACGGGAGCGTGAGCCTGCGGGCACATGCGAACAACGACTACGTCACCGCCGAGAACGCCGGCGCGTCCGCGCTGATCGCCAACCGCACCGCGATCGGGCCGTGGGAGGAATTCGACCTGATCGTCAACTCCGACGGCAGCGTGAGCCTGCGAGCGCACGCGAACAACGACTACGTCACCGCCGGAGCCTCGCCGCTGATCGCCAATCAACCGACGGTCGGGCAGGGCCAGGAATTCGACCTCGTCTACGACTGAGCGAGACTGATCCGTCCCGGCTTGGTCGGAGATCTCGAGCCAAGCCGGGATGGATCATTCTTGACCGATCCAGGTTCGAGTTTCCCCAGGGAATCCCGATTGCTGGGCCGGGCTCCCGCAGCGCACTAGCCGTTCGGGTGTTCTGATCCGGTTGCCTCAACCCTGCGGGCCGCCTTTGTGGCCGGGGTGGCGGCGCCCGGCGCGGATGATGCCGTTCTCGTAGGCGAAGATGGCGATCTGGACGCGGTCGCGCAGGCCCAGCCGGGCGAGGATGCGGGCGATGTGGCTCTTCACGGTGGCCTCGCTGAGGTAGAGGCCGGCTGCGATCTCGGCGTTCGACAGACCCTTGGCCACCAGCCGGACGACTTCGAGCTCACGATCGCTCAGGCGCGTGCCGGTGCCGGCCGGGTTCGGGGCGGGACTCAGGCAGAAGTCCTCGATCAGCCGCCGGGTGATCGCCGGGGCGAGCAGCGTGTGGCCTGCCGACACGGTCCGGACGGCTTCGGCCAGCTGCTCGCGGCTGGCGTCCTTGAGCAGGAAGCCGCTGGCCCCCGCCTTCATCGCGCGGTGCACGTACTCGTCGAGGTCGAAGGTGGTGAGCATCAGGATCCGGGTCCGGCAGCCGTGCCGGACGAGCCGGGTGGTCGCCTCGATCCCGTCCGCCCTCGGCATGCGGACGTCCATGAGGACCACGTCCGGATCCAGCCGTCGCACCTCGGCCACCGCCTCGATGCCGTCACCGGCCTCCCCGGCCACCCGCAGGTCCGGCTCGGCCTCCAGCAGCATCCGCAGGCCCTCGCGGACGAGATCTTGGTCATCGGCGATCAGGACGCTGATCATGGCGCCCCGCCATCCGGCGCCGGCCCCTCGCGCAGCGGGAGCCTGGCACGCACGGCGAAGCCGCCACCGGGTTGCGGGCCGGCCCGCAGTTCACCGCCGAATACCGCCACGCGCTCGCGCATCCCGGCCAGCCCGTGCCGGCCCGGATGCCCTGCGGCGACCGGGTTTCCAGATCCGTCGTCCGCCACCTCGATCGTCACGGCGTCATCGGCGCAGTCGACGGTCACCGTGGCACGTGCCGGACCCGCGTGCTTGAGCACGTTGGTGAGCGCCTCCTGGACGATTCGGTAGGCGGAGACCTCCACCGCCGCGGGCAGTTTCGCCTGATCTCCCTCAATGGCCAGGGACACCGGCAGGCCGGCCGAGCGCACGGTGTCCGCCAGCGCGGCCAGCTGTGCGATCCCCGGCTGCGGAACCAGGTCGGCGCTCTCGTCCGGCGCACGCAGGACGTTGAGCAGCCGGCGCGTCTCGGTCAGCGCCTGCCGTCCGCTGTGCTCGATCTTCTCCAAGGTCGCCAGGCTGGGCCTGCCCGACGCACGGCTCCCGGCCGCCTGCAGGATGACCACGCTGAGGTGATGCGCCACGATGTCGTGCATCTCACGGGCGATCCGGGCCCGCTCGGCGGCAACGGCCCGCTCGGCCTGACAGCGCAGCGCCACGTTGCGCGCGGCCAGCAGCGCGGACTGCCTGCGGGTGCGGACGAATACGCCGGTCAGCCAGAAAGCCAGGAGCTCGCCGAAGTAGATCGTGCTGCCTGAGGGCCGTTCGATGAACTCGTACCCACCGAAGACATCCTGGCCGGGCGTCCTTGCGTGACCAATCACGAGGTAGATCGCCGCGCCCGCGGCCATGACCGTGAGTCCGGCGGCGGCACGCCGCACGGTGCTGTACGCCGCCAGGGAGTAGCTTCCGGCGAACAGCACGAGCGTCAGCGCGAGGGTCGTCGGCGCGTTTCTGGTGACCACGGCTTGTATCGAGATCCCGGCCCACATGACCGTCCACATCAGCAACGGCCGACGGCGACGCACGGCCAGCGGCGCGCCGATGAGCAGCGGCAGCAGGACCCGCAGCCATACCGGACCGGTGATGACCGTGCCGTGCGGGGCGAGTGGTGCCCACGCGGCGACGGCGATCAGCCCAGTGCCGACAACGGCCAGGCCAGCGTCCAGGAGCGTCCCCGGGGCGAGGACTACCGCGCGGTGCGATACCCGCATGCACCAGACCGTAGCGCGCGGCCTGAGCGGAAGCATCGTCCGCGAGGCGGAAGCGATTCATCCTTGCGGATGAACCGGTTCGTTCTGCCGACCGCAGACCACCCGCCGGCCCGACGCCTACCGTTTCCCGCATGAGTCAGCGAGCGAAGACGATGGCGGCGGGTGCCGCCGTGCTGTGTATGTCCATCGCAGCCTGCGACTCGGGGACGGCTGCGTCGTCGGCCGCGAAGGCCGCGTCCCCGGGCGCGTCCGCAAGCGCGTCTGGCGGGACCGCCGACTGCGGCTCCGTGACGACGTGCTACACGCCCCAGCAGCTGCAGGTCGCCTACGGTGTCAGGCCGCTGATTGAGCACGGGATCGACGGCCGCGGGCAGACCGTTGTGCTGCCCGAGCTCGCCGAGTCCCAGCCCTCCCCGCCTGCGGTCAGCGACCTGCGCCAGGACTTCGCGAGCTTCGACCGGCTGTTCGGCCTGCCCGCGCCGCAGTTGCACGTCGTGAGCACGTTCCCGGGGGCGGCCACTCCATGGCTGGCTTACGGGGAAGAGGTGCTGGACGCCGAGATGGTGCACACGATCGCCCCCGGCGCCGCCATCACCATCGTCCTGGTCAAGGGGAACTCACTGGACAACGCCGCCAACGCCGTCGCGGCGTCGGTCGCCGCGCTGCGCCTTGGCATGTCCCAGGGCGGCATCATCTCGCTCAGCCCAGCCGGGCAGATCGGCGGGGAACACTGCGTCAACCCCACGCAACTGGCCGACCTGAATGCAGCGCTGCAGGCAGACGCGGACCACCACGTGACGGTGGTCGCCGCGACCGGAGACGCCGGCGCGGCCGGCGAACCCTGCGCGCTGATCAACGCCCTGAACGGCGGCGGCCCCTTCGGAACCCCGGTCAAGGAGCCCATCCTGGTCGCCTCCGACCCGCTCGTACTCAGCGCCGGCGGCACCACCCTCGACGCCGGCCACACCACTGGTACCTGGATCGGCGAGACCGCGTGGGGCCTGCCCTACGGAACGCCGGGATCGGGCTTCCAAGCCTCGGGCGGCGGGTTCAGCCACCTGTTCACCCGTCCCGGCTACCAGGACGGAGTTCCCGGCATCGGCGCCAACCGCGGCGTGCCGGACGTGGCCGCCGACGCGAACGGGCATACCGGCATGGCCGTGGTCATCAGCGACGGCAACGGCGGATACACCATCCGCGACAGCGGCGGCACCAGCGCCAGCGCGCCGCTGTGGGCCGGAATCATCGCACTGGCCGATCAGTACGCCGGCCGCCGGCTGGGGTTCGTGAACCCCGCGATCTACCGCATCGCCCGTAGCGCCGGCTACGGCCAGGCCTTCCACGACATCACCGTCGGCAACAACACTGCCTCGTTCCCGCCCGTGACCATCGCCGGCTACCAGGCGGCACCCGGCTGGGACCCGGTCACCGGCTGGGGAAGCCCCGACGCCCAAGTACTCGTCCCCCTGCTGGCCCGCTACGCCGACGGCTGACCCGCAGGAACAGCCGAACGCCCGTGCAGGCGGGCCGATCGGCCAGGTGATCTGGCCGATCGGCAGATTCGGCCGGGCCGGCCCGCGGCCTAACTTCTGCGGACGTGGCCGGCCGGCGCAGCAAGCAGCAAGTCGACGATTCAACTGCCGGCGGCCACCCCCATCCACTGGTGACCGCAGGAGTAGAACCATGATCTCTTACCTTTCGGCTCTGCGAAGCTACGCCGTGTTCCACGGACGCGCCCGGCGCCGCGAGTTCTGGATGTTCACGGCCGTCAATATCGTGATCACCATTGCCCTGCAGCTGGCCGTGAAGTCCCACGTCCCGTACCTTCTCTACTCCCTTGGGGTGACCGCGCCGACGTTGGCCGTGACGGTGCGCCGCCTGCACGACGGTTCCCACTCGGCCTGGTGGCTGCTGTTCGGCGTGGTGCCGATCATCGGCCAGTTCGCGCTGTTCGTCTTCCTGGTGTCCCGCGGCCAGGACGGCGCCAACCGGTACGGCCAGGACCCAAAGGCGGCTGCGGCCCGGTGACGGTGGGCCCGGTGCTGGACGTCGACGCGGTGAGTAAGAGCTTTGGTGCCGTCGACGTGCTGCGGCAGGTCAGCGTGCGGGTCGAGCCGGGCACTGTGGTCGCCATCGTCGGCCACAACGGGGCCGGGAAGACCACGCTGATGCGGATGGCCCTCGGACTGGTTCGCGCGGACAGCGGCGAGATCCGTCTGGGCGGCATCCCGGTAGCACGTCTGGGCAGGCTCGGCGGGCTGGTGGGCGCATCTCTGGACGCGTCCGCCCTGCCGCCCTCCTGGCGGGCAGGCACCGCGGTGCGGATCGCGGCGGACTTGGCCGGGGTGACCGACCGGCAAGCCCACGGGGCGTTGACGCTGGTCGGGCTGGGTGACGTGGGCCGCCGCCGGATCGGCAACCTGTCGGCAGGCATGCGCCAGCGCCTCGCGATCGCTGTCGCCCTCGTGGCGACTCCGCGCCTGCTCGTGCTCGACGAGCCGACCAACGCCCTGGATCCGTTGATCAGCCACGAGCTGCGCGGCTGGCTCGGCGAGCACGCGTCGCGCGGCAACAGCGTGCTGCTGTCCAGCCACAACCTGGCGGAGGTCGAGGAGGTTGCCGACCGGATCGTCGTCCTGCACCAGGGGCGGGTGGTTCAGGACGCGGCCAAGAGCACGATGCTCGCGGCCGACACCGCTGTGGTCCGCGTCGACCGGCCCGACCTGCTCACCGAACGGCTGGGACAACTGGGTCATGCCACCGAGCAGCTGCCCGACGGGGCGATACGCGTCTACGGACTCGCCGCCGGCGAGGTCGGGGGGATCTGCGCCGAGCGCGGTCTCATCGTCCGCGAACTGCGCGACGAGCAGCGCCGCCTCTCCGACATCTACCAGTCGTTGACCACCCAAGGAGCTATCGGCGATGACCGCGGCTGACCCGCACGGCCTGGACACGAACCGCTGGCTGGCCGGTGTGCCGCTCGGCCGCCTGCTGCGCATCCATCTACGGATCTGGCTCGAGGGCCGCTCCATGACCGGCGCAACCGGCCTGGCCCTGGCTTTCGGCCTCGTCAGCACCGTGATCGCGGTCTCGACGATGTCGGCGCCGGTAACCACGGCGGCCGTCACCCACCGGTTCGCCTCCTCGGCCCAGGCGTATGTGATGGTGTGGCTCGCGATCGGCGCCGTCGCCGGGGTCGCACCGTTCCGGTCGCGGTGGGCCGTGATGGCTCTAGCCCTGGCCCCGCGGCGGCCACGGTGGCTAGCGGCCTGCTACGGATCGGTCCTGGCCTGGGCACTGGCCGCAACCACCGTCTTCACTGTGTTGGCCGGCATCGCGACGGCTGCCACCTTGGCGCACAACGGCCGGCCGCTGTGGGCCGCGCTGGGAACGGTGACCTGCCCGTGGCAGCTCGCGATCGCGGTATCGGTCAACGTCACCGTCGGCTTCTGCCTCGGCGCCGCGACCCGGGGAATGGCCGTGACGCTTCTGACGTGCTACGTGGCAGCCCCGTTGGCCGTCATCGGGTGGGGCGAGGCAGGGCCCTGGATCGACCTCGACGCCGCACGCAACGCGGTCAGCCACCTGGCCGCCACGCCGCACGGCCTGGCACCGACGATCGGCGCCCTGTGCCTGTGGGTTGTCGGCCCCGCGATTCTTGCCGCCGTACGGTTGCGCCGGTCTGCCATAGCATGAACAGCCGTGGACAGGGCCGAGAGATCGTGAGCGCGGACGCGGGTACCGGGCCGTCAGGGCTCGTACCCGGTGCGCTGCGCGCGATCTGGAACTGGTCGAGTGCCACGGGCCGGCGCGGGCGGGTCCGTCGCCTCCTCCTGCCGTTCCTGATCGGCTGGTTCATGGCCGCCGACCTGCGCGACTCGCCGGTGCGCCTCGCCGCCGCCGCGCTGGTGGTGGCGACCGTGCTCGCCCGTTTCAGATGGCCTGCCGCTGCGCTGCTGCTCGCCTCGGCCTGCCTGTCGGTCGCACCGGCGGCGGCCCTCGTCGCGGTTCTGGTACTCGCCTACGGCGCGGCCTACCGGATCTCCTCGCCGTACCGGGCATGCGCCGTGTTGGCGGCGGCCTGGGTTCTGGTGGCGTTGAGCGCGCTCCATCGCATCGCGGACCCGGCCGACGCCCAATCACTCGCGCTCGCCGCCATGGCCGGAGTCTCGTGTCTGGCCCCTCCGGCAGCCGTCGGCGCCCTGGCCGGCGCGCGGGCCCGCCGTCTCCTGGATCTCAGGGAACGCAACGAGATCCTCCGGCAGGCGAACCTGCTCGGTGAGAGCCAGGCCAAGATGGCCGAGCGCGCCCGGATCGCCGGTGAGATGCACGATCTGCTCGGCCACCGGCTCAGCCTCATCAGCCTGCACGCCGGCGCCCTGGAGCTGGGCACCAGAGCCACCGCGCCCCAGCTGAGCGAGCAGGCGTTACTGGTACGCACGACAGCCAAGCAGGCCTTGGACGAACTGCGACAGGTACTGGGCATCCTGAACGCCGACGCCGGTCGCGACGGCCCGGATCCGGAGGCCGGAGACCACGCCGACACCGGAACCCGCGCCGACGTGGACGCGCTGGTCCTGGCTTCCTGCCGAGCCGGAACCCCGGTGGAGCTGCAATGGGTCGGCGACGACCTGACCGCGCTCGACCGTCCGGTCCGCCGAGCGGTCCACCGGCTGATCCGCGAAGCGCTGACGAACGTGCACAAGCACGCCCCGGGCATGCCCACCCGCGTGCGGGTGGAACACCGGGCGGAAACCGTCGGCGTCGAGATCGGCAACCGCCTGCCCACTCCGCCGGCCACCATCGCGGCCGCGGCCACGCCCGGAACCGGCCTGGGCCTGATGGGCCTGCACGAGCGGGTCCGGCTGGCCGGCGGCACCCTGACGACCGGTCCCGACGCCGACCGCTTCGTGGTCCGCGCACTCCTGCCGATCGCAGCCCGCACCGGGCCCGCCCCCGAAACCGGCGACCCCTCCGGCCGCAGCAGGAAGGCGCCCGCATGATCAAGGTCCTGCTCGTCGACGACGAAGCCCTTATCAGGGCCGGTATCGGCCTGATCCTGGGCACCGCCGACGACGTGGAGGTCGTGGCCGAGGCCGCGGACGGAGCCGAGGCCGTCGAGCTGGTCCGCCGACACCGCCCCGCCGTCGCCCTCGTCGACATCCGCATGCCGAAACTGGACGGCATCGCCGCGGCCCGCGAGATCCACAAGCTGGCTCCGCGCACCCAGATCGTCATGCTGACGACCTTCGGTGAGGACGCGTACGTCGCCCGCGCACTGCGGGCCGGCGCCGCCGGGTTCCTGCTCAAGGACACCTCGCCGGACGACCTGATCCAGGCCGTGCGCACCGCGGCCAGAGGCGAGTCGATCCTCTCGCCGTCGATCACCCGCCGGCTCATCGACCGCTACCTCGAGCCGGAGGACGATCGCGTCGTACAGGCCAGGCGACGGCTGGCAGTGCTCACCGAGAAGGAGCTCGACGTCCTGGCCCAGATCGGGAACGGGCTGTCCAACACACAGATCGCCAAGACCATGCACGTCAGTGAAGGCACCGCCAAAGCGCACGTCAGCCGGATCCTCTCCAAGCTCCAATGCTCCAACCGCGTGCAGGCGGCGATCATCGCCCACGACGCGGGAGCTGGAGCGGGCGCTTAATCTGCGCCATGTGCTCCATATGCTGGCGGGGAAAAGGGTTGGGAGGGACGATGCGCGGGCTGGTAGCTTGCAGGCGACCGTGACACCGTGCGAGGAGGTGAGACCCATGAACGCTGTATCGAGATGGGTGCTCCCCCTAGCCGTCACGGCCGGGCGATTGACGTAGGTGTCGCCGGGAGCGCCTCGACAACTGGGCACTCCCGAAAGGCAACACCTATGTACTCTCTGCAGTTCACCGCCGAGTCGTCGTCGAACGGCATGGTCGAGCGCGACTTCACCGTCGGCGAGGTCCCCGGCGTTCTCTGGTCGCCGGCCTCCGGCGAAGCCGACCGCGCGCCCCTGGTGCTGATGGGCCACGGTGGGGGCAACCACAAGAAGCATCCTGCGATGGCGGGCCGGGCGCAGCGCCTCGTGGCCGGCTGCGGCTTCCACGTCGCCGTCATCGACGCGCCCGGTCACGGCGACCGGCCGCGCACGGCGCACGACGAGCAGGAGATCGCCGCGCTGTTCGAGGCGAGGGCGGCGAGCGAGCCGGAAGGCCCGATCGTCGTGCGCTACAACGCCCACCTGGCGCACGTCGCCGTGCCCGAGTGGCGGGCAACCCTGGACGCGCTCCAGGAACTCCCGGAGATCGGCACGGGCGGGCCGGTCGGCTACTTCGGCCTGAACATGGGCACTGCGATCGGCGTGCCTCTGGTGGCGATCGAACCCAGGATCACCGCCGCGGTCTTCGGTCAGCACTGGCCCGATGTCCTGGCCGAGAAGGCGAAGCAGATCACCATCCCGATCGAGTTCGACCTGCAGTGGGACGACGAGCACATCCCGCGCGAGGCCGGGCTCGCGCTGTTCGACGCCTTCGCCTCGAAGGAGAAGACACTGCACGCCAACGCCGGCGCGCACAAGGAGCTGCCCCGGTTCGAGGCCGACAGCGCGGTCCGGTTCTTCGCCCGGCACTTCGGCGAAGCGCTCACCTCACAGGTCTGAGGTGAGCGGTCGCGGCGCCCGGCCGGCCGGGCGCCGCGACCGCAGTGGGTTCCTTCGCCCGCTAGCGCGCGGTCTGCAGCGTGAAGTCGGCGCGTCCGTAGCGCACGCCGTTGACCTGGAGCTCGACAGCGTGTGCTCCCGGGTAGTAGCGCCGGGTGGTGATCTCCCGGAACGAGTGCCTGCGGGACAGCTCCAGCTGCTGCCCGGGCGCGAGGGTGGCGGTGGTGAGCTTGAACGTCTTGCCGCTCTGCCTGCCGGTCGCCTTCAGATGGTGCACGACGTAGTCGATCGCCAGGACGGCGGGCTCGGCACCGGTGTTGACCACGGTCGCGGTGAAGACCAGCTCGCCGCCGAACGGAACCTGCGCGGCGGACAGCGCCGGGCCGACGACCTCGACGGTGGCCTGCGCGAAGCCCATCAGGGCGAGCGCACCGGGGTGCCCCTTCTTGACGAGTGTCCGCAGGGCGTGCCGCACGAGCCGCGGCGTGTTCCCGTCCGGGTCGGCGAGCCAGCCGGCCGCGGTCTGGACGACGAGGTCCGGCTGCTGCCGGCTCAGGTCATTGAGATGATTGGCGACGGAGCGGCGCACGTACTCGCTCTCGTCCCGGTAGAGGGCGTTGACGACGGGCAGCGTTTCGCGCGGCCGGGCCAGGATGGCGGGCACCCGTCTGGCCCACGGCAGGAACGGCCGGGTCCCCTCGCTGGCCAGGCGTCGCACGTGCTCGTCCGGCGAGCCGGTCCAGGTCCGCACGATGGCCAGGGCGCGGTCGAGATCGTGGTCGAGCAGCAGCCGGATGGCGAACTCGGAGGTGAGCCGCGAGGTCAGCTCGGCCATCAGCCGCATCGCGTCGTCGAACGCCTCGGGGCCCGCGTCGGCGATCGCCTTCGTGGCGACGGCACTGGTGACCGGCCAGATCAGCCAGCCGTCGAACGGCAGCGGCCCGTGCTGTGCGGCGCGGATCGCCTGAGCGAACGTCCCGTAGTCCCCCGGCAGGTCGGCGAGCAGCGCATCGCGCAGCAGATCGCTTCGTTCCCGCAGCGCCCGTCCCGTCAGGTCGCCCGCGGCGGCCCGCAGGCCGGGCAGCTGTGACCCGGGTACCGCCGCGGCGATCGCATTGATCAGCGCCTTAGCGGTGTGGTCACCGATGAGCTCGTCGGCGAACGGCACCGGCCTCTCCTCTCGCTAGTGCCGCGACCGCCAACCTTTGCCCCGTCAGCGAGGCGTTCCAGGGCGGTATACGGCAAGGCGCGGGGACGCCCTCGCACTGGTTGTGCGTGGGCGTTCCCGCA